>Ga0315336_1001316_pt1 | contig 50156 bp, 44 predicted proteins | sample ASW5metaG_FD_204512 | JGI IMG/M metagenome (GOLD analysis project Ga0315336, IMG submission 204512) | Ammonia-oxidizing marine archaeal communities from Monterey Bay, California, United States - ASW #5 | ecosystem: Environmental > Aquatic > Marine > Intertidal zone | place: USA: California...
CCGGGGACCCCTGTTGCGCAAGGCAACCGGGCTTGATTGGGCCGGTGATCCGATCGAAATCAAGAACCGTTTCTTGCCTCGTCACGGCGAAGAGAACTACGAGCAGATGGTTCAGCACTTCGAGGAATACAACGACATCGTCGGCGACCATCCTCAGAACATGGGGGCCACTTCGCTCGCTTTCAACGCGTTTGCGCTGACCGGCGAAGCCAAGTATCGCGACTGGCTGTTGGAATATGTCGATGCGTGGGCCGATCGAACACGAGCCAATGGCGGCATCATTCCCACGAACATCGGTCTCGACGGAAAAATCGGCGGTGCCGTCGGGGGCAAATGGTACGGGGGCGTCTATGGCTGGGGATTCACTGTGACGGTACCGCAGACCGGCGAAAAGACGAATCGAAATACTCATCAGCTCGGCATCACAGGTTTCGGAAACGCACTGTTGTTGACGGGAAATCAGCAATACGTCGACGTCTGGCGGACGATGATCGAAACGATCAACGCGCAGGGCAAATCGATCGACGGAAAAATGATGTACCCCACCATGTTTGGCGACGATGGGTGGTACGCGTTTGGGCCGTCGAAGTACGCCGGCGGAGCACGTGAAATCTGGTACTGGTCGATGGACCCGGCTGACCGAGAACGAATTGGAACCACGGGTTGGTTGGCCTTTCTGGACGGAAAAAATCCGAATTACCCTGAACAGGCCCTCAGCGGCGACTTCGCCGCCCTGCGCAACAAAGTCGAGGCGATGCGCGGCGATCCCACGACGCCCGACACGCGTCTCTCGGACGATCCGATGCCGTACAACCCGGCAATCGTTGGCAATCTCATCAACTTGATGTTGGGTGGCTTGCACCCAGGGCACAAGGGGGCGCCGCTGCATTGCCGTGTGCGTTACTTCGACCCGATCGGCCGACGTGCAGGGCTTCCCGAAGACGTCGCCGCGCTCGTCGATCGCCTCACGGATCGTGAAACATCGTTGAGCGTGGTGAACGTCAGCCAAACCGAATCGCGAACCGTCGTCATTCAAGCCGGCGGATACGCGGAGCATCAGATTGATTCTGTGACAGTCGGTGGAAGATCGTTGTCGGTCGACGAGCGTCATATCACGGTCGAATTGGCTCCCGGCGCGGGCACGAAGATCGAGTTGACGATGACACGCTACGCGAACCCGCCCACGATGCGTTTTCCCTGGGATCGAGGATGAGACCGCTACTTGATTTCGATGATGTGATCCAAAATGAGAAACGGTCCTGCGAGCGAGTATTCGGCTGAGTGGCCGATTCGTTTCGACATTAAGGCAGCCTCCTCGAGGCCTGTTTGAGGTTGTTTGCCGCTCTAACAATTCTGGCGACTATTCGCCCATCGCCGGGTATTGAAGCGGCGTCAATGAACGGACGAATGCCATGACCGCCGAACAACGACTGAACGAGCTGGGTATCACATTGCCGGCTCCGCCGGCGGCGGTCGCCGCGTATGAGCCTTGGGTGCAGGTGGGAGACCAGGTTGTCACCTCGGGCCAATTGCCCTGGCAGGGGGAGACGCTGGCATTCACGGGCAGGCTTGGAGCCGAGTTGAACGAGGAACAGGGGTATCAAGCCGCTCGGCTCTGCGCCATCAACGCCATCGCTCAGTTGAAGGCGGCAGTGGGCGATCTGGAGCGGATCGCGCGGATTGTGAGGCTGGAAGGGAACGTCCATTCCGCGCCGGGCTTTCGCGGGCACCCTCAGGTGCTCAACGGGGCATCCGACCTGTTCAACGAAGTGTTCGGCTCGCGTGGCCGGCACACGCGAACGGCGCTCGGCATCAACGAAATGCCCCTAGATGCGCCCGTGCAGTTGAGCGTCTACGCCGCCGTCGGCGACTCTGAGTCATCCCGCGCACGGGCCGGTGAGAGCGTGACGGCGTTCGCCCACCTCACGCTGGCGACGCGGGACGTCATAGCGTCGTGTGAATTTTTTAATAACGTGTTCGATTGGCAGCCCATCGATCGTCCCGGCAACATCGAGATGAAAGCCGCTTGGCTGCAAATCGCGCCCGGTCAGGAACTTCACCTATTGCAAGTGGATAACTTTGAACCGTCGCCGTTCGAGCAGGAATTTGGCCGGCATTTCGCCATCAGCTATCCGGTCGCACGATTCGAGTCGCTCAAGAGTCGACTCATTTCGAACGGTTCCCAGATCATCGCTCCGGGCCGCGAAACGCCATTCGAGCGGTTTTTCTTCAAGGATGCTAACGGATACGTGTTCGAAGTTGTTGCGAGAGAACGCTAAAACCGCGCCCCGTTCGTATTCATGCACTACAATCGAGTAGGGGCGTTCGCCGCGAAGGTGTCCTGAGACGACGTTCCGATCGTTGACGAAGTTGCACCCGTGTTGGACATAACGTTTAGAAAAGTGTTCGTGCGATAGTCATTGCTTCAGGAAAGGATGTGCCTGAAAATGCCCGGCGATCTCGAGTTTCTCATTCGCATATCGGTTGCGTTCGGCCTGGGTAGTCTCATCGGGTTGGAGCGGCAGTTTCACCAGCGAGGTGCCGGGCTGCGAACGACGGCGCTTGTCGCAACCGGATCGGCAATGTTCGTGTTCCTTTCCTATCACTTCGACGGATTGAATGAGACTAGCCCGAGCAGAATTGCCGCCGGTGTAGTAACGGGCGTTGGCTTCTTGGGCGCGGGCGTCATTCTGCGCGAGGGCTTTGCGCTGCGTGGTCTGACGACGGCGGCGACAATCTGGTGTGCGGCTGCTGTTGGAACACTCGCCGGAGTGGGCTTACTCAGGTTCGCATTTTACGGTGCGCTGGCCGTCTTGTGCGCGAATGTCATGCTTCGCCCCCTGTCTCAATTTATCGACCGTCGGCGCGGCGACGACGACACCGACGCTGACCCTTGATCCTGAGGGGCGTCGGCAGGTTTGGGGATCGATGCTACGTCCCATCGTCCCGATGCACCTCGAGAAGCGGTCCCAAATCCCTCTGGTGGGCGACGTTTGCCCTTTGATCGTGCCATCAGATTCCGCCGCAACTGGGTTTTGGGACGGCCTCCGTTACAAGGAGGAAAGGCCGTCAGATTGCCGGAAGTAGGCGTCAATTCACAGAAAAACGCCACAAACCCGCGGCAGAAAATGACTTCGGTATACGGGGTGCGTGTGCAACCAGAGCGGTCATTCGCATTGCGTAATGTGTTAGCTCATTGACTCTTGCGTAGAGAACGCCGATCAACGCCATCCGGTGAATGCGGAAGGCGAACGTCGTCCTCTTTGCGTATCGGGACGAATGTTCCTGTCGACGGGGTTCAAGGCGGGAGACGGTCGATCTTCAGAAAAAACGCGTTTTCACTGGCGAATAATTGGGCTGTTTTGTTAAACTCGTTCGATCTAGTGCAACGTCGGCGCCGCGATTGTCGGCGAGATGTTCGTGCGGCCTTGATTGCCGTGCCGGCACTAGAACTGCTGACCCGAACGCGTTTTGGGTACGATCTTTTTCAATTCGAATCCAGTGTACGATCAGGAGAAAGGTTAGGCGATGAGTATCGCTGCGATGGTGGACGTCGAAAACGACGAGACGATGAGAGTCGATCCGATCGAGGAAATTCAGCTTCGAACCTGGGCGCGTATGAATTATGCCCCCGCCGAGGAACGGGACGAAGAGATGCACCCGATCATCCTCGACGAAATGGTCCGTAAGGACCGCGAAGCCTAATCTTGTTTTACGGCGAACGGTATTTCGAAGTCGGTCCGACAGAAGAGGCCGTTCGCATTGAGGAGACAGACGAAGTAGTTGTAGGCACACCCATGATTGGCAGCTATGACACTCGCCCGGGTCATGACGACTCCGGGCGTTTTTGTTTGCGCGGAATCATGTTTGCGCGGAAAAAAGTGTCTCGCCTCGTCGTCAGGTTGCCTTGGGCTCGACGAACAAAAAGCGAATCTCGCGTGCCGGGATCCCACTGTGCTCAATTCCGATTAACTTTGGAGCCCACGAATTCGTCAGTGTAGGCACTGAGACTCAAAACCTCGACCCGGTCATGCTGCATGGCGCTGAAGTCATCGGTTTGAGGCAGCGGCTGGGAGTCAGCGGCGGCCGTCAATCGCATTCTTTCGGTGGCGATATCGAGCTGCTTGAGGTATTTGTAGACGGCCCGGGATCGTTGGTACGTTAGAACGACGAGTTCGTCGTGATTCTCTCTGCTGCGGCTCTCCGACGGTCTCGCGTGGGCTCGGATTTCGATTTTGTTGGGTTTGCCGGCAAGTTGTCCGGCGATGGAACGGACCTCCATCTCGGCTTGTGACGAGAGTGTAATCGCGTTGGGCTCGAACGTTATGGCGTTGCCGATGCGAAGCGGGTCGCCTTCTCGCGTTCGATAGACGCGCAACGAGTTTCCTGGTGGTGCGTGCGCTCGAATCCCACCGTAGTTGATTTCATTCGAATCAACAAACGATCCCAGGTGCTCGATCTTGGCGATGAGCGCATTGAGGGGAAAGTTTTTGCCCGGCGGAGTCAGCGGCGAGGTGCGGTAGCCGACATACTTTTGAAGCGCGTCCAAGACCGCCCGATACTTGGCATCAGCGGCAACCTCACTCATCGACACGAGCATGATGAAAAACGTCAGCAGAAGCGACATCATGTCACCGTAGGTGACAACCCATTCGGGAACGCCTTCGGGGGGATCTTCTTGCATGGCAACCATTGCCTCGGATCACAATTATTGCCTCGGACCACAGCGAGCCGCAGCTTTCTTCGCGCGCAACATTTAGCAATCGGTGCTGGACGGGACCGTTCCTATCCAGGTTCTTCGGGCACTGTGTTGCGATTACCTGAGCCGATCGGCGAACGCCGCGATTGATACAACCGGAAGAGTCCGATTGGGCAGTCTGACGAAGTCTTAACATGCGCCAACCGCTGGCCTTCAGCTTGATTCGGCAGACGCGGCAATAATCCCGGTTCGATTTTCCGTCAAATCAGCCTGGTGGCTCGAATTCCGAGCAAAGCTGGCCCGTCCAAGGAAGGCACGCATCTTGCCGGTCTGAAGGCGGCGCGCCGCTAGTCGCCGGAATGAGCTGCGACTGCCGGTTACGGGCATGGGGCGCAGGGACATGGCGCAATGAGCCTGGGTCACGTCTTTACGATCGAGGCGGTGGGCTGCTCAACGTTTCGAGAACTGGAAGCTTCGGCGAGCCTTGCGGAAGCCGTACTTCTTACGTTCTACCATCCGGCTGTCACGCGTCAGGAAGCCGCCGTCGGCCAAAGTATGGTGATAGCCAGCGTCCATCGCCTGCAGAGCCCGGGCGATGCCGAGCACAATGGCGCCGGCTTGACCCGTGGTGCCGCCGCCATCGACACGAACCCAGACGTCGACCTTGCCCTCGGTTTCGGTGGCTTTGAGCGGCGCAAGGATATTGAGCCGATCGCGCTGGATGGCACAATAATTTTCCAACGACCGTCCGTTGATGGACAGGTCGCCGTTTCCTTCTTTGATTCGGACGCGGGCGACGGATGTCTTTCGGCGGCCCGTTCCCATCGCCACACCGAATTTGTCGATTTTTCCACGAATCGTGGGGGCCGGTCGGTCTTCGACGTCTTCCGGCAATGCCTCCGAACCGATCTCCAGTTCCGGCAGATCTGACTCCGCCGCCGGTGCGTCAGCGACAGGCTCCGCCGCTGCCGTCTGGTCGGCATCGGCATCTTGGGGCTCAGACGATGCATCGACCTCAGCCACTTCGTCAGTCGCTTGAGGCTCGGCCGCTTCGGGTTGAGGGACTTCCACATCGCCTTGTTCAGGAGCGTCGTCTGCCATCGGCTTTCATTCCATCAAAACTGAGTAAAGACCTTGAATACCGCACACCCAACGAATCATCGCGGAGTTGGCTCACCCCCGCAGGTGTTCGGGCAACTCCTGTGGTTGTTGTGCTTGATGAGGGTGTGAAGACCCCACGTAGACTTTGAGCTTTTTGAGCATCGCCCGCCCCAATTTGTTCTTAGGAAGCATTCGCCGAACCGCTTCGGAAATGATGCGTTCCGGATGACGTTCCCACACTTCGGCGGCGGTCTGGACACGGCGACCGCTCGGGTAGCCCGTGTAATGATCGTACGTTTTTGAAAGCATCTTACTAGTGAAGTAGGGATGTTTGGGATGGGCCAACGAGTTTCCGCTAAAGCGGACCAGCTCGGCGTTGATCACAACCACAAAATCACCGCAATCCACATGTGGCGTGTAGCTAGGCTTGTGCTTGCCCATGAGGATGGTCGCCAAACGGGTGGCCAAACGACCCACAATTTGCGCATCGGCGTCGACGACGAACCACTTCTGCTGAACTTCGTCCGTTTTTGCCATGTACGTCTTGGTCACGACGTCAATCTCCAAGCCGAGCCTGCACTGAGCGATCACCGCTAACCTATTGCCAGTCAACGGGTTCGAATGGGCGAACATCCCTCGCCCAACGAGAAATCTCTCGCGGAAACACGAAACATTAACGGTTTCTGTCGCCGTCTTCAACGCCAGCGGACAGAAAAAGCCGTCATTTCCCCTGCGAATCACTCATCGGGAGAATGTAGCTCCCGCGCCCCAACGGCAGAAGTTCGACGCATTGCCAAACGATTGCCGGTACAGTGTCAGCACTGGCAGTTGTTTGTCCAGATCGATTCGTTTGATGCGGAGCCTACGCCGTCCCTATCAATCACAAAGTTGTTTGAAAGGCTGGTACCGATGTCCGGTAGAAGTCATGTTTCACGCCGACGCTTTCTTCAGAGCACGGGAGCCGGGTTGGCAGCCGGCTGCCTAGGTGCCGGCCATTCCGCCGCAACGGATGAAAAGGCTCTGGCCGACGAATCTCCAGGCGGCAAGACGTTGATCATTGACTGCCACGCCCACATTTACAGCGAAAACGAGCAGAAATATCCGACGATCGACAAGCCGTATCGCCCGCCGGAGGGCAAGGGTACCGTCGCGCACCTTAAGCATGAAATGCGTTCGGCCGGCGTGCGGTACGTGACCGCCATTCAGACGAGCTCGTTCTACCGATGGGACAATCGCTTCACCACCGATTCGTCTCGCGACAACGCCGATTTCATGGCCGGAGTTTGTACGCTGAATCCCGATGATCCCGGCAGTCCCGCTTTACTCGAACACTACGTCAAAGATTACAACGTCCGCGGTATGAGAACGATTGCCGCGAAAAATGGGAAACTGGATGATCCCGGCGTCGACGCGCTATGGACGACGGCTGAGCGGTTGGGAATCGTGTTCAACGTGCTCGTCGGCAGTGGCCTGCGAAACGATATCGAATCGCTTGTCAAAAGACATCCGAAACTGCGGGTCGTCATCGACCATTGTTTGAATCTGAAGGCCGGCCCAACTCTCGAGCCGACGCTCCGCGACATGCTCGCGTTGGCCAAACATCCCACCATCCACGCCAAACTGACGTTCATTCCCACCGGTTCAGCCGAAGAGTATCCGTGCCGCGACATGCATGCCGCCTGCAAGGCGATCATCAACGAGTTCAGCCCACAGCGCTGCGTCTGGGGTAGCGACTTTCCCTGCGAGCTTTGGTGCCCGAAACTCAGCTACGCCCAGCACCTGAAGATCTTCACCGACGAACTCGGCTTAGAGCAAGAGGCGAAGCGGGCGATTTTGGGCGAAACGGCCTACGGCCTTTGGTTCGCGCCTCTCAAAGCGTAACCGCTGCCTGCTAGAGGTTGCTGCCGCTTATTACCACTCTAAGTGTAGCAGAGTGAAAAACGGTCAATCTCGTTCCAGTTTCGTGACGAGTTCGCTCGCAACGTCTATTCCGGTCGCCCGCCCAAACGCCCTCCATCCCGGCACGGCGTTCACCTCGAGAACATAGAGCTGTCCCGACTTGTCGTACAGCAGGTCGACGCCGGCAAAGCGAGTGCCGATGGCCTGAGCCGCCCGAATTGCCACGTTGTGTTCGGAATCGCTGAGCGTATAGGATTCCGCCCGGCCGTTACGCGAGACGTTCGTTCGGAAGTCACCTTCAGCGCGGCGTTTGATTCCTCCGAGCAACTCACCGTCAAGCACCACGCCTCGGATGTCGTACCCCTCGTGATCGACGTATCGCTGTAGATACAGCACTGCATCGATGCGTTCCAAAGTGCGAAACGTTCGCAGCGCGAGGTCCGCGTCGCTGACGCGAAGAATTCCCCGGCCCTCGGCTCCGAACAGCGGTTTGACGACGACGTCTGATCCCAGTCGTTGGAAGGCCTCGATTGCAGACTCGGCGTTTTCGCAGACAACGGTCTGCGGCACGTCGAGGCCGGCGGCGGCGAGCTTGGCCGTCGTCAGATACTTGTCGACCGCACATTCGATCGCCTGGGGCGGATTGAGGACCGTTTTTCCAGCGGCTTCAAGCTGCGCCAGGGCGTCCATGCGAAAAACGACCTGTTCCAGCGAGCCGGGCGGCATCGTCCGTACGATGACCACGTCGATATCGTCGAATTCGACATCAGCATTGGCGGCGAACCCCCTAACGCCGCCGGGTCCAATGGTTGCAACGAGCCGATCGAAATCGAGACGCGTCGAGCGATGTCCGCGTTCACGGGCGGCTCGTTCGATGTCGGCGAAGTACCAACTGCCAGGATTTCCTAAGACGCCAAGGTGCACGATGCGTTATCCGCGGTGTGGAGCAATCGTCAATCTACAGAAGGATGCACATCATAGTCCGAACGACTCACCAAGCACATCGTGGTTGACTGAGCCGAACGATTGCACGCGGCCCGTTTCGACGTTTTGAAACGTGATTTCTGCCGGGCTGAACAGCAGAGGGTCGATGGCGTAGAAATCGCGGTTCGCTTGTTCAAATATCTCCAAAAACGGGCGTCCGTAGACGTCCGACGCGGATGCAGGAACTTGCGGACCGATTTCCGCCAGCGATTCGTCATCACCGCTGACCCACAGCGTGACGCGTCCGCCGTACAATATCGCGTCGTTAGTGCGGCCGATGCCGGCCAGATCGTCTCTTGCGACGGGCGATAGGGGTGCGCTGCCGCAGCCGCTTCGAATTCGCCCTACGTCGAATCCGAGCTCGAACAGCTTATGCAGGGCGGTCTCGACACTACGGGCAACAACCTGCAGGTTTCCGGCCATGCTCGACGTGGGAGCGACGAGTAAGTCAACGTTGTCGGACGTGGTGCGACACTTTTCAGCGATGTACTCGAAGACACCCGCATCGGGAAGCGTAGACGTTTCCAGCACGCCGACGACACGGTCTGATGACTCACGGTAGTCGAGTGTGCCGAACAGTTCCTCGCCGGCCGACACGGCCCGCATCGGCCCGGAGCCCATCGCGAAAAACTTCCCGACACCAATTTGCCAGCCCGCGTACTGGCTGAGCAGGCAGGCAGCGACTGGTTGATCGGTTGTGACTGACACATGCGGCCAGCCGATCTTACCCCCATCTTCTTGAACGAGACTTCGTTGGGCGAGGCTCACACGACCGAGTCCCGCCATGCAGATGTCCGCTATAGCGAGGCCCGCTTCGAGACCGCCGCGCGCGTTAATGCCGAAATCGAAGACCCGCCCGCCGCTAGAAAGCGTTTGCGCCTCGATTCCGAGTTCCGTCGTCGTGCCGCTGATCGCATCGATTCGAGCCGCGGCACGTCTATTCAGGTCCAACGTCATGTACGACTCGCTTCGTAACGCGTGATTCGGCTATCTCAAATGGCTTTGTTCGGTGACACGTTTTTTACACTTGAAGGAGTCCTGAAACCCTCTGTTGGCTCAAAAGCACTCTTGTCATCTGGTGTCGATTTCGCCCACAACCAGGTTTCAGTATGAGTTCTCGTTGCGTCAACAACAGCAACAACCGCGCATCAAGTTTGATGAGAGCCATCGCGTAATGGCGCGAGAGGCGCAGTTCACGCACGCCTATTCTTTTCGCTGTGAAGAGCGAAGCTTGACGTAATCCGGGAGATCTTGGCGTTGGAAGCGAAGCCGGATCGGTGCCTGGCAGCATTTGCAGGGCTCGATTTGGTACATGGGGATTGCGCAGATGTCGCACCAGTAGTCCATGTACTCCCGCTGTCCTTTTTCATTGAAAGTGAAAACCATGAGCACCTGGAGATAGGGGACTCCCGCCCGGCGATAGCCGACCAATTCGACCTTGCGGTCGCGCAGCCTCGCGTCTTGATAAAACGCGCGGCCCCGCCAATCTGGGACAATGGGGATCAACTCTCGATCGGCTGTTTCGAGAACCACCTGGTCGCCGACTTCGTCGTAAGCCGGGATCTTGCGACGCTTGAGGGCGTCCCGCAAAAACACCACACGACCTGAAAAGAGTTCCTTTGGAGGCTCGGGTGGCGCCGATTGCTTAGGTTTCTCATCCGTTAACTCATCGCCACCCCGTAGCGCGGCCTTGGGCTGCTCGGTGGCAGGCTGCTTCGGGGCATCGTCGGCGCACAAGGCGAGCGGAAGCGCCGTGACGAACAACAAGGCGACGACTACGTCGTGAGCGAGTGACCAGCGGCTACGCATCGTCTAGCCTTCTGCTTGGCCGACGGTGACCATTCGAATGGGCACGTCGACGCTCTTACCGTTCTGGGAGCCTTTTGCCGCGAAGTTGAGAATCCAGAATTCATGCTCTTCATCGTGCTCGAGCGTCGGTTGTTTCGCGGCAGTCTTTACTTCCATCAGGGAAAAAATGGCTGGGTGCGTCCCTCTTACGGCCTTCGCACTTTGATCCGTGAGCTTCTTTGCCCCGCTGATCGTCTCGGTCGATGTGTCGTTTTTCGCGGGGACGGCCAACAGGTAGTCGGCGATCACGCTGGTGCCGATGTGGTTTCCGTCTTCAGGTTGCTGCCCATACCGCAGCGTGTGAAGCCCAGAGCGAATGCGCTGGCCGCGAAAATCTGTGTAGCGGGATTTCTTTTCGACGCGTATCAGACCGACCAGTTGCCCGGATGCGAACGGGTACTTGATGTTGAGCTTCGGCTCAAAATCAGCTGCGATTTCGACCTGTTTGAGAAACCACAGATCGCACAGAATTCCCTTGGGCCCGGTGATTCGGTAGCCGTCGGTGTCAAGTTGTGCGGCGATTTCGGGTGGAACACCTTCGGGGAGTTCGGTGACTTCTTCAAGTTGATGCGCAGGTCCGGCGCCCATCAGTAGCAAGGCACACGAGGCGAATGTGAGGAAGAGTACGTTACGGTCACTCATTGATGCTTCTCCAAACCAAACATTATTCAAAGGACGCGAGGAAATACCGCTCGCTCGGAAGGCAGGGCAGTCGAGATCACACCGCCGCGTAAGCGGGTCCATACAAGCGAACAACCCGGTAGGCGCCTCGAAAGGGGTTCGTCGGTGCAAAATCGCCCTGGTGCGGCGCACCTCTCTTTGCGGATGCTGTATTAAAGCGGATGTTGAGATGCCGGGCAGCACACGGTGCCGCCAGTAGCACTCGTACCATTTTAGACGCTCTGGCAGCGAATTCCAGCCCCGATTCCGCCGCCGGAACCAGCCTACGGCGGGCTAATTCCCGCTGACACCCCTCGCGACAAGCGGCGATCACCACCCAACAGATGTCGAATCGCCACTCGATCGATGGCCAAGAACGACGTCGCGCCGACTAGGGCAATTCTAGCGAGAAGGAGCGTTCTAAAACCGCTTTCGAGTCGTATCGGTCAACATCTAACGACGGAAAGTGGCTTGAAAGCCGCTGCGCTGATGTTTGATCGTCCACTTATGATTGAGACCATCACCTTGGTACGAGTGCTTTTTCGAAAAGACGGCACTCGAGTTCTCCACCGGGGCCAACGGACGGTAAAAGACGATTTCGTTGGTGCAGATGCAATCGTTCTCTTTGAACGCCCGAGTCTCGATCTCAGCAACGTCACCGGCTTTGAAGACTCCTCGACCTTCGAGGTGATCGTTTTCGAGAGTCATTGGCACGGGACGAATCTCACACGTTTTTCCCATCAGCTTTCCGACCGACTCCTTGACGAACGCCAGCAGGGCATCGCGTTGTTGGGCGCTGGCTTTGGAATCAACGAGGACGACCGATTTAATTTTCCCGGGCTTCATTGGAAAGACGTCGGTTTCGCCGAGTGTCCATTCAGCGTTCAGCACTAATGCGACACCCAACCCGTCGAGGGCGACGCCGTTCCAGCTACCTTTATCGACTTTCCAGGCCATTACCGCTTCTTTGCCGGCCAAGTCCATCTCGGCGTTGGCAAAGCAGGGGCCCGTCCAGACGTCGCACGAACGCGCTTCGAGGTACTCGCCGCTAATCTGCGCGGCCCAACTCACCGAGGTCACCAGCAAGACAGCTGCTGCGGTCGCCGCCACAAAATGAAGTTGACGCATGGCCGATTCCCTCCCGTACGGTTCGTATTGAGAACACAAGACGCGCTACGTGATTCTGGCACTCACGTCACGGCACGTCAAGCGCGAAACCGGCGGGTGGAACCTGCCGGCGGACAACAGGTCGATGTATTCAAGTGGTGGTCGCTGAGTCTGCCGTTCCGGCTCACATTGCGTTGGAATTGGTGCTCGTGCCGGGCGTCCAGTCCGATGTCTCCGGCTCGGCGTCGCGAACCGCAATTCAGACCGAAAACGGCCTGAGGGTCGGCGCGACACTTGATGTGGTCCCAAATCCTCTGGCAGGCAACGGGTATCCGAAAATCATCGGATGAAAATCTACCACAACCGGGTTTTGGGACGGCTTCTTCTTCTGCTACGATCTCCTCGTGTAGAATGGCAGCCGAGGCGCTTTGAGACAGGGTTCCGATCCACCTGCGATCTGGACTCGACAACATTTCGGCTGCCGTCGAGACACCTTAAGGACCGAATACAGAAGACCTGTACCTAGCACGTAGTGCTCACCGTCACGAGTTCGAATGACGAAACGTATCCGAATCGGCAACGCGGCAGGCTTTTGGGGTGACAATCTCGACGCGCCCCGTCTGACGTGCGCAACCGGCCGGCTCGACTATCTTACGCTCGAATACCTGGCTGAGCTGACGATGTCGATTCTCGCGCATCAAAGGTCGCGCGATCCCGATGCCGGTTTTGTGACCGATTTTCCTAAGGTGATATCGTCGCTCGTGCCGATTCTCACCGATCAGCCGGGACTACGAATTGTGACCAACGCGGGGGGAATGAATCCGAGCCGTTGTGCGCAGCGCGTTTCGGAGATTCTCGCCGGGGCCGGCCTTTCAGAGGTTACCGTGGCTGCCGTCGCGGGTGATGACGTGTTGGGTGATCTCGACAAACACATCGCCGAAGGCGAGCAGTTTAGCCACTTCGAAATGGGACAGTCGCTCGGCTCGCTGCGAGAGCAATTGATCAGCGGCAACGCTTACCTCGGTGCCCGAGGCATCGTGCAGGCTCTGGCCGGCGGGGCGCGGATCGTCATCACGGGCCGCGTGGCCGATGCTTCGCTGACGTTGGGGCCCTCTGTACACGAATTCGGTTGGAAGTGGGACGATTGGGATCGCTTAGCGGCGGCGACAGTTGCTGGACATGTCATCGAGTGCGGTGCCCAGGCGACCGGCGGCATCTATTCAGACCTGACCGAGGACATCTCGCTGGCCGACGTCGGCTATCCCATCGCCGAGATTTCTGAAGACGGCAGCTTAGTCATCACGAAACCGGACGACAGCGGGGGAACAGTAAGCGTCGGCAGCGTGGCCGAACAGATCGTTTATGAAATCGGAGACCCGGCTCACTATCTCACGCCCGACGTCGACGTCGATTTCACTCAGGTCCAGCTTTCGCAAACCGGAGACGACCGGGTCAGCTTGACCGGCGTTCGCGGCGGTCCGCGGCCAGAGACGCTCAAGGTCTCGCTCGCCTACCGTGACGGTTACAAGCTCGAGGGCACGCTCGTTGTTGCCGGGCGCGATGCGGCGGCCAAGGCGCGGCGCGCCGCCGATGTGATTCTAGAACGCGTCAAACGCGCCGGTCATGATTTGGACCGCACGAACGTCGAGTTGTTGGGCACGGGTGATTCGGTTCCCGGGGTCTGGCCTGCTCAAGCCGAGCCTTGGGAAGTCGTGTTGCGAATCACCGCGCACGATCCGTCGCGTGACGCGCTGAGCCGCCTGTCGCGCGAGTTTGCTCCGCTGGTTACCTCGGGTCCGCCGGGTGTCACGGGGTACACCGGCGCGCGTCCAAAACCCCAACAAGTGCTCGCGTATTGGCCGACCACAATCGCACGTTCGCGCGTGTCAGCGGAGGTCGTTGTGAAGCGGGCAGGGGAGTGGAGCGCATGAACGCCACGATTCAGCTCGGAGACATCGCGCACGCCCGTTCCGGCGACAAGGGCAATCATGCGAATGTCGGTATCATCGCCTACACACAGGCTGGCTACGACTTTCTAGGCCAAGTTCTCACCGAGGCGAAGATGGCCGAATACTTTCTTCCGCTTCGTCCGCGGGCCGTCGAGCGGTTTGAGCTGCCCGGCATTCTTGCCTACAACTTCCTGCTTCAGAACGTTTTGGCCGGCGGCGCGAGCCGATCGTTGCGTGTCGACAGCCAGGGCAAAACGCTCGGCTTGGCGGCCCTGGAAATGAATCTGCCGCGACCTCCCAACCTCTCAGAAATGGGACCGAAGAAACCATGAGTGAGACACTGGTGGAGTTGTCGGTCGATGCCGGCGTCGCGCGCGTTCATCTCAATCGTCCAAATAAGCGCAATGCGTTGACGCGAGAATTCTTGTCGGAGATTGCCGCGGCGGTGAGCGAAGCCGAGCGGGATGATTCGGTCCGGCTGCTGGTGTTGTCCGCCTCGGGTCCGGTGTTTTGCGCGGGAATGGATTTGGGCCAAATGCAGCAGCGGGCATCCCAGGACGACGCGGTCGAGCAATGGCAACTCGATACACAGGTCTACCGCGATCTGCTCGTGGCGTTGTTTCGTTTTCCGATGCCGACCGTGGCCGTCGTGCAAGGCCCCGCGTTGGCCGGCGGTTTAGGATTGATCCTGGCTTGCGACATCGTGTTGGCCGCTGAAGCGGCCACATTCGCACTGCCGGAGCCCAAACGAGGAATCAGCGCCGCCGTTGTCGCCCCCTTTCTCATTCATCGCATCGGCGCCGGGCGAGCGAATTCGTTATTGCTTTCGGGTCGTGACATCTCTTGCGAAGAGGCACTGCGGATAGGATTGTGCCATCAGGCTGTTCCGGCCGAGACGTTGAGCGAACGTGAAGATGAGCTCCTGTCGTCGATTCTGAGCGGAGCGCCCGCCGCGTTGTCGGCGACCAAAAAGCTCGTCATCGACTGCGTAGCCACGAATCTGTTTGATCAACTCGATGCCGGCATGCGGGTGTCCGCACAGGCCCGCGAAACGGCCGACGCTCGGGAAGGGTTGGACGCCTTTCTTCAGAAGCGGAAACCTCGATGGATACCAGACGGGCATTGAGATCAAACTATCCCGGCTCATGACTGGGTGACGCCGAGACAATCCGTCGTCGAGAGGACTCCTCGAAAATTGGTGTTCTCTTGACGTGCCGTTGTGACGTAAACTGCCCGCGACATTTGACATTGGTCCCAAAACTCTCTGATGGGTGAAGTGGGTCGATTCGTTTGTCGAGCGAATTCGCACCACAACCGGGTTTTGGGACGGCTTACAGGCTCGGAGGGCCGTCTGCAAGTTCGGATCGAACGGCGCGTGAGCATTCTCAAATGCGGCGATCGACAAGAGCCAAAGGAAGGCAAGACACGTGAAGTTCACGGATGATGATCTATTGCTGGTCACAGGCGCGACCGGGCTGGTCGGCAGTCACGTCGTCGAGCGGGCGCATCAGCTCGGCGTGCGGACACGCGTATTGGCGAGGTCGTCGAGCGACACGTCTCTGCTCGAACAATGGGGCGCCGAGATCACATCCGGCGACATGAGTGACGCCGATTCACTCCGCGCAGCGGTAAAAGATGTCACGGCGATCGTGCATTGTGCGGCCAAGGTGGGCGATTGGGGGCCCGTCGATGACTATCGAGCCGTCAACGTCGAAGGGCTCGAAACATTGCTCAGCTCGGCTCTGGCGACCGGCCAACTTAAGCGGATGATTCACATCAGCTCCCTCGGCGTGTACGAGGCCCGTGACCATCACGGGACCGACGAAACCGAATCGCCCAGCTCGGGCGGCATCGACGGTTACACGCGCACGAAGTTCGAAGCCGAACAACTCGTCCTGAAACATGTTCGCGAGAACCGGCTGCCGGCGACGGTACTCAGGCCGGGTTTCATCTATGGTCCGCGAGACCGCACGATATTGCCGCGCCTGTTGGAAAAGATCAAAACCAAAACGTTCGCCTTCTTAGGATCCGGCGAACAGTTGATGAACAATACGTATGTCGGCAACTTGGTGGATGGGATCTTTCTGGCCATCGAAAACGATGCCGCAGTTGGCGAGGTTTTCAATATCACTGATGGACAACTCGTTTCAAAGCGTGAATTCATGACGAAGGTTGCCGAGCTGGCCGGCTACGAGGCTCCAACGCGAAACGTTCCGCTGGGCGTCGCCAAATTTCTGGCCAAAGTGATGGAAGGGACGTGGCGATGGCTGGGCAAAGCCGAAGCGCCGCTGCTTTCCAACGCACGAATCAAGTTTCTCGGCTTGAATCTCGACTTTTGCATCGACAAGGCAAAACGGGAACTTGGCTATCGTCCGGGAGTCGCATTCCCCGAGGGGATGGAACGCACGATCGATTGGTTTCGCAGTCAGAAGATGGTTTGATTCGGCAAGTGTCACTGAAGTAGCGTCAAAACCCTCTGTCGCCAAATCAACCCCCTTGTTTTCCAGGCTGAGATTTGTCCACAACCGGGTATTGACGTGGCTTCACTGTTGTCGGCGGCCGATTTTCCGCCGGCGACGAATGAGGGGTCGACGCCACTCGGTCTTTTCAATTTCCTCTGGCGCAGCCGCTCAGGTGAACGAGGCACCAGTGCTTCGACTCACGTTTTCTACTCCCCAAGACGAAATTGACGTGGCGTACGATAATGGCGGTCCGAGACGTGGCGAACTGGATGCTCAAGAAAGGGGGGCCGGTTATCAAACAGGCCGTCATCGGTCATCACCGCCGGTCGGGAGCCGTCTTATTCAGTGATACGACGCTGCGTGACGGTGAGCAGATGCCCGGCGCAACGCTCGAGCCCGAAGACAAGCTCCAGATCGCGCTCGCGTTGGAACGAGCGGGCGTGCATTCGCTTGATACAGGTTTTCCCGCTTCGTCGGAAGCGGATGTGATCGCCATCAAGAAAATGGTGGGCGTCGTTACGAAGCCGGTGTTGACCGCCCTCTGCCGAACGGTCGAGAGCGACATCGATGCCGCTCACGAAGCGCTCGAAGGCCAAACGGTCCACAAGCGGGGCGTCAGCTTGTTCTGCGGAACGAGCCCACTGCACCGAGAACACAAGCTCAATAAGCCGAAACAGGACGTCTTGGAGATCATCACGCGAACGGTTGCGTATGCCGCAGAGACATTTCCAATCGTCGCGTTTAGCCCGGAAGACGCGAGTCGAACCGAGGTCGATTATCTGTGCGAAGTCTATCGCGAAGCGATCGACGCCGGTGCGACAACGATCGGCTTTCCAGATACTGTCGGCATTCTCACGCCCGAAAAGGCCCGGGATTTCGTTCGACGCATTCAAGACGGCGTGCCGAATCTCTCGAAGGCGCTGTTGGCCGTGCATTTTCACAACGACCTTGGCTTGGCGGTCGCCAATACGCTGGCATGCGTCGAACAAGGGGCCAACGTGGTGCAGTGCACGGTGAATGGCATCGGCGAACGCGCGGGCAATGCGGCGCTCGAAGAAGTGGCGCTGGCGCTCGCGCTGCATCAAGATCAATACGCGCGGCCCGCGAAGATCGACACGAATCAGCTTCACCCGCTCTGCCGGCTCGTGGCCGATCTGACCGGCATTCCCTTGGCGAAAACCAAGCCGATCGGCGGTGAGAACATTTTTGCCACCGAGGCGGGCATTCATCAGGATGGACTACTCAAAAACCCTGATACGTATCTGCCCTATCGTCCGGAAGTAGTCGGAGCGGAGGGGTTTCAGCTTGTCTTAGGCCGACACAGCGGCCGAAGAGCCGTCAGCCATCGTCTCGGCGAACTGGGAATCGCTGCCACCGAAGATCAGGTCGCCTCGATACTTGAAGCGATCAAACGCCTGCCAAAAGGCGCGGTGGTCGACGATGACACGCTGCGCCGGATTGCGACGGCTGCGTGATTCCGGCCGCTCGAAAATGGGTTGCGGCCGCCGGGCTTTGCTCGGGCAAAGTGGGAAGCTACAATCCCTCGTGTTCGAGCATTCCGTCGGGTGTTCCACTGCGACTGCCACGCACGGCCGTCGCGAGTACGGTATGTGAGAGGTATGGGCCACGGATTCTCGCGTGAGAGACGTCCGTCTGTGTTGTGGCCATCGGTTCTGGAGCGAAGTATTGCGATCCGTCTTTCGAAACATTTTCGGTTTATTCACGCTTCCGCTCTTCTTTTGGCGGTACCGAATACAACTCTGGGAGAGTTTCTTCGACGAGATTCCCTTTTTGCATCGGCCCGGCGCCCAGGCGGAGGAGCTATGGCTGAGTTCAGATCGATATCTTCGGGAAGGACATTGGAAAGTCACGCTTCCCCAGCGATGCGTGCATTGCGGCCGCTGGGTGCCCGAGGGGGAATTGAGCGAAGAACGTAGGGTGGATGATTTCTCGACGCCCGTCCTCACGGTGTTTCTCGGTCTGTTGGTCGGTGCGCTGGTAGGGCGTTACGTGGCGCTCAAGTGGCTTCCCATTTCGATTGCGATTGGTTTCGTGGTCGGCTATCTGCTTCGCAACTCGACCGACGTTGCCATCCGCTTTCGCCGTTGCCAGGCACATGTTATCGAAAAGCGATTTCCCCGCATGAGACTCAACGGTGACTATCTGATCATTCGGGTCGGCAGCAAGGAGGTCCGAAAGGACTTCCAAGGTCAAGAACACCATGAAACGGCCGAATTCTGATTTCGACCGAGCGACCGTTGAGAGGCCTATTCCTGTCCCCCCAAACCGACGGCGCCGTTAATCGTTCCTAACCTCGGGCCTCTCCAGGCAACATACGTAGCGGTCGCATACGTTTAAGGTGCTCTGGCGAAACTGTGCGACATCGCGATCGTTAACGTTCTGATGAGACGCAGCCGCCCGGATTCACATGCCAATCTCAACGGTTTCAGTCGCCGGGTGTACGTGCTGGCCGTCGTGGATGTGCACACAATTGCGGCCTGCTTCTTTCGATGCGTACAGCGCTTTGTCGGCCCGCTCGAATGTCTTTGACGCGCATTCGCCGCGTCGCAATTCGGCGAGTCCTTCGCTGACCGTAACCTGGAGATCGGTTCCCTCGAAGTGAAAGACAGCTTGTTCGATGGCCCGGCACGTGCGCTGGGCGACGATTGCGCCGTCGGCGATCGACGATCCCGGGATGACGATCGCGAATTCTTCTCCGCCGTAGCGAGTGACCATCTCAGTTTCGCGCGTCGAATTTTCCAGCACGCGAGCCACGCCACGAAGCACTTCGTCTCCCGCTTGGTGACCATGCGTGTCGTTGAACATCTTGAAGTGGTCGACGTCGATTACGGCGATCACGGCCGAACGTCCATTTCGTTCGAACTCTGCGGCGCACCGCGCCATTTCGTCATCGAACGCCCGGCGATTCGGCAGTTGAGTTAAAGCGTCGGTTCGTGCCTCGGCGGCATGGCGTTCGATCTCCTGCTTCGCCGCCTCGGCTCGGGCTCGTTGGGCTTCACGTTCCGACGAAAGGAGTTCATCGCTCGTACGGTTCAGGCAGTCGACGGTTCGATTGAAAGCTAAAGCGATCTGTCCGAATTCATCGTTCTTCGCGAGGTCGATCCGATGTCCCCGATTACCGCTTGCGATAATCTCGCTGCCCTGAACGAGTTTGTGAATCCCGTAAACGATTCGGCGGGACACCCGCCAACTGATTGCAATGCCCAGACACACACCGACCGTGATAATGATCGAGATCAAGATCAAGACGGTTCTTGTCGAGGATCGCGCGTCCGTCGTGGCGGCAATTGTCTCCCGCTGGATCATGTCTTGGACATCGTGTTCCAAAAAGCCGTCCATTTGTTCGAGCTTGGATTGAAACGTCTGACGAGTGTCGTGGAGGCGATCGGTCAAAACGAGAATCTCGTGGCTGTCGCTGACGGCCTGTTCGAATGCATCGTCAAGGCGGCTCAGAATCTGCCTTTCGGGCTCCGACACTTGGTGCGCCATGCGATGCGACTCTTCAATTCGCTGGAAGCTCTCAAACGCAGCCTGCAACTCCGTCTTGTGGTCGGGACTTCGGTGAGCGACGTAGCCTTCAACTGCGGCGAATGCGACCTCGATCTGAATTTCCATTTTGAGAAGTTGTTCCACGAGCTGCCGGGCATCCGACGCCGTGCGATCGACGTTGCGATTCATGTCGAGTTTGATCAACTGGTCGATTTGAGCCACGTCCCATCGCAGTCGTTTGAGCGATTGTCGTTGCTGCTGCACGGTTTCCATCAGGTCATCGCCGAGTGAGACGATGTTCGAATACAGTGCGAACACCTTCTCACCGGCACGGCGTTCATCGTCAGTTTCGGCGAGCGCGCCAAAGTTTGTGGCGTAGTGCTCGAATCGGCTCTCGGATTCATGAACCTGTTTGATGAATCTGTCGTTTGGCTCGATGACGTAGTTGAGAATGGCTCGGGCCGTCTCGATCGAGTTGATTTCCATCTCTAAGACTGCCTGTTCGAGCGGCCCTTCGATCTCGACGATCTGATCCAAGTCGTTGTCGATCCGGCAAATCTGCGAGTACGAAACCAGACCGCTGACGATCAGCAAGAGCAACAGGGCGCCGAAACCGAATGCCAGTCGATTCGCTACGGTTCCTTCTCGAACCGCTAAAAGCAGACGTGGAAGGAGAGGAGTGTTTGATTCTTTGGGGCCGTTGTCGTGCATCGTGGTTCTGTATCTGTCTTAGGGCCGATTCGATCAGTAACTTCGTGTTGCATCCATCGCAAAATGACTGGTGGGTCGCACATGGAGTGGCGGGGTCTGCCCGATATCGGGTCGCGCTCTTCCTGACTGCCCGATATTGTGTTGCTCCCTCTCCCTGGGGAGAGGGTCGGGGTGAGGGGCGTCTTTTTCCTAATCGCCCTCATCCTAGCCTTCTCCCAGAGGGAGAAGGGATCCGGCTACACGCTGTTCATTGTGTGACGCTCCCATCCAGTCACCTCCCGGGTGGCGCTTCGCCACCTTTTCTCGTGGCGCCCACCCGTTGGTGTGCCCCCAACGATTCGTGATCCAGATGTTTTCGGATCGATCGTTTGGTGCGGGGCATGTGTTCGTCGTGAGCCAACGCGGCAGAGGCCGCTTTGGGCTCGACGGAAAAGAATAGTATAGGTATTTCGGGGGAGCCCCAGTTCGTGGGCATTCCGACCCAAAGTTACCGCGCCGACAGCCGGCGAGTACCGCGTGTGAGGATTGCAGCGCCGGCGTAGGGGAGTGGCTGATCAGTGAGCGGGTACAGAAGTTCAAGAAGAGATTGCGAAATTCGCTGAAGGGCGACGTGCGTACATTGATTCCTATGGCAGAATCAACTGCTGCCGGCGTTCAAGACTCAAGCTTGCCCAGCCTTGCACAGGTTCGATTCATGCCACCCGCGCATAGCTCGCGCTCGTGGCGATCGCGCGTCAACTCGCGATACCGTTGGCGGCGGCCGATATTTGGAGCGCCGCGGTCGAATGAGCGCACGATTCGCGCGAGCGCGACGCGGCTCCTAGTCGGACCATCGTGGAAGCGACACCGTCGTCTGATAGTTGGAATAGTTGTAGAGCGGGTTTCGAACGGGATTGTAGAGGCGTCCCGACTTCGGATTGTCGTCCTGTGTGTAGACCCAAAGTTCGTTAGGATCCCAGACGACGATTTCGTCCCGGCAATCACCGGTCGCGTCGAAAACAGCGTTACACATTTCGGGGTGGCCGTCGTTGGGAAATCGCACGACGCGACGGCCCCATCCGTCGAACAGCCCGCCCTCATCGACGTTTGCCGAGAGAACGAAATACTCGCCGCCGGTTCCCGTCCAATTGATGGGCAGACACATGCTGCCGTGCTGGCAGGGCTCAAAGTCGTGATAGATGTCGCCGCGTGCGTCGTACAAGTGGATAATGCCCTGATTTCCCCAGTAGTTGATCGAAACCGATTCGAGTCCCGGCAAGTCAGGACGAAAATTCGCGACCGCCGGATTTTGCACGTGACCAAGATAATGGTGCTTGACGATTTGGCCCCGGATGTCGGCGAAGAACATGCCCTCGTCGCTGGCGGCGCAGAGGACGAGCGGTTCTGCTTTTGGACTCGGATCAAATTTTACGATCGCGACGCCGTCGGCGTGGTCCTTCACTTTCCGATCGAGTGTCCAAAGCGGTTTGCCGTCGCCGTCGTATAACGAATAGCCGATCGCCAGTTCGTCCCGGCCGTCACCGTTCACGTCGTAGGCAAACGGGTAATGCCCCGTGTTGCAGACACCGCTCCAGCGAATCTGGAGCCGATCGTCGAGGGCCCAAAAGTGGCGGTAGCGGTCTTTGATGATGATGTCGCCGTCATGGCCCGTCCCGCGTAGGTCGCAGAAATAGAGAGCATCGCCCAGAATTCTAGGGAACTTGTCATACGGAGGCTTGGCGGTGGCCGGCATGTCGGGGGTTGCTGCTTGGTACTTCGTCTTCCCGGTCGCGCCGTCGGCAACAACAATCTGCATGTTCATGCAATAGACGACCTCCTGCCGTCCGTCGCCATCGAGGTCGTGAATCTGAAATCCGACGTCGTTGGTCAGATGATCCTTCCAGGGATCGGGTTCACCGATCTGCCATAGTCTTTTTCCGTCCAACGTCATCGCCGTCAGGCAGCTCAATTCGCTGTTACGATCCTTGGGGCCGTGATGCCGGATCTGTCCGAACAAAACATCCAATTGCCCGTTGCCGTCGAGGTCGCCGAATCGAAGATTCCGGCCGACGCCGAATCCTGCCGTCTTGATCTTTTTCCACAGGACGGGCTCTGGGTTGGTGGCTTGCAGTCGCGATTCTTCGCGCACACGATTTTCGATTCGGTCAACGATCCGCCGTTGCTCGGCACGCGTTGTCGTGACTCTGGCGTGGCCAAACTGCGTAGGGACATCGGACATCAGACCGATCTTCCCTTGCGCATATGTCGCGTCGGCGGCGCTCAACACCGGTCCATTTTCGAAACGGGCATCGATTGCATCGCCCTGGACGGAAACCCGCGCCACGAGTTGCTGGCCGTCCTGCCAGTCGAGATGAGCCGAGTCAAGTACGCGTTCAAACGGCTTGTGAAAGGCGGTTGCGTGCCTGACGACTTTGAGAACGGCTCGATTCTCGTCGACGCCGAAGAAGTAGTAGCAGCGGTCGTTTCGATAGCGAAAGACGATGCCACTCTGTGCTCGATGCGATTCCGGCGCGAAACGCACGGTGAATGTGTAGTCGCGCCATTGCTCGTCGCCGGCGATAATCATGGGGTGAAAATGGCGATACTTTTTGTTGTCGTATGTTTGTGCCAAAATGGAACGGTCGTCGGCCCGGAACGCCTTCCAAGCCAATTGAGAACCGATGTCGGACCGGAAGGTACTGATTGACCAACGACCCAATGGGGAAAACTCGGGCAGATAGTGATACTCGGTATGCGCACCGACGACGCTCGTGAGTGCGCCGGGACGCAGCCTGCTGAAGTCGTCTTCCAACAGAACAGCGTCCGTTGACGACGCATCCTGCGCCGGTGCCCGCGTCGATGAGAACGCCCCCGTGATGAAAACCACGCTCGCAATGACCAACGCTCCGAAACAACGTACCCACAAATTGACCTGATCTCTCAACATGGAAACCTTCTCTTCGATGTCGCGCCGTTCGCGATCACCTTCACAGGGGTAACAAGCGGATATGTGCGGCGATGATTCATGCGGGGATATGGTAGAACCGTGCGTTGTTTGAAATGGGTCCTTCAACGGTGTTTACTGCGAGCACCCGGCGCTCCTCACGTACGCTGAATTCACGTATATGCCTCAGGCCGGCGCGCTGCGACGCTAACCGATCACTATGTTTTCATAGTATCATGATTGGTCCGTTGATGCGGTATTGCAGGTATGACATGACATCGAATCGATTGTCGTGGTGCGCGCATCGTTGCAGAGTCGTTGTCTGTGATGTCCAGTTTTCAACGCATCCCGACGGTGTCGTCAGATGGGAGAGTGCCGTCGGAAAGCCGTATCGAACGGAAAACACCGCTAAGGTCGCTCTCAGGAGCAATCGACACAGAAAGGCTCAATCGTATGTCGGAAGTTATGCGTCGACCGTCGGCGACGTCGCTGTTGATTTGCCTCGCCACCGTGTTCGCGCTCTTGGATGTCGCGCCCGCTGCCGATGTCTCAATCACTTCCAAACAGATCACGTTCGGCCCGGACAACCATTTCTTTGGCTACATCGGCCACGTGCAAAACATTCCCTGGAACGGCAACGGGCGGTATATCTTGGCGATCAGGACGTCGTTTCAAGACCGGCTGCCGGGCCCGAATGACGCCGCCGATGTTGTGCTGATCGACACGCACGACAGCTTCTCGGTCCGCGTCGTCGACAAATGCCGTGGCTGGAACCCCCAGCAAGGCACGATGTTCTATTGGAATCCGGCTTCGCCCGACACGCAGTTCTTGTTCAACGACCGCGATCCTGAGACGGGAAAAGTATTTTGTGTTTTGTTCGACATCGCAGACGGAACAAACGGAAGCCGCGTGCGTGAGTATCGTTTCGATGACACACCAATCGGTAATGGCGGAGTCGCTCAAAACGGCGGCCATTTTCTGGGCATCAATTATGCCCGCATGGCTCGGCTCAGGCCGGTCACCGGATACAAGGACGCGTGGGATTGGACGACCGGAGTACAGCATCCAGAAGACGACGGAGTTTTCAAGGTCGGCATCGCGACCGGTGAAAAATCGTTGCTCGTCTCGTTCGCTCAGATCGCTCGCGCTCTCAAGGCGATAGCGCCGGGCGTCGACATCGGGTCGCTGTTCATCAATCACACGCTTTGGAACCGCGAGGGAGACCGGATTTTCTTTTTTGCCCGAGCAGGCTGGCGCGGCGGCGGAACGAAAGTCAATCAGGCGTTTCTCATTCGGCCGGACGGCACGCAGCTTGTCGCCCTCAAACATCACATTGGCGGGCACCCTGAATGGGACTACGGGCAACGCATGATCGGAAGGCTCGGCGACCGCCAAATTGTCTACGACACGCGACGGCAACTCGTCGTCGGCGCACTCGGCACCCCCGACATCTTTCCAAAACCCGAAGGCGACATCGCCCTCTCGCCCAACGGCGAATGGTTCGTCAACGGGTACAAGGACAAGCGGATGAGAAAGAATTTTTACACTATTTACCGAAGAGAGGACGGTGCTCACGTGCGGTCGGCCGGTTTCGACATCGGCCAGTGGACCTCCGGCGACCTGCGTCAAGACCCATCGCCCTGTTGGAATCGCGACAGCACGCAAATTCTCGTTCCCGCGATCGACGTCAAGACGAAGACACGGCAGCTTTGGATCGTCGACGTTCGCGCCGAACGGCTGTGATAGAAGTGTGGCCGGCGTCTTCATTGAGTTGCCTGAAGCCGTCCCAGAACCCGGTTGTGGTGGAATTGGATCCTACGAATCAAGGGCACACGTTGCCCATCAGAGGGTCTTGGGACCACTTTTCAAGTGTGATGGGCCATTGGCGTTCCGAAGTAGTGCTTCGGAACGCGACATAGGCCACTTGCGTTCCGACGCAGAAATCCGTAACAAGTCAATCTTGATACCAGTGCTCAAGCCGCAAGGAAGGTCGAATTGCCGAAGCGAAATGAACCGGCCGTGTCCAACCTGTTGATTGAAGGTCCTCGTCGGGCGCCGCACACGATTGTGCTCGCGCATGGTGCCGGCGCGGCCATGGACAGCGAATTTATGAACGCCTTTTCCACAGGACTCGCGGACTGCGGGCTGCGGGTCGTTCGCTTCGAATTTCCCTACATGGCCCAGCGGCGAGAAACAGGCAAGCGGCGGCCGCCCGATCGAGAACCGGTGCTCCGCGCCACCTGGCTGAGCATCATCGAATCGCTGGACACCGAAACGCTGGTCATCGGCGGCAAGTCGCTCGGCGGGCGCATTGCCAGCTTGATCGCCGACGAAGCCGGTGCGAGTGGGCTCGTCTGCTTGGGTTATCCGTTTCATCCATCAGGAAAACCGGAGAAGCTGCGCACCGAGCATCTCGCGACGCTCGCCACGCCGACGCTCATCCTGCAGGGCGAACGCGACTTTCTGGGAAACAAAGACGAAGTCGCCGACTATCAACTCTCGAAAATCATCGCCGTTCACTGGTTGCCCGACGGCGATCACAGCTTCAAGCCTCGCAAACGTTCGGGACGATCGGTGGAGGACAACTGGGGCGACGCGATCGGGGCGACTGCTGCGTTCGTAAAGAGTCTGTCGACGTAACGTCGGCGACAACGTCACTTCACCGGCAGCAGTTCGATGCCCGTTCGATCGGCCTTCACACGGAAGCGGACCAGATAGATGCGGTTCGGGGCGCGGCCGCTGGCGCAATACGGCAATAGAATCGATTCATCTTCGTTAACGATAAACGACCCGGGATACCCGTAACTTGACGTGTCGAGCGGAATGTGATCGGTCCATGACTTTCCACCGTCGGTGCTGATCCAGACCCGCAGGTTGTTCCAGGTTGCGATCGCCACGACCGTACCGTCGCCCAACACCACGAGTTGGGGGGCCTTGAACTTACCACTCTTGACGAGCCGAGTTCCCGAATCGGTCCACGTGACGCCTTGATCTTGCGAGAGAAAAACCGCACCGTCGGGACGCGTGACGAGAATGAGGTTGCCGTCGGCCAATTCGGCGATCGCCGGCTCGTCGATCGAGTTGTTTTTGCGTTTGATCTTGGAGATGACGTTCCAGGTTTTTCCCGAGTCGTCCGAGCGGCGAATGGCCCCGGAGAGGAACTTTTCACCGGCCACCTGATAGTACGTCGCCCACAGAATGCCGCCGTCGGCGAGTTGAAGGGGACGGCCGCCGTGTGCCCGCTCGTAAAAGTCGCCAGGACTGTCGAGCCAAATCGGCTTCGACCACGTCCGTCCGCTGTCGGTCGATCGCACCACGAGCTGTTTTGTGTTGAGCCCGTCGATGTCGTTCTGAAACGCCTTGGGCGCTTTGGGGTAACCGTACCAAGAGGCTTGCACGCCGACGAAGCACAAAACGGTCCCGTCGTGGCACGTGAACAGGGCGTGTGATCCGTCGTCGAGGCGATCGTCCATGATCGTAAACGGTTTCGACCACGTCTTACCGTTGTCGCTCGACCGGCAGGCCATCGTGCGTCCGCCGGTCGGCGCGGGGAAATCGAGTGGCCAACCATCGGCCGTCCAACTTTTTCTCGTTTTGGGCGCGATCTGCCGAGGTTGTGCGAACGACACGTGCCAGTAGCCGGCCGAATGCGATAGCAGCAGGTCGCCGTTGGGCATCCGCTCGATCCCACCCGGCCAGCCGATAAAATCGCCCAACCCTTCGTACGGGTCCGGCCTGTTATGGTCTGCCCCCGTCACCAACAGCCGCGCCTGCTGAATGGCGAGTGGTTTTTCGTTTGGTTCGGCGGCGGACGAGTTCCATGGTAGAAACGAGGCGAGCATTCCCACGCAGGCGACCCGTGAAACGCGTTTGCTGACGAGATTCGACATGTGAGACATCGCTCTTCTTTCCTCGTTGGCGGGAATACGAACACTCGACCACGAGTTGATTGTGGCCATGCGTGTACGCTTGAGTAAAGTCCGAGCGCGTTGCCCGGAGTTTCTTACGACGTCGCCGAACAAGCAGCGCCGCTCAAGTGTTTACGGAATGTCCGGCCACTTCTTTCGCCAGCTGATTCGATCCAGTACGCGATCGAACGCTTCTCGTTCGGCTTCGCTCATGGCAGGCGCTGCGCGAGGCGCGATGATGTCCGGGCAATCGATGACGCCTCGATCGTACAACATGCGTTTGAGCAGTTCCTCGGAATAGTCGAGGTAAAACTCGAGATAGGGGAGAATCTGTTCATAGTAGATTGTGGCGGAGACGTCGTCGTTATCCTGCTGAAAGGCGTCGACCGCCGCCGCATGCAGGTCCAGTGCTTCGGTGCCCGTCATGAACGCGGTGACACCCAGATGTAACAACTGGATCAGATGCCGCCCGCCGGCCCCGCCGATCACCGAGATATCACCGTTTGATAGTCGTAGCAGCTTCGCGACCTTCTCGATAAAGTTTTTCCCCTCGGCCTTCACGTGCTGCACGTTGTCGATCTCGCCGTACATTCTCCAAAGCAGTTCGGCGGAAAGAATCGACGAGGTTGACGGTGTGTCCTGGATGATGATTGGCAGCGACGTCGCGCGAGAGAGCGCTGAGTAAAACTTGTACGCACCGTCGGCATCCGGAAGATCGACAGAGGGCAGGGCGGCCATGATGAGATCGGCCCCGAGCTGCTCGGCTTGTTGCCCGTATTCCAGCGAGATCCGCTGGCCGGGTGACGTGACCCCGATAAAAACCGGAACGCGGTGATCGACTTCCTCGACGATCAACTCGATGAGTCTCGTGCGGTCGCCGTCGGAAACTTTGTGGTACTCAGACGCGATGCCGAAGTGCCCGATCGCCGCCGCACCGCATTTCAGGCAATACTCGACAAGCCTGCGTTGACTTGATTCATCGAGCCGCCCGTCCGCGTCGATGGCCGTGGGCATGATCGGCATCATTCCTCGAAATCGTTCGGCTTTCGACGGGATCATTGATTGCCTCATCGTTCGTGGGAGATCATCGGCGTCGCGAGACGACTGCACTTCACATCATCGCTTGACACATCCAAATTGTGCCGCGCCGAAGAAGAGGCCTTGTCCTTCGTGGAACAGGGACATGGCGTCGTGGCGTGTCTTCTCATGACAGGCGTGTCTTCTCATGACAATCGGCTTTGATTTGACGCTGTGCCAAATCGACGTCGTTTATGTCAGATCACCTCATCGAACGCAACGTCTGCGCTCCCAGGTTCCAGCACAGCACTTCGCACGGGAGAATTCGGAGATGTGTGGAATCTCTGGAAGAGATTCACTCAGATATAAGGAAGGGTATATTAGGATATTTCCATCGGACGCCTCTCGCTGCAACGAATCCCGCTTGCGTGGTCTGTCCGCATCTGGACATACCGACGGACACACCTGCGGACACAGTCAGCGGGATCCATTCTGGAAGCGGCACAGGACTCCCCCGCTCCCTGTTCATTTCTTTTGCTCGACGAAGAAAGGCAGTGTCAAAAGTCGCCGCTCGCACGGAAATCCGGCACTTTGATTTTCGAGACGGCAATTTGACACAAGGTGCAAACAACTTACGTCGCTAAAAGATGTTACGCTGAGTGAATCGCGACTCGAAGGTTATTCGGGATTGCCATTATCGATGATGAAGGTCGCAAAATGTCTTGGGCTGGGAACTGGTGAGTGACACCTCGGCAGAGATCAGTGAAATATATTTCTACTTTTCGCCTGGTGTGGAATCGTTAGCCGCTGGTGACTACAACGGCATACTTCAACTCCGGAACTGCCGGGTTTTCAAGGGGCCTTGCGTTTTTCCATCCATTCCTTTGCAACCAACTGCACGAGCGGATGCGCATCCGTCGTTCGAACGGCAACGGCCTGTCGGGTTTCCGCATCGTCGGCGCCGATACTCCCTAGTGCTCCAATCGCAGCGATTCGGACATCCGCGAAGTCATCCTTGAGAGCCGCACGGAGTTGCGGCGCGGCTGAATCGGCTTTGAGCCCGAACCGACCGATGCTCTTCGCTGCGGCAGCGCGGACGATCGCATGCTTGTCCTTCAGCAGTCGGTCAAGGATTGGGAGGCTGACGGTGGGATTACTGTGAATACTCCCGAGCGCATTTGCGAGTGACAGACGCTTTTCGAAATCACCTTCACGAGCAGAGGCGATGAGCGTCGGAATGGCCTTTTCGGCCTTGCCGCCAAACCTTGCGATCGCATTGACAATTCGCGGGGACGCCGTTTCCCCCTCAAGTGATTCGACCAACGCGTCCAGCGCCGCCGGACCGATTGCCAAGAAGGTTTCCTCAATTTCGTGCTCGTCGAGACTGTATTCGTGGAGTCTTATGAGAAGCGGAATCGCCGGCTTCGCTTTCGCTCCAATCTGCTTGAAAATGTTGAATATCTGCTCATCATAAGCCAGTTCGTACTCTTCCTTGCCATGTCTTAGATACTCCAACAGGTCTGGAACGAGAGGAGCCGCTTCCGGACCAAGGATTTCCAGAAATGGAACGATTAAGTTGCTGTTTTTGTCCGTTTTCTGCAAGCCTTGTGCAAGGATTTTAAATGCAGCCGTCCGCGACTCTGGATCAATGCATGCCAGAACTCCGGCTGCGTACAACTTTGCCAGGGTGTGCCTCCCTTGGAGCAATTTGCGCAATGTCGGGATCGACGCGGATGCGTGATTTCCCAGTCGCGCGAGCACCATCGGCTCACGAATCCAATGGCGATCTTTCGTTTTGGGAAAGCGAATCATGGCTTGGACGAGGTCCGGTACAATCGGATTAGCGGCCGCACCGAAGTGCGCAAGAGCATCAATGATTCTAATTTTGCTCGGTGTTTGTTCGTCATGATAGGCTGCCAGCAGAGCCGGAACGATTATCTGACGCTGTTCTTTGAATTGTGATAGAACTGTTGCGACGTGGTTCACCACCGGCTCATCGAAAACAAAGTCGCGTCCCACGATATTGAAGTAGCTGCGATCATGGAGCAGCGGCAGCAGAGAGAGTACGATCCTCTTCGCAGGGCTGCCGATCTGACCGAGAGACAGGATTGCGGCCGCGCGCTCATTTGGGGATTCGTCCTTCAGGGCATCAATCAACGCGGGCACAACAGTCTCGGCAAGTGCCCGATACCTCCCCAATCCAGTTGCCGCATCCTCGCGAACGTAGGCATTCTCATCGCGAAGCATCTTCTTCAGCGACGGGATCACTGTTGTACCATCCGGATCAATCTTCGCCAGCGCCTCCGTGATCTCAGACCGCAGACTCCACAAGTCGGTATTGAGATTTTGAATGAGAACGGGGAGCGCCGTTCGAGCCGGATGGCCGATTCGTTTCAGTCCTTGTACCGGAAGCCACCGTGACTCCTTGTCGATGGTCTCGACCGCCGTCGTCAATGCAGGCACTGCCTCGATTCCGATGTCAACAAGCGCACGCATCGCGTAGCCGCCATATGTTTCGCCCGAAGGGGGGGAGCTATTTTTAGGAATTCTTTTGTCACTCAGTTGCTTAATGAGCTTCGGAATATGTACGCGGTCCTCCGGACCGGCAGCTTCGGGGATCGGTTCTGAACCCTGTGTGGGCGATACCGATAACCAGCACAAAAAAGCAAAGCACAAAGCGATTCGATGCTTCATGAACTCAACATCCAGCCAGAGTTGGAGAATCATTCGTTCATTCTAACAATGCGAATTCCACAAGAAAATGCCCGGACATCCTTAATTTTCTGAGCTGGATGTGGAGAGGCCTGTACGGGCTTGTCACATCCGATAAACTATTCAACGTTTCTTGATTGCACCGGAAAACCACCCGTTTTTGACACAGCCGGTCGGCAGCCGCTGATCGGGGGGCTCGTTGACCGAAGCCATCCGGCCGCGACCACTGGCCGCATTGCTATACGGTTCGTGGCTTCTTGCAAGAAGCAGCCTTTGGTAAACTTGACTTGATCCAAAATTAAGGCATCAGCGACGGCCGTGCTTTCCGTTGGTCGAGCTCAGATTAGGTGCGGTGTGAATCGTAACATGCCTATTATTCTCGTCGTCCTCGCTGTGATTCTATTCTTAACGTCTTGGCGCGCTTTCCGAGTTTTCATTCCGTTTATTGCGGCGCTATTGCACCGAGAGAAACCTGTGGTCTGGATCAGCGGTTCACAACAGAAATGCCCAAAGCGCCGTGCGCTCGTTGACGTTTCCAAACCGAAGTCTGGCAAGATTGCTCTTAAAAGCGCAGAGTGCGATGAACACGGGGTTTTGACTATAACCCGCCGCACAACAGCACATGCCCGCAGAGATCCAATGAATAGGTTATTTCTCAGTATCATCGTCGGCCTGTTCCTCGAACCGTGTGTTGTGTGCGCGGACCTGCCATGCGATCCTCCGAAATCAAAGCAGGCCGCAAAAGCGGACGATCCGCTATCAATCGAGGCCTTAATGAAGCTCGGTGCAAAGTTGAAAACGGTGGAGGGCCACGTTGTTGAGGTATCACTTCAATCTATGCGGTTCACAGATGATGACCTCGCGTTTTTGGAGGGGTTGCCACACCTCGGCACATTGAATCTTTACGAAACGCCGATTACGGATTCTGGACTGCGGAGGCTCAAGTCCTTGACGTCGCTACGCAGCCTGAATTTGGGGTTCTGCCGGCGCATTACGGATGCCGGAGTTAAATACTTGAAAGATCTGACGTTACTGGAATCGCTGAACCTCGGCTTCTGTCGCAAGATTACCGATGATGGATTCCTCGTGCTGAAGCAATATAAGAACGTGCGAACCTTGAATCTGTCGATCACGAGTTTTGGCGACGAACGAGCCGAACTGCTTTCAATGATGAGTAAACTTGAGAATGTCGATCTTGACAACACACGGGTGACTGATGCCGGGCTGAAACACCTGTCGCAGTTGAAGAAGCTGCGATATCTCAGACTGGTTGGCACTCAGGTGACTGACCACGGCCTGGAGAATCTGACGGAATTGCCACGCCTGCGGTTCATTCACCTGCGAGACACAAATGTCACTGACGCAGGCGTTGCCGCGCTGCAGAAAGCCCTGCCGAATTGTAAGATTCGGTATTGAGGTGGCAGAGGACGAACGGTTTGTCTCCGCTCACAACGGACCAGTCGCAGAGTTCGCCTTCGGTAGATCCGCTACGCTGTCGGCTGCTCGTTCCGTTGGATAGCTTTCCGTCCGAGCTTGTGTCATCAACTCGTCAGACGGTCGAGGTTCTTGACAATGCCGACAAACCACCGATAAACGGCACTATCCGTCGCCTCGATTAGATGCCAGACGAGAAGCACATCTTCTCCTGATCAAATTGAAGCTCAATGTGCCCCGTGGGGCCGTGACGATTCTTGCGTACGTAGAGATCAGCCATGTCCGGCTTCTCCGTCTCTTCGTTGTAGTAGCTGTCGCGATAAATCATGAGTACATGATCATCATCCTGTTCAATCGAACCGGAATCACGCAGGTCTGATATCTGTGGTCTCTTATCCGGCCTACGTTCCGTCTCACGCGACAATTGAGAGACGCCGATGATGGGGCACTGAAGCTCCAGAGCACGCCGGCCGATGGATTGTTATCGTGCCCGTGCCGTTCGCGGCGTCGTCAACTTACGCTCGAAACGCACCGTGCCATTCCATTACGTTGTATGAACCTCCAGTTTGGCGAATCGAATCTGCGTGACGCACTTCTGCGTGCACCACCAACTGACTAGGACTTCGCGCTCTGAGAGGACCGCTACGTCGGGCTTGCCGAAGGCGATGTTGTCGTGGCTGGCGGGGTAGTCGGGTCGATGTTGTGTGCCCAGGAACTCTTGGCCCACCGCATCCCAAACAAGGATTTGATCTCGGATGTTCCAAGTGGTCCCGGAGTCTTGGCTCAATACGACAGCGATTCCCGGTCGATCGCGTTCGCGCCGCGAATACGCGGCTACCCACATTCCATCAGCCAGATCGGCGAGACAGCTCGTCTGGCCGTCTATTCCTGTCGGTTGCGGTACCGTCCAATCGGCACCGTCGGTGCTGCCGGTAATTAGGTGCAGGTCGAAACTCTCCGCGCCGCCAACCGATTGTGTCCACATCAACGCCGCGACTTGTCCGTCAGTCAGCCGGCGGTATTGCGCGTGAGAGTACATGCGGTTGTCATCGCGATTGGTTGGAAGCTCCAACGGGCCGCGCCATGACTTGCCGTAGTCGTCTGAAAAGTACTTGACGCCCTTGATGTGCAACGGCTCCGGATCGTCCCACGATTTCCACATCTCGCCTGATAGCATCCAGCGTCCGTCGTCCAATTCGATGATCGGCGAGTGGATGTCGATGTGACCGGGAAGTGAACCCGTATCGAGCCGCGGCAATTCGATGTCGTCCCACGTACGACCGTCGTCGCCCGAGCGACAGAAAAAGAGTTCGTCGCCCATCCAGCCGCCGGTCTCTGCCGAGAAGCGAATGAGTTGGTCTTGGGTTGCTGGATGCCGCAGACCGACCAGCAGCAACGTCCCGTCGCGTGCTCTCGAAAGCCAGCCCGCCGAGTAGCAAAACCCGTCCCCAATGGCCGGACCCAGTGGGCCTTCCAATACCCAGCTACTTCCGCCGTCGCGCGAACGCGAAAACATGAGCCGACCGTCCAACGAGTACAGCGCTTGGCTCTGACGGAAGCAACACAGCAACTCGTTTCGCGAAAGCGGCAGCACCATCGGATGATACGCGCTGATGGCCTGATGTCCGGGAAGCGGATTCCGATTCAGCACGCCCTCATCAACAATGTTGAGCCGCCCGATCATAACGTTGAACCATCGAGAAACTGCCCGCGCACTTGCGACGGGTTGTCGCCCAACCGCAATGTTTTGAGACGTGCATGTGCCATCATGGCGGCGGCCTGACTGCTCAAGACCAGCCGCTTCGCCAGATGCCCACGGGCGCACGCCATTCTCACCATTTGACTTTAGCCGCCCACTTTATATGATAAATATGCGAATTTCAACTGCTGAACGGATAGTTAACGGCATTAGATATGATTAAGATCCCCACATTGCAGTTTTCTGCCTCGCAACCGCATCAGCCGGAGACACGCGCCAACGAACTGGCAAACGAGATGAGAGAAGACATTCTCGAGCGGTCGCTGCGGTCCGGCGAGGTCTACATGACGGAAGCGGAAGTCGCCCAGCGATACTCTGTGTCTCGCAGCATCGCCCGCGAAGCGGTCAGCCGGCTGCGGGGGCTGGGCATTCTGACCAGCCGGCAAGGCAAGGGCCTAATCGTCGCCTCACCGTGCCCGGTCGAGTTGCTCACGAAGAGTTTGCCATTCTTGAGCCACAACGAGAACAGCCACCCCCAACTCGCTCAGTTGCGTTATTCGCTGGAAGTCGGCTCGATTGACCTGGCCGTCACCCATGCGACGCGGGAAATGATCGAGCAACTTTCGCGATTGGCGGACGATTTCTCTCAAGCGCGGGAGCATGGAGCCGGCGCGGAAGCTGAGTCGGACATCGAACTCAAATTCCACGGCTTGATCTTACGAATGACGGGCAACGATCTGATTGCCGGCATGCACGGTGTGCTCGACCAGTTTTTTCAGCAGCCGTATGTCCATACCTACTCTTCCGACCCGGCCGACCCCGCGGCCGTGTGGCAGCATCGTGCGATTGCCGAAGCGATTCGTCAGCGTGACGTCGAACAATCGCGAACGCTCATTCGCCAACATTTGAGGCCGCTGTTGGGGACGGGCGAGCCGGCATCGTCGACATGAACATGAAATCGTCCAACGATTCACGCGAGCACGAAACTCAACACGCGAAGCGCAATGATTTGGTGGCTGACACTGCTATTCCGGAATGACTGACAAGACAATCTACTCCGGCGATTCGACCGATTGAGGAACCAATCATGAGAGTGGCACATCGACAGACAACGCTACAGTTCAGCGCACGGGTGTTTGCGGCCGCAGTCGCTGCCCTGTGCTATTCGCAACTGGCATGCGCCGGCGAAGAACTTCCCACCGTTCGGATGCAAATCGTCAAAGCCGCATCGCCCGGAGAGTTCTCGCAGCACCGAAAGATTCTCGTTTCGCCGACGGTCAATACGCCGGAACCATTCGCAGGGTTTGGCGGTTTTTGTGGCTGGCCCAAGATTTGCCGGCTAAAAGGCGGCGATCTGTTCGTCACGTTTAGCGCCGGCTACTGGCACTACTCGCCGCCGACACCGCTCGAGAAGTATGAAACCGCCGAATATGTCGAGCATCTCACGAAAAACAATCCGTTCCTCAAGTCGTGGAAGTGCCCCACCGGCGGGCAGATGATGTGGATTCGCAGCCGCGACAACGGAAAGACGTGGACTCGGCCCAAGGCATTTCCGATCGTGCATGGAGCGACGGCGATTACCGACGTCTATCAAATGAGCGACGGCACGATGGTCGCGGTCGCATTGGTGGAAGTTTTCCGCAGCCTGCGGTTCGATCCGCCGAACTCAGCCGTGGAATTCGCCCGCGCGACGGCCGACCGTCTGCCCATGGAACAGGTTTTCTTCAGCAGTCGCGACAACGGCGAAACCTGGCAGATCGCCTGTCGGCTCAAAGGGCCGTTTCTGTTCATGACAACGTCGCACGACTTTGCTGAATCGCCCGACGGATCGCTCTTGCTCCTGACGGCCGCCGTTCCGATTCCTGCCGGCAAGGCATGGGGACCGGGAGGCGGCAGGTTCGTAAGCGTGCTGATGCATTCAACCGATCACGCGGCAAGTTGGAAAACGGTGTCCGTCATTGGCGAACGGGAGTTCGACGTCGAGGAAGGCGCTCTGGCAGTGCTACCGGACGGCAGCTTGGGGTTTGCGTCGCGAACGATGTCGGCTTGGTTTCGATCACGCGACGGAGGCCGCACCTGGTCGAAGCCTCGCAAGCTGCACGCCGGCAGCGGAAAACTGTTCAAGAAAGGCGATCATCTCGTCTTACCCGACGGGACCAATGTCATCCTCTGTAGCGGAGGCCCCGGCGGCGACGGGCAAGTGTTTTATAGCCGAAACAGCGGCACGACGTGGATCAAGCCGGCTCGCGACCGTGGCTTTCGGTTCGATCCTTTGGCGTATTACCCTGACGGCTGTGTATTGGGCGACGGGTCGATCTTTGTCGTTGGCGATCACCAGAAGCTCAAAAATCAGTTCGGCCCCTACGGAGCGGAAGTGACCGCGATGCGTTTTCGCATTCGATCCGCGGAAGAAGGCGACGGCATCGAACTGCTGCCGATTGGCGAATAACGCAAAGCGGTGAGCGAAACTTGCACGCAGTCACCGCCCGCGCCGATCAGGTCGTCGAACAGCCCGGCGTCGGAAACAAAGTCACAACAACTCGAATCGCACGCGGCCGTCGCCGGCGATGGGGAACGGTCGATTTGTTCGATCGGGTACCGTTGTGTGTGGGTCGATTCCCAACAGATGAAAGATCGTTGCCAAGATATCTTTTGGCGAAACGGGCGTGTTGGCGACGTCTCCGCCGATCGCATCGCTGGCTCCCACAACTTGGCCACGGCCGACGCCACCACCGGCCATGCAGATCGAATAGACGCGAGACCAGTGGTCGCGACCGGAGCCGGGGCTGTTATTCAGCTTGGGCGTTCTGCCGTGCTCGCTCAGCCAAACGACGAGCGTTTCGTCGAGTAAGCCTCGCTGTTCGAGGTCGAGCACGAGCGCCGAGAATGCCGAATCAAAACCGGGGAGCAATCGTCCTTTCAGGCGGGGGTAGTGGCCCCAATGCGTATCCCATTCGTTGTTGATCGGCCCGACTTCGTCCCAAAAGACGGTGACGAATTTTCCGCCGCGTTCGATCAACCGCCGAGCCGTCAAACAGGCCTGTCCGAATAGGGCCATTCCGTACTGGTCGCGCAGCTTGATCGGCTCGCGCGAAACGTCGAGCGCTTCGCGAATGCGGCTCCCCGTCGTCAACGAGAGCGCCATCTGCCGGGAGCGGTCGTACGCGAGCGTGCCGGAGCTGTCGTCTAAGCCGCGACGTGCCTGTTCGAGTTGCTCGGCGAGCGAAAACCGCCGATCGAGCCGATCGACTTCGATCGCCGCCGCCCCCGCCCCCTCGGCTCCCGCGATGCGAAAACAACAGTCGGGCTTCACTCCGGCAAACGGGTCGGCCACGTCCTTAAACGGCCCATTGACTGGATGGTTCTTCGGAACGGTGTGGGTCGCTTCGCCCTCGAACTCGGCGATGACGGGATCGTATCCGCTGCCGAGAAAAGCCGCGTACGGCCCGGCCGAGGCAATGCCACCGTTCTTCGAGTTCATTCTCCAGGGGAGCGCCATGTTGCGGGGCATCGGTGGCGGCGCACCCTCGCTCCGGCGACCGAACACGTAATCAACGCACGACCCGACGTAGGGCCAATGTCGCACGTCGCGCGGGTTGACCTCGAGCGAGGGATCGTAGGTGTCGATGCCCGTTGTCGCGTAAGCAACGCCATGAACGGGAAACGGATGCGTCATCGAACGAACGATCGTCGTGCGGTCGACGACGCGCGCAATATTGGGAAGCAACTCGCCGATCTCAACGCCCGGCAAAGTCGTCGAGATCGCTCCCAGTTCCCCTTGAATCTGTTCCGGAGCGTACGGCTTCGGATCAAACGTTTCGTGCTGCGGCGGCGACCCGTAGGGAAACAACAAGATGCACGACTTCGCCCTGCCGAAGCTGTTGGCTCCGGTCGAGGGAGATGCCTGTGCCGACTTAAGCCTCATCAGATCGCCGAGGCTCATCCCCAACGCGCCCAACCCGCCGATCTGAAGCGCGTCGCGACGCGTAATGCCACCGCACATCTTCTTGGAAGAACCGAGAATGCGCAGCATAACAGGAGCCCTCACGATCGATCAGCGTGCCTGCAATTCTACGGTTCTGACGAGTCGATTGATAGGCAATTTGGCCGGGCGCTCGGTGACGATCAGATTAAGTCCCGCTCGGGGCTGGGGTTGATTTTGTTCGTGTGAGCGGCGCTTCGATCAAGGCTCGCAAGTGCGTATCGCCATGCTGCGCGGGGTGCCACTGGCGGCTCGTCCGCCAGTGTGAAACGCCGCCGCGTGCCACTGGCTTTGCCAGTGCAATTGCGGGTCGTTGGTCGGGCGGCTCAGTGACGATGTCGGCTTACTATACCTCCCCCGGACGACAACATCGGAAGACGGTTAAACGCTTCCATCAGCCGGGCGACCGGCGCGAGTCGACGTTCTCCTACTACTAACATTTGCCGCTGCTCAATAACGACGGCTGGCGGCGTCGGCTGGCAGCGTGCATCGACGAGGCCGAAAATCGTCGAGTGCTCGATCGTACCGGTTTCGTCCATCCCAAAACCCGGTTGCGGGCGAAAACGACTCTTGGAAACAAGCGTGATTCTGAGCCAACAGAGGGCTTCAGGACTGTTTCCAGTCCATCCGGCCAGCAAGTCACCAACCTGCCGTTCGTTCACGCCTTGCGACCCAGCACACTCGACCACGGACAGTCGAGTTGAGAAGAAGACTCGCCACCAGCGAATGCCGCAACGCGCCATAACGCACTGGCAAAGCCAGTGGCACCCGGCGCGCCGCTCTAGGCGACGAAAGCAGATTGCGGCTCCAAATCGCCGTCACCTGAATCCGGCAATCCGTCCCATAGCCAATTGAATTCTGTGAATCCAGACGAACTGAGAATGGAATGAGCATCGCAAGCAAGCTGAAATATCGCGTTGGCGTCAGCAGATGGAACTGCGCCCAACCAGCGCAGAATGAAAACAGGAAATCGCGTCGCAGCGATTTGCATGATCCAACGATCAGAATCGGCATGCGGCACAACAACGACATCGAGGGACTGGTCGTCACGTGAGCAGACCAGAAACCAACCGGCATCGCGCCAGCAGTCAGGGTCGGAGACGCCCCAGCCATGCGTGGGCAGCTTCGAGCTGAGAAGTCGCGCGATCGAAACGCCGGCCGGATGATCGAATTCAGGATCCGGCTCGTCCGCACCACAAAAGATGGCGTTCTGGGAGCGTGGCATTTCGGTGGCCCAAGAGCCTGTTGAACATGGGTGCCACTGGCGGCTCGTCCGCCAGTGTGAAACGTCAACACACCTCCGAACATGACACGAAAAACAACTCGCAACCATAAATCCCTTCGGCACTGGTCGCAAGCGACCAGTGGCACCCGGCGTGATCAGCTCTCGCGAAGTAAACCTTCATATGTTAGATCGCTTCATCGCGATCAGCCATCATTGTTGTCCCAACGCGATTTGTAGTTGTTCATGCGCGAGAGATGTGTATGTATAAACAGAATGATGATCAGAAGGAAACATAAAGCGCCGAACCACCAAAGCGGGCCGAATGGGAACGCTGAACGAAGCGCGTGCTCCCAATTGGCAGCAAGGGATAGGACACACGGTGTGAGCAAAACTACTGACTGGCCCCACGAGCGAAGGCGAGTCGAGGCCCCCGAGTACGATCTGAAGGACTCGGAATTATCCCATTGTGGACTATCTCCACGGGGTTCCAGCCTTGTGAGAAACTTGCCAATCTCGTCGGCACAAAAGCGACCAAGCCACCCGATAGCCAGATTGTGTTGTGCCAGCAAGATCGCCGCTCCAAGCGCAATGAACGGGACTGCAAGCAGGGTGGGCGCGTCCTTTGAATCTCGTATCGAAATTCCAAGGACCGTTCCAGAAATCGCGAGGTAAACCAGCAGTATCTGATCGCGTAGCCGGATACGAAGGAGGATCTCCTGCCGCGCTGATTCATAGCACTTGTGCGCAGTATCCAGTTGCCGCGTTTGGTCTATTCGAGAGTCTGACGATTTCTTTACCATTTAGCGCCTGATTTCACCAGGAGGATGTCGTCGATATTCCAATTCCGTGTCTGGACGCTGCTCAAGTTGAGCGAGTTGTTATGCACTAGGCGGAAGCGGGCGCTCAAAAATTGGACCGAGCAACGAGAGAATTGTAGATACAAATATCGCTGCCAATCCGGACACGACACCAGCAACATCAGAGCCTACGAAGGGATTGTTCGGAATTGCGAGAGCCCAAACTGAAAATGCGATCGTAGATGCGACGATTCGCCACCACGGCCAATTCATCACATTTGGAAATTCCTCATTGGCGATTGCAAGTTGGTTGTAATATACCAATAGAAAGAAGGCTGGCGTCAGACTGCAGAAAAGAAGATACGCGAGTTTTGGCGTAATCCATTCCCATTGGCTGGCAAGTGCAGGTTGAGATGATACCGTCGCCAGATACAATGCGACTACTTCAACGGGGATGTATTGCGTCAATGCTGTAATTGTATTCTCGGCAGCATGCGCGTTCGGCGCTGACGTTGGCTCCGCACCCGAAGCTTGCGTTTTTTTTCTGGTCGCTACAAGATTGCCGACGGCTTCCGCGGCAAGCTTCAACTGGCTCATAATTAACCTCGCGATTTCTGTCTTATTGGGATGTTGTTAACACGACCGTTCACGCTCGCGATTGATCGTCTGGTCTTATAGCGTAGTGTGGATGCATGACTCTGCGACCAGCCACCGTCGCACGCTGGGACAAGAATTATGGTAGCGCCGGTGGTAGCTGTTGATTACTTCTGTCGATCTGGTTAGTCGAAGCAGGAAAGTTGATATCCTGCTTTGACAACAAGAATCTCATGGCGACGATTACTGAGGGTTCTGCCGGAACGTGAATAACGTGCCTCCGGATGTTGGACACTTGACGGCATTCGGAAATCGCCGTGAAGGTGTCGTTTCGCCCGCTTGCGTCTTGGTAGGCGCTCGCTGCCGCAGAGTATACGTGGGCGTGAGATCGCGGCTGAGCAATGCGATCAGTTCGAACGGTGTCATCCGCCGCTGGAAAAAACCTGTAGTGGTGTGCCTGGTTGGCCGCGTGCCGCACAGCGCACTGCCCGAATGAGGCGCGTCGCGAGCGCGCCTCCGAAGAGACAGGAGTTGAGTCGTGCGTTGCATGGTGGCATCTCCCGTTAGCACACGATAACCAACGGCGCAACAACCTCCCGACCATGTCGAGGATCGCCGCATCGGTGGTCTATCGCTCGGGAGATGGGATCGCCGAAGCGAACCGAGCAGTTGATTTCACGATACGATTCTGAGGGCGAATGTCAAGTATCGGATCGCGTTGACTCATCGCACGGGTACGTGGCCGACACGGCTATCGGCGAAAGAATGTTATCAACGAGAGACCGGCGGTGTGCCGCTCACTCGGCCGATGAATCGATCGGCCTCTTGGTAGAACGAAGGCGGCGTCGGGTCGTTGTGGCCGAGGCCGTCGAGTTTGAGAAACTGCTTGGGCTCGTTTGCCGATTCGTGGAGTTTCGTGCCCGAGGCGAACGAGATGACGTTGTCTCGAGTTCCGTGGCTTTGCAGCAGCGGCCCTTGGAATTGCCCGATCGTGTCGACGGAGTTCAAACGATTCTTCCTGACGATCCAGGCTAACTTTGGCAGATGCTCGCCCGCCACTTCCTTGAGCGACGAAAACGAACTCTGCACGATCAAGCCTCGCGGCTGCGTTTGCGCGGCGAGTTGCACGGCCAACGCTCCGCCGAGCGAACGACCCCAGATGATCAAGTCGCTCTCTTTAACGTTTGTGCGCGACGCCAATTCTCGGCTCGCCGCACGGACGTCGTTGATGGCGCCGTCGATCGTCGCCTTTCCCTGGCTGCGGCCGTAGCCACGATAATCGGGAATCAGCACCGAAACTCGAAGGCCGTTCTGAAGAATTTTCAGAAACTTGGCGCGGCCGGAGAGATTGCCGGCATTGCCGTGCAGAAACAAAACGTTGGCCCGCGCGTTCTCACACGGGCAGAACCAAGCGTGCAACTCGGTTCCGTCAGACGAGCGAAATTCGACGTTCTCAAAGTCGAGCCCAGTCGGCAGCCAGTTGCCGCTAGGATACTTTGACGGCTGAAAGAGCAGCAACTCGTCGATTTTTCTTCGCGTCAAACGTCGTTTCGTTTTCTGAAAGATAGTCTGCACGACCGGCGAGCTGGATGCGCCGGCGATTTCGGCGGCTTCAGATTCGTCTGCGGGAACGCTTGCCGCACTCTTGGAATTTTCTGCGTCTGCCGGACGATGAAGCGAGGCTTCCCGACTCCGCGGACTCAAGCCACACCCAAACAGAAGCACGAGTCCGAAAAGAGCGCCGGTCAACGTGAGTCCCAAGCCGTGATTCATAGACCGCACCTGCCAATTGACGGAGAAGGTCAGGGCGCGGATTATGTTCGAGAGCGGCCGCACAACGCAAGACCGATCTGCGAGGATGGCCGAGGGGCCTAAGCGAGGTATAGCCGCGAGTGCCATCTTGTCGACGTGTGCCGTAGCGTGGATGGCACTGGCGACTCATCCGCCGGGATGAAAGATCGACACAAATTCGAAGACGACGCCGGAATAACGTTCTGCCGATCATCAAACGAGATAGGACGCATCGCTCACGAATCGCTCGGCGGTGTCGCGGGAAATCCTTTCTGTTTGAAGCAGGCGTTTGATCGATTCGTCGAGCGTGAGCATGCCCTGTTCGCGGCTCGTGAGAATGTAATTATCAATCGACTGCAGCTTGCCGGTTCGTATGCCGCTGGCGATCGGGCTGCTGTTGAACATGATCTCGAGCGCGAGTTGACGTTTCTCGCCAGCCACAATGCTGGGCAATAGGTGCTGGCTGATCACCGCCCGCAGGCTGTTCGAGAGTTGTGCGCGAATCTCGCCTTGCACACTTTGCGGAAACAGGTCGGCGTATCGCGAGATCGCGCCTTTGACGTCGCGGGTGTGGAGTGTGGAAATCACCAGGTGACCGGTTTCCGCTGCGCTGAGCGCCATCTGAGCCGTCGCACGATCGCGGATTTCTCCGACGAGGATCACATCCGGGTCTTGCCGCAGCCCGTATTTCAATCCATCGGCGAACGTCAAAACGTCCTCACCGAGTTCGCGTTGTGTGATGACCGAGCCTGTGACTTTCGGGTAAAGATACTCGACCGGGTCCTCGACGGTCACGATTCGGCGCCCGCCTTCTTCGTTGATCAAGTTGATGATCATGGCCAGCGTCGTCGTCTTGCCGGAACCGGTCACGCCGGTCAGCAGTACTAAGCCGTTGCGATAGTTTGCCAACCGCTCGGCGACTTCCCTGGGAAAGCCGGCCCACTCGAAATCAGGGATCGCCGTAGGAATCAGGCGAAAACAGGCTCCCATCTGCTGGTCGCTGAGGAAGTAATTCGTGCGAAACCGCCGCTGCCCGCCGTGAATGTCAAGTTCCAGGCAAAAGTCGGCGTTTTTCTCGGCTTCGAATTCGTCGAGCGTCCGCCGCGAAGCGATATCCGTCAGCATAGTCGTGAGCGACTGCGCATCGAGCGCGGGCTCATCGAGCTCCTGGAGCTCGCCGTGAATGCGAATGATGGGTGGATACCCGGCGACGAGATGCAAGTCGGAAGCCTCCGAGTCGATGGCATGCGTCAGCCACGTTCGAATCGGTTGCGGACAGTTCGCGTTCGGTTGGTTCGGCAAGTCTCGATCTCCGTTGCTCGACCCTGGGTCATCAAACGATTCGGTTGCGCGAGCCCACGTCAAAGAAGGAGGGTGGTGATCGCGCAGCGACCTTGCGGATATTCTATGTTGGCCGACCTTGCAATTCGAGACCTACGTTTTGCACATACGGTGCGTCGATTGCGGCCAATTCGTTCAAACAACCCATCATGTATAACTCGAAACTCCGCTCCGCGAGCATGGCCTTTACCAGCTGAGAGCCGGCAAAAAGCACGCCAAGCGTAATCCTGGAGTTGTAAAAAAGAGACACATCGAAATTGCTATCGTTGTTAATCTCCGTCGCGTGGACGAGATCACGCGATTCACGGATCTCGTTGAGTGCGTCGAGAAGCTTCCGTTTGAGATCCGTCGGCCGGATTATAGGCGTGTCAGCGACGGCGGCATAAGCGTTGAGAACAGAGCTTCGACGATTGCGAATCTTCTTGGAGAGCTCGCGAATTTTGGGTTCGAGTAGATCGAATGTGCGCCGTTTCCCAGCATGGCGCAGGATACGTTTCCAAATACGGCAACTATGGTGATCGTCGTCGATAGTGCCAAACGCTGGAAGATTATCGGTCATAAAGCGTTAGACTGATGAAACTCGGGGATGGTTCGGCCAACCGGAAAGACATCCGTCGCCGCCGCGAACGAAACGGGCGACGTTGACTAACGGTTGATTTTATTGTGTGAGCGATCGATGCGAAAGAGCGAAGGCGATCGCCCAGCGACCTTGCGGATATTCTATGTTGGCTGGTTCTGCCAGGAACGAAATGGCCAAACGTCAAGCCATTCGTTCACGTCGGTGTCCTCACTTGGGGCGACGAGTTGCAGATTGGAAGTTTCCGAGTCGACGGCATGCGTCAGCCACGTTTGAATTAATTCCGGACATTTCGCTCGGGGCGGGTCCAGCGTTTGGTTAACCCGGCAATTGGCAAATCTGCTTCACGACAGACCGTTGCTTGAGGTGTTTGGAAATGTGAGGCCGCCGTTCGAATAAGAGTTGATCGGCGGCATCGACAGACAATCGCTTCGATGCAATGAGCCAACACAGTACGAGAGTGGCGCTGCGTCCCCTGCCTGCTTTGCAATGCACGTAAACGCCGCCGCCGCTTGCGGCTTGAGCGTCGATGAATTCAATTCCACGCTGAACGTCGGCGAGGTTCGGCGAACAGTAGTCCACAGTCGGCAGCCGTAATTGCTCAATCCCCGCCTGCTCGTACGCGCCGATCGGACCTTTCCACTCTTCGCACAAATTGACGACGGCTGTGACTCCGATCGACTGCAATTGGGCGACATGCGATCGAAACGGCAGAGCACCAAGGACAACGTGATCGTCAATCGAATCCCACCAACGCCGGTTTGGAATCAACTGATGGAGCAGCGCATTCCAAACGAGCGTTGGAAAGAAAAGGAACCGTCCAAGGAGCCACTTCATTCATTCGTCGCCGCTTTGGGATAACGCCTAGCGTAACCGGGCGGCGACGTCACGCGTTGATTTCAGATTGCGCTGAATTCGCCGCGCCGCCTCACGAGTTTCTAAACCACTGGTGTTATACGAAGGTTTCGCTACGGGCTGCCACGTCGTCGGAGGACCACGGTGACCTCGAACTTGGAGCCAGATCTGTTGATTGTAACCGGAATAGCATCACCCGGTCGATAAAGGCGAACAGTTTCGGCGAGATGCGGGAAGTCGCGGATGGGTTCAGTGTTGAACGACGTGATGATATCACCGACCTGAAGATCTGCCTCTTCGGCAGCGGAGTTGGGCGCGAATTGACGAATCACGCACTCGGTATCGTTTGGATCACCGATGATACCCATCACGGGACTGTTAGCGTGAGCGACCATCATGAAGATTGTGCCGACGGCCGAAACGAAGTTTATTCCGGCATGAACGAGAATTGGCGTGATCAGTGTCTTACGCCATTCGTAGAGCACAGTAAGTAGCAACCCACCCACAAACGCAACGCCAGCGTGCGTTATGCCAAAAAAATGGCCGGAGCCAAAGAGGACACATTGCGCTAGAGCGGCGACGACAAATGGCATCCGTGCGCGAAACGCGTTGTACAAGAAACCGCGATAGAACAGTTCTTCGGCGATCGGTGCGAAGGTGAATGAGAATAGAAGCAGGAGATAAACGAACATGTGGTTCGGTGATGCCGCCATATTTTTAACGGCATCCGGAGTCAGCGAACTTCCGGGAGAGAAGTGAGCAACAAGGTAGTTGACGGCAGTAAGAACAACCGTTGTTCCGATCACGACCGGAATGGCGATGCCGAATTCGATGAGGCAGCGGGTTAGCGCGGGAATGCCGAACGTTGGGCGTCGGTGGGGATTACGCGTGACGATTGGGAAGATCAAGAGAAAGATTTGAGGAGCCAAGCCGGTGATGATCAACAGCAGCCAATAGGGGAATTGAGAGAGCCACTCGCGATCAACGAACGAGACGCTGCGCCAAAGAAGTAGCACGATAAGGCCGACCACGAGCCATCGCGTTTTCCATCGGGCGTCGCGGAATGCAACGACGCTTGAGGTCTGGTCGTCGGTAGGCGTTGTGGTCATGAATTCGTGAGTGGGGTCTTAGCCGTATAACTTGTGTTCATACAGCTTGATTTGCACGACTCTTCGACGGATTGTACCGACCGGTAGCGATTTGCAACAACTGACGGGTCAAATTCGAGCCGACATCCGCATCAGTCTGAATAAGCGGGGACGACCGACGCTCGGCATCGAACTCCTCCGGCAGTCGGTAGGACGGCGGTACTGGGTCCGCCGGGAGGGCAAGTCTCGAACTCCGTTGTTCGCCCCTGGGTCATCTTCATGGCCGCTGCACGTTCGGCGCATTCCGCATCAACTCATCTAATATGCGTCGACAATTGGCGAATAGCGTGCGGTACGACCCGCGGGGAGTGCGGCCTCCCCGTCCATGTTCGACAGCAAATCTCTCGGTGGGCTCTGCTTCCGCGCATTCCATCTAGAAACAGGCCGATTAATGTCAAATGCGGACGTTATCCCGATCGATTTCAAGAAGTATCGGACGCCCGAACTGCATGCGTCACTTCGCGAACTCTTAAATGTTACAGGGATTTACAACAAGAGCTCTGCGATAATCCTGCTGGTCGCCGTTGGGTTTTCGCTTCTTTACGGGAACGCGTCGCTGGATCGGGTGGAGGCTCTCAGAATTGACGGCGAGATAAGTGTGCTCGTGTATGGCATTGTGGCGGGGCTGGTTGTGGGCAGCATGTTCGCCACTGCCGAGGTGCTTCGTCAAAGCCTTGGCAATATGATCGACGTGGTCGATTTGCTGCTTGAGGCGACCAAAAGAGTTGCGCACGACATGAACGTGGTGCGTTCGGGCGATGCACGGAAGCCATCGGCGAAAGATATTATGCAGGGCGTTTATTTGGAAGTTTTCTTGCCGATCGTGGAAAACGATGTTTCTGATTCGCTCTGGATTTTCGGGAAGCCGATCTTATTTCTGTACCGATTCACGCTCGGTCGGCTCGTGCGTCGGGTGATCCGCATGCTTCCGGAGCAGGCTTTCGAACCCTCGGATGGCAGAGATGTGGAAGCCGTTGCCAACGACACGCTCGAACGGATGCAAGTGGTTGCAGAGAATGAAACCAGGATCGTCGATGCGCTGAATTGGACTCAAGACAAGGTCACCCGCATCGGCGGTCGGTTGAAACTCTTCGTCATGCTGCCTTGGTACACCGTTTGCGCGACCGTCGCGATCGTCTTTGCAATTCCTCTTGTGGTCGTTTGGTTTTCGTGAGCTGTCGCTGAAGACCTGAGGGCGAGTTCTCCGAACACTCTTGCAGTTGAGAGCAGGTCGGAGTGACGGGATTGATGGCGTACCCAAAACGTTCGATTTGTCGTTCACCCAGCACAAGATCGTATGGCGACATGAGTTGTCGCCATGTTTGTTTCAGAGCTCGAGGCGAAGCGTCCGAATCGCTGTCGTTGTTCCCAATAGGTCTGGGTACTCGATCAAGCGAGTGCCTGTGTCAAGCCGCCGTCGGCTTGAATGTCGGCGCCGGTGATGAAACTGCTCTCGTCGGATGCGAGGAAGAGGGCGACGTTGGCCATTTCGTCGGGCGAGCCGAAACGTCCAAGCGGAATGCTCGCGGCCAATTGTTCTCCCATTCCGTCGATTGCTTTTTGCGGCAAGCCTGTCTTTGCGTAGATGGGAGTTTCTACCGGACCGGGACTGAGCAGGTTCACCCGGATGCCTTGGGATGCGAGTTCCGCGGCGGCTGATTGTCCAATCGATCGAACGGCCGCCTTCGACGCCGCGTAGGCGCTTGCCCCGGGAAAGCCGGACTTTTGCACAACCGACGCGTTCAGGATCACCGATGCGCCAGACTTCAACAGTGGCAACGCTTTTTGCAAAGTGAAAAAGAGTCCCTTGACGTTGATGCCGAATACTTGATCGAAGCTGGATTCGTCTGTTTCCGCAAGCGGCGCAAACGGCGCGACACCGGCATTAAGGAACAACACGTCGATTCCACCGTACTCCCCGCGAATCTGTTCGATCATTTGATCTGTATCGGCCAAAATGGATGCGTCGGCCACGATACCGGAAGCCGCCTCGCCGATATTGGCCACAGCTTCGTCGACGGCTTCCTTGCGCCGGCCGGTAATGATCACCCTGGCTCCTTCGGCGGCAAAACGCCTTGCCGTAGCGAGCCCAATGCCACTGTTGCCACCGGTGACGACTGCGATTTTGTTGTCGAGTTTTGACATTGTCATGAGTTCCTTACTGAAATGGGAATTGTTGGAGAAGCGCTTGAGAGCTCTAGAGGCCATTTCAAAACCCGGTTGTGGGCAAAATCGATTTTTGAAAACAAGGGAACGTTTGAGCCAACAGAGGGTTTTGAAACTACTTCTCGAGCGCACTCGAAATAGATGTAGCGAGTTCTGGCGGCGTAGAGACGATATTCAAAGACCAAACCTCGTCCGATAGCCGCCACAGTTATCCCGAACGGGATCTCGTTCGGTCGTTTTTGTACGCTGTCAGGTCATGAGGCTTCTCGAAGTACCGCGATGGTCGAACGGGCTCTTACCTGTGCCGCGACTCCGACGGCTGTGTCACCCGGCAGTACCGACTTGACGACCACGCTGCCTGCGCCAATTCTGGCGCCGTCGCCGATCGTAATATTGCCGAGAAGCTGTGCACCTGCGCCGATTAGAACGCAGCACCCAACCTTCGGGTGCCGGTCGCCGCCTTCCTTTCCGGTTCCGCCCAGCGTGACGCCGTGCAGAATGATGACATCGTTTCCGACAACGGCAGTTTCGCCGATCACGACGCCGGTTGCGTGGTCGATGAAGACACCGCCGCCGATTTTCGCTGCCGGATGAATGTCAACACCATAGACCTCGGAAATCCGGCTCTGCAGGTGTTGAGCCAACACTTGCCGATTGTTGTCCCACAACCAGTGCGAAACGCGATACGCCTGCAAAGCGAGATACCCTTTGAAGTGAAGGAACGGATTGAGGTAGCTCCTTGTAGCCGGGTCGTGCCTGCGAATCGCGAACAGGTCAGCGTGCATCGCCTCTTCGATACCGGGCTCCTCCGAGACGGCGTCCTTCACGAGTTGCCCGAACTGGCCCTCGTTGCCGTCAAACAATCGTTCGCCGAGGACGAGGGCAATTCCTGTAACGAGATCCGGCTGTCTAATGATAAAGCGCTCGAGCCTGTCTTTCAGGAGTGGCTCGCTTTCAGCCTGGGCGAGCGCTTCTGCCTGAATGGCTTTCCAGACAGGGTCGCAATTCGGGCAGTGGCGCAGGTCGGGGCCATCTCGTTTGTCGATCAGATTGCTGA
>Ga0315336_1001317_pt1 | contig 50152 bp, 36 predicted proteins | sample ASW5metaG_FD_204512 | JGI IMG/M metagenome (GOLD analysis project Ga0315336, IMG submission 204512) | Ammonia-oxidizing marine archaeal communities from Monterey Bay, California, United States - ASW #5 | ecosystem: Environmental > Aquatic > Marine > Intertidal zone | place: USA: California...
CGCTAAGCGCCATAATCGCGAAGATTGCATTCAAAATTCATTGCGGTTCCAGAGGAACCTGTGGTCAGACCCCGGCAGCCTATTTGTCTGGATTCAACGTCTTCTTGGCGGGTACGGTTCCCGCTTTCGGAGCGATCCTCCATAGAAAGGATTGAGACATGGCAACAGTGACAATGAAGCAGCTACAGGAGTTTTCAGTCCCGGCCGGATCGTTGACCGTATGGTGGTTGGGGCAGAACAGTTTCATCCTCAAAAGTCCCGGCGAAAAAATCGTCACCATCGACCCGTATTTATCCAACTCCTGTGAAGAGGGCGCCAGGGACCTGGGAATGAATGCGGCCCGCCGGGTTCCGATTCCGATCGAACCGCGGGATCTGGTGGGCATCGACTTGTGCGTGTTCACCCACTCGCACATGGACCACATGGATCCGGAAACGATCGGACCCTATCGCGAAGCCGGGGGCAAGGGCCCCTACCTGGCTCCACCGGAGACGTGGGAAAGACTACAGTCGCAGATCGGAGTGCCGGAAGATGAGATCTCGATGACCTGGCCCAACAAGACCTATACAATCGGCGATCTCAGCCTGCGAACGACATTTGCAATTGGTTTTGCCGGTGACGATATGACGCACGTGGGATACCTGGTATCCGTTGCCAACGGGCCGACCTTCTATTTTACCGGCGACACCGCCTTTGAAGACCTCGTCTGGATGGGAGTCAAAGAACACAAGCCCGATGTGATGATTGCTGTCATCAACGGAGCTTACCGAAACCTTGGTCCGGCCGAAGCAGCCAAACTGGCTGAGCGAATCAACCCCGAAATCGTGATCCCATGTCACTACGACATGTTTCACTGCAATACGATGGCGCCGCAAATGCTCCAGACCAATCTCATCATCCAGGAAATGGGAGAGAAATATCGTGTCCTGGAACACGTTAATCCCTATACTTATCCGGAATGAGAATATTGTGAGATATTCGGGCTGAAAATTGAATCCAGAGGAATTATAATTTGCCTTCGAACGAAGGGTCTGCGAAATGCACAAGCAACTGCTCCTTATCTCTTCTTCCCTCCTCCTCGCAGCAAGTCTTTGCCGCGCGGGAGATGAAGGTGCCACGGCAGCGGCAGAGCATATTCAACGAGGTGACCGTATTCATATATCCCTGAGGGGAGTTTTCGGTCCATCGGGAGCAGAAATCTGGGAAGTTGTCGGGCGGGAGGGGCAAATTAAGCTTCCACTAATCTCCTATATTCGGGTGGAGGGCCTGACACCCCGGGAACTTGCGAAGAAGATTCGTGAAGCGTTCGTACCCAAGCACGTCGATGCCGTCACGGTAGAGGTGGCGGGCTGGGAGCGTGCCTACGCGTGGTACGGCCCACTTCTGTTCAAGCCGAAAACTCTCGACGATCTACTGCGGGAAAATAGCTTCTCCCCAATCCAGATTCATTCTCCTGGTGATTATTGGTTACCCGGAGAATTTAGATCGGTGCAGAACTAGTATCAGGGTTAAGGTAGTATCGGGGTCTGACCACAGGTTTTCTTAGAGCATCAAGGACTTACACGGCCAAAGAGTGCCGGAACTGCCCTTAGATTCGATTTCCGGTCACGAAAATGAGCTCTAAGAAAAATTACGATGATTCCATCGTCGACCGGGTCGTTACGTTTCATTTTTGATCCCGAGAATAAGCGCTAAGCGCCATTATCGCGAAGATCGCATTCATAAGTCATTGCGGCCCTAGAGGAACCTGTGGTCAGACCCCGGCACCAATGGCTCACCACCATCCGGCCGCCACCAAAATTGTTCGGTGGCGGCGTGATCCGGATGTGTGTCAACGCCCGCCTCTGTGTCCAGCACCGGGATGTGGGTACAGGGCGGGGTTGGACCTTCCGCTACCCCCCGGCGATCCACGGGGGCCATCCGCAAGACGGATGTCATTCAAGAACTTTGCTTCCGAAACCGCTTCAGCTATCTACTTCCTCTCCAAGCTGTTTCAGAAAGCAAGCCTTCTCCTCGCAGGAGGCCTTCAAGGTTTTGATCTGTTCCTCGGTGAGAATCTCTTCCAATCCCTTTTTCATCGCCTTGGCGCTCGAGACGGAGCATTCCTGGCCCTTACACTCTTTCATGAGATCCGCAATTTTGGTCTCCTGATCCTCGGTCATCTCGATTCCCTTGAAACTCACTTCAAGGCATTTATCATCGCAGGATCCGAGTGCGGCCTTGGCTTCTTCCGCCGCCTTTGCCTTCGACGCAGGGCAGCAAGCGGGTCCCGCATGGATCGTTTGCGTACCGATGAGGGCCGCCACGGCCACCGTAAGTGCGAGAATTCTAGTCATTTTTCCGTCTCCTTATGTGTTGGTTGGCTGCACGAAATCATGCAATTTCCGGGATTCAGTGACAATCTTTTGTCTTCTGTCGCCCAATTTCGTTCAAAATTACAGAAAATCAAGCAAGATTGATACCCGGAGCCCCGTCACAGCTCCGGTTGATGGATTTCGAACGCCGGACGAAGTGTGGAGCATCACGGTGTGAAAGATCATCGAATTTTGAATCTCCGGTGTCGCTTGGGCTTCCAGGACCGATACCGCCTGTCTCACTATCTTTGGTCGCGAGAATGTCGAAATTGCGGCGGAAAAACGTGAAACAAACGCGCGGGCAAGCAGGTCAAGGATCAGGTCATGAACCGGTGAATGGGCAGGGCCGGCCTCACATGAAATGGATCCTACTCCCCCTTCAATCCGATCCGAACCGGCTTCCAAATGCCGGCTGCGTACGCTTTCTTTTCGACCCGGACGACAAGCTCGTGGGACTGCGCCACGTCTACCTCCGCAGGCAGCGAAATCTCGAAAGACTTGTCCCACATCGTTCCGGCGGGCGCTTTCTGCTCCCCGATCTTCTTTCCATCCATGAAGATGTCCGCAACGCCATCGATCGCACCGAAAATGAAGGCAAGAGGTTTGCCGGCGGCATCGGGGGGAAGCGTGAAGGATACCCGGTACCATGCCGCACCGTGATAGTCGGCTCCCGGCGCTTGAGACGTCCAATCCGCGGTTACCTTGATCTTGTCCCAGGATGCATCCACGCCCTGGTTCGGCCAGTCTTCCTCAAGTCCGACGTCGGCGGGATCTTTCCGGAATTCCCACGTTTCCGGCAACTCGAGTACGGCCGAGGCCGGGTCTACAATGGGTGGAAAGTAGAATGTCTTTAGCTGCCGGACGCTCGGCAGCTTGATCATGATATCATGCTCGAGCCTGAGGGCATTGGCGGAATCGAAGGCTCGGCGGGCAATGTCTCGGGTGGCGGTCGTCTTCTCTTTCACGCTCAGCGCCGCCACATAGGTCAGGTACCCATGGCCAAACCATGCATAGGCAACCCTCTTTGAAAGCGTCGGGTCGTCCTCGGATTTTATGGCGGCCTCTTCGAGCATGATCCGGCCCCTCTCCAGGGTCTCCAGGGGGATATCGACATGGTCCCAGGGCCGGTAGTCCTCATTCCGGTACGCCGTGCTCTGAATGACGGCCTCGTCCATCATCCTGTTGTAGGCCAGCAGGTCTTCCGACACCGGCCCGTAGAAGGCATCGCAGGTGTCCTTCATCACGGCCTTGTAGTCTGTGTCGATATCCCAGACCGTTTGCGCGATGATGTTGTAGAGCACGGAGGAGATCATGACATTGTTTTCCGTCTCCCCCATGAGGATTCTGCAGTTGTAGTGGCGGTTCAGGTTGCGAAGCACGTCCGAGTTGCTGAAAAACCAGAAGACCGTCAGATCGGGGTGCGCGAACTCGAGGTAGTTGTAGTAGGCCATCGTCGCTCCGGCCTTCCTCCACCCTTCCAGCTGGGCGCGCCAATCCGCCCAGCGGTACGGCTCCGGCGCCGCGCCGATCGTAGATTCGTTCGGTTCCATAAGACTCAAACCGAGCGGGCCTGAACCCCGGTTGCCGAGATTGGCATACTTGATGAAGACGTTCTTGTGAACCTTCTCCCGCTGAGGTGGCTTGAGGGTATATCCGTAGGCGTACATCTCGATGAACTTGTCCGGATAGACCTTCGCCACTCGTTCTGCGACCTCGTTGGCATAGTTCAAAGCGCGGTCCGTCATCCCCGCGACACTTCCCTCGGACTCATGCTTCGACCAGTCAATCCCGGGAGGGTCCAGCTTCTTGCACGCAGCGCACTCGCACCAGAGACTGGGTCCGTCCATGGGATTGAGCGGGAAGGCCTTTGCCGCGGGGTTTTTCCTGAAGTATTCCAGCACCAACTCAACCGTGTAGTCCCTGAGGCCCGGGTTGGAAACGCAGAGCTGGTTACAGAACCCCGGCGGAAGTTTGCACATCGCCTCGCGCTTGCCGCGGATCAGCGGATACCAGTCGGGATGCTTCTCGAAATATTCCTGCCGCGGCGCCACCGGGCCTCCATAGGAATGATTGAGCATCTGCACCCAACCATGCCCCCTGTGCGGCCCGAAATCATAGCTCTCCGTGGCCGCGAACCATGCCCCGTTCATCCGGTTGCGGAGCAGCCAGTCGAAGTAATCATCGAGGTTCATTCCCATCCAGCCGAACTCCTCACCGCCTCCGGGGAAGAAATTCTGGGTTAACTGCATGATCCCGCGGCACTGGTAGTCGGGGGATTCAGTCTTGCTCGCCGGCGGTACCAGGGAGGCTCGCTTCGGAACGATCTCGCCGATTGCGCCGGGAGTCACCCATCGACAGCCCTGGGTCCGAAGGAAATCGTAAACCGCATAAAGCGTGCCCGCGTCCGTATTGCCGGCGAGGGAAATCCTGTCTCCTTGTGAATGGACGACATAGGAATCCGCCGCCAGTTCCCGGATGCTTTCAAGGTCTCCTGCCGCACGTCCGATGTAGATGCTCTTACCGGCAAAGACTTCGTCCCGGTCCTTCAGTCCGGGGGCCAGGCCCGTCATCTCAAATAGATACCGTTGAATTTCGTAGCCGGCGAACTGCTCGGCCAACGTAGCTGTTTCCGGCAGTACGATCGCGCCGATCTGTGAACCGTCACTCAACGGCACGGGAGAGGAACGGAGCCGCTCAATGAAGAGAACGACGTTCCGGAAGCTCACCTGCTGCCCCGCCGTCGACTCCGCCGCGAGAGAAACGGTGGCTTTGCCCGCCGGCACGGACGCGTCGAATTGCAGAAAGTTCCACTCCGCACCGACGTTTGTCAATCCGCTGGAAAATATGTGGGTGCCCGATGTCAGCACCGCATCGGCCTTGGCGCCGTCCGTTCCCCGGAAATCAACCGTCAGGGTGTAGTCGCCCGCCATCAGTTCTGCGTACTGGTAATAATACGCGCTTCCATCTTCGGTGGTTTCAATAATGGCCGATGAGGGCTGATTCCAGAACGGAGCAGGCGGGTCCATCCTGAAAGTGTGTCGACCGGAGTTCTGTGCGGTTTCCCATCCGGTGGGGCTGCCCCGGCCCTGCGTGTTCGAGAAGTCGCCGTTTCGCAAAGGCCACTTGAGTATGCCGCCTGCCCCGGTGGCATGGCCGTTGGCACATACGATTTCCATCAATACCAGAGAGATGAGGGTCTTTGTTCGCATATTCATCATCACAACTTTCTTTCGGGCTTCAACCCTCCTGGATCGGCTTTACGTCGTAGTAAACGTCTCGAAGAGATCCACCAAAGGTCACCGCACCGGGACAGGACCGGACCATCTTGCGTGACTTGGGTTCCAACACATTGAAGAATTCGGCACACGATGAGCAAATGCTTTTGTTGCCTGTTACGCTGTATGGCACATCCTCTCCCTCAACTTTGGCTGTGAATTTGCGCGAGATGAAATTGGCATGATTGGCCTTGTGGCCGGTCCAGTGCTTCTTCAGGTTGTCCTCTTTTTTCCAGAAACCCGTAACGCTAAACAGCATCTTGAACATAACCGCATCCTTCACGCCTGCTTGCTCCCATTCCTCCGGCATCATTTCCAGGTATTTCTCAGACTTGGCGACTTCCTCCAACTCTCGATCGGTCGGCAGTTGCTCTGGAACAAAATCGGATATAGACATTTGCGCATTGAGAAATTGATCGTATGCCACGGGTAAGCGATGATCGGCCATGATCATAGTTTGGCCCTTCCTATCGGAATCGCGATACCACGAACCTTGCCGCACGCAGATGCGGCTCCAAACGGAAGGCGGCGCGAATACGAGCTTCTTCCCCCGCGATCGAAGCACCTGGCAGGGAGTGATGAGTGTCGATGAAAAACTATAACCATCGACCTCAAGACTCTTCCTTGCGGCTTTGAATTCGTCCTCTTTGAACCAATAGAGGAAGCGATTTTCGGGCTCAGGTATTTTCACACTTGATTGTCTCCAAATTGCCTTAGAGCGAGCGTCTTATGAGGGAATTTCGAGATTCGCCCACTTGCCTGCACTGTTGCGATCGATTCATGGTGTCGAATATACGCGCTAAGGACCCTATTCCCGCATTTCATATGCATAAGCACTTCTGCTCTGGAAGAAACGGTGGGCAAACCCGAAATGTCAGTTTTTCGTACTGGCAAAAGTGCTTCTGTCCTCAGCCCGCATTGTTCACAGATTTTCGTATCGGGCGGATGAAGGTTGAACGAAATCAAGGGGTAGGGTCAATTGTGCAAGTGAGACTCCGTCGAGTCGCTTGTAGCCTCAATCCTCGCCGTGAACCCGTTGCTCCCGGAAAAACTGAAGTTCTCTTTCTCGCTATCGTGGCTCAATGCCGCCGTTTTGTACTGAGTATGGCCAAAAAAGGGTAGCCCGGGGAATCCCTCCGCGGGCAGGCCTGACGTCTTGATCGGTTTTCCTGCGGCATTCTTGACCTGGGTCATCTCGAGGTGAGTCCCTTCTATTGCAATCGTCACTTTGTCATCTGTCCGTGTCACGGAGATGGGCAGGTTCCTCACATCGCGGACAGGCGCCTCAAAGAAACCTTCAAACGCAGGGAGGTATTGCGCGGCGGCGGCCGTCTGCTCCTTTGTTGCATTCTCGCTGACCATAAACTTTATCCACTCACCGGCGTTGTAGATGGCAAGGACAGTAACACCGGCGAAATCGACGTCACCATAGTGCCCCTCCTCGATTTCTACCAACGTCACTCCCTTGCAAAATCCGTGGCTTGAAGGGCTCCCAAGGAGGCAGGGACACGGAACGTTGCAGCTGCATGCATCTACGTAGTTCGCTTTGATCGACCAAGCCGGGGTCGCTGGGGGTGCGGCCAAGACTGGCGACACTGTAATCCATGTTCCGACTAGTATAGTTACCCATCTGATCATAACTGTTCTCCAGTTGTGCGTGTTTCCTATTGCAGAGTCATCCTCACCGCCGGCGCCGAGGAGCAAAGCTGCTAAACGAAGAGAACAGCCCGATTCACCACGTCCCGGTGCAACCCATGGTTGACATTTCGTATACCCTTTTCTCTCGCGTCAAGAAAGTCCAATTTCCTCGAATGGACCCTCGCGGTTGCCGGCTTTCTGGCAGCCATCCGTGCCTGTTTCCGGCTGTGATTGCATCGATGGAAATCCCAGCGCCGGAAAACTGCAAGTGCTGTCACGCGCTACAAATATTTATCTCGTTGCCGCCTCCTCGACAGGTGGCTTCTGCGAGAAAGCCAAAGTGTGCCCACTGTCTCCCTCCGGCACAAATCTGACTGAATGGACATGGAGGCCCGCCTCTCCCAGCCACCGAACATTCGTGGCCTCGTCGGCATGGCTCCAGCACATTGTCCCTCCCGTCACGCCGAGATATGCTTCCTCCTCACCAGTCCATTCATTATGCCCGACCGTCGCGAGAAAGTACCCGGAAGGCTGAAGCCACGATTCGACATTTCGAAACAAAAGCGGATGTTCATGAATGGGCATGTGAATGATTGCATAAAATGAGACAATCGCTGCGAATGATTCAGCGGGAAAGGAAAACTCGGAGATATCGCAGTGTACGAATTTGGCATTGGGAACAAGGCGCTTAGCACGGCCGATTTGAACTTCGGAAAAATCGACTCCCGTGACATCGAATCGTTGTGCGAGAAGCTTCGTGGCGGGCAGACCACAGCCACAGCCAATATCGAGAACCGGTGATTTGGGGGGCAGTCGTTGAGCAAGAATTTCAACCCAACTTGAATAGTCTCCAAGGTCATCCGGCGTATCGTCGGTACGATAGTCATACGACAGATAATCGTATCCTTGCCTGACGATTTTCTTTTGCTCTTGAGGAATCACGTTTTGATTTCAGGGTCTGACCACAGATTTACCTAGAGCATCAAGAACTTACGACGCCAAAAGGGGTCAAATCTGCTCTTAGGTTCGATTTTCGAGTCCGAAATTCAATTCTAAGGACATAAAGAGATTTGCCCACGCGTCAGCGCTGTTTCGATTGATTTGTGGTACCCAAAAGGCGCCCGGCGTGAAGTTCCATCGAAACGCCGGACACCCCGCCCGCCGGCATCGAGCGGGTCAACGAGTCCTGATTCGATGATTCGTTTCCAGACTTCGGTACTAAACCAGTCATAGCGTGCGCGAACGATCCCGACTTCGCGGCGTTCTGATTCTTAGCGCTCCTCATGCTCCTTCTTGCCTGCGCCCGCTTCCCGGAATGCCGATACGCCGTCCCAGGCGCAGGTCTGGAGAAACGTGGCCAGGTCGTCACGCAGTATTCGGGAACTAGGCTGACCGTCGTAGTCCACTTCCTGGTCGGGGCGGTAGACCACTTTTTGGAGGTCCGCTCCGTGGGGGCTCTTGCCGGTCAAGGCGGAGTAGAACGTGCACGCCACCAAGTACATGCATTCCTGGTTAGGATGGAAGTTTTTCACCCACCGCAAGCCCAGGTCAGGGTTTCGCTTCTGGCAAAGGGCTTGCACGTAGAACGCCGGCACCACGATCGCCTCCAACTCCCCGGCCAGGACGTGGTAGAAACGCGCGGTCTCTTCGGGTAGCTCAATGCGAGACGGGTCTGCAACAGGTCCTGGATTCAAGTCGCGCGGATGGCCGAACAGGACGACCCGGGCCCCATGGTGCTGGATTCGTTTCGCGAAGCGCCGGCTGTATTTGGCGAAGCTGGACGATGTGCCTTGCTTGTCATCGCCGTCCCAGGATTGAAGCACGACATAATCCCACTTTATTTTCCGCCGGTCTTCCCAGGTCACTTCTTGAAAATCCTCCCAGAACTCGGCGTCCGTCGGTCCTGTCTTCAGGGTACTCTTTGGACGGTCGACAGCCGCGGATGAATCCAGCCAGCCTTGCGTACCATACGTATTCCAGTGTTTCTCGAGGGAACAACTGGCCTCGATGAGCGCGCCCACAACCACCTGCCGCGATGGATCCGCCGATTCCATCAGCGTCTTCACCAGGAGCGGCATGGAATTGTAAGTCGAGAAACTGTTCCCAATGAAGAGAATCCGAGTCGCATCCCGCGTTGGATCCACGGACCCTTCGGCGGTTTCGGCAACGGCCCGGTTCCCGGTTGGCAGCATCAGGGAGACCAGCACCACTCGTCCAATCCACCGGCGATGTATCTTCATTTCTTCATCTTCGTTAAGCCGACGGCAGGAGTGTGGACGTGTTTTCGGGGTAGGGAACGCGGTTACGTGGTAAAACAGGACAATTCAATCCGCGGCAAGGTGAAACTCATTGCGGATACGTCTTCGCAAGTTGGCAGCTGTTCATTGGATCAGCCGGAGATTTCTGTCACCCGACACCTCAACCAGCCCCAGGCTTCAAATGATGGAATGATGCTCGTAGAGCTCATGTTCCTCGGTCCCCTTTCCGGGCTACACGGGTGTTTAGAATCGAATATTGCAGTGCATCAGTATGACAGGTTCGCCCAGGGATCCGTTGTTCCGACACCGGCTCCGCCACTGGACCCGCTGACCGCAGCGCTGGATGGAGCGGAAACAATCACACCAACTTTGTTGGTCGCGACAATAACGTAGTTCGTATCGTTTCCGCGCGCCGTGTTCCGAATGATCAAGTTGTTGGGGCCACTCACTTCAATGCCGAGATCATTGTCGATAACAACGTTTTCTTCGATGTGATTATCCTCATTCGTCACGTGGATCCCGGAACCGTCTCCGCCCAGGCCATTGTCCGTACAGGTATTGTTCGACAGGTTGCATTCGCTCGTCGCATGTATACCGTCGTCGTCGTTTCGTGATGCAGAGCATTGGCTGACGGTGCAGTCGTGCTCAATGTCGAATCCGTATTCGTCATTGTAACTCGCGTTGCATTCGCTGACGCGGGATTGGCTGTTCGCACGGAATCCGTCTTGCGTATTGTAGGTTGAGGTACAATCGCGCATCAGGCTGCTGGAGCCGATCGTAATTCCCGTTCCCCCATTTTGCTTCGCCGTACATTCGGTTACGGTGCTCCCGGTACCGGCCGACAGCCCGGTGCCCCCGTTGTCACGCACCACGCAACCAGTCACGAAAGCACCGTCGTCGGCGCGAATCCCGTGTGATTGATTTGCCTGGGCAAGGCATCCGCGTATCAGGGAGGTGCCCCCCCCCACACGGAACCCTGCCCGGCCAACTCCTTCCCACCCGTTTGTGATGGCTCGCAGATCGATGAGTTGGCAATGGGCGGCAGAAACTACAAAAACGCCATCCTGTCCCCACGATCGGATCGTGCCGTTCTGAATCATGATATTGTCGTGATTGAATGGAGCCATGGTGATGCCATGTAATGAACCGGGCACGCCCACCAGTGCATGACCTTTCAGATCGATCCTGACATCGCTCGCATCGACGGTGATGCCCGCGCTGCCGGCCGCACCGGTGAGAGTCCCCGCCAGCGTGACCACCGCCGGCCAGTCTATAGTCTCCGGGATCTCGCCAAGCAACAGGTTGAGCTGATTGCCGGCGGCGATATCGTAATTGTCGGTGTTGCCGACTACGGTATTGGCTTCGATATAGTTGCCGGCGAGATCAATTTCGAGTCCCCGCGGAGCGCCGGCACAGTGATTGGCTTCGATGCGGCTTCGAAACCCAGTTATATGAATTCCGGCGCCGTCTCCACCACCGAAGCCGTTGCTTCCGCAGGTGTTGGCTGCAACGATACAATCGTCCGACGCCACGATGCCGTCACCGGTATTTTCCGACGCCGTGCACGCGCGCACCGTGCTGCCCGCGGAGACCTCGATGCCGATTGTGGCGTTTCGAGTGGCCGTTGACCCCGTAACAGTACAGGCCGATCCCGTTACGATCCCCTTGTCGTTGTTGCTCGCGGAGGATCCGGTGACCGTGCCGTTCGCATCGACCTCGATGCCGCTCTGTCCGTTGGAATGCGCCTCGGAACTGGTTACCGTTGAGGCTTTAATCCCGTCATTGGTGTTGTTTAACGCGTGGCAAGAGATGATCGTATCGCCGTCAATGCCCCTGCCGCCGTTGTTGGCGGTGAAACAGCCGGTGACAAGAACGCCAAGAATTCCGTGATTCCCATTGTCAGATGCCGAACAACGATCAAGGCTGATTCCCGCCAGGCCGATGCCTCCGTTGTCACTTGCGGTCAAGTCCGTGAGTCGCGAGTTTCCAGAAATACCGAATACGCCGTTCCCGCCCCAATCTCTGACCGTGCCGTTCCGTACGACCAGGTTGGTTCGCGCAGGGCTGGCCGGCACGTGGACTCCGTCCAGTGATCCCGGGACGCCAATCAATGCGAAGCCATTCAGATCTAGTGTAACATCGTTGACTGCAATCGTTATCCCGTTGCTGCTTGCCACGCCGGTCAGATTCGAAACCACGTAGTACGAACCAGGCGAGACCAGTGTGGCAGGAAGCGCGGAAATCGGAATACGCGCCTCGATCTCCTCCAGGGTTTTCATGGTCGGCGCCGGCGGACCGGCGGGGGCAAGTTGACCCTGGCCGAATGTGGTGCTCGCCGGGATTGACGCCACGATAAAAGGGATCGCGAAAGATAGGAATGGGCCGCTCGGGCGATTCATGGATAGCTCCGATCAAAACCGATGATGACGGAAACTACCACTTTGCCATAGGTCCGGTCGAGGCAATTGGTGAAATGTCCCGGAGGGCGGAAAAGCAGGACCCGGCGGTTTCTGCAAGAAACATCGAATCGCCGACTCGAAGTATCGAGCTTCGCAGCTCAATTGAACGTCTGAACAAGTGGTCGGAGCACTGTGAGAGGCATGCGGCAGAAACAGGAAAATCGCAAGGCAAAGGAACGAAATATACCTTATTCTTTTAGAACTCTTTGGAAAATTCCTGGAGCCAACGGTCAGATTCGAACTGACGACCTATTCATTACGAGTGAATTGCTCTACCAACTGAGCTACGTTGGCATCAACGCTGTTGAACGTGACGTTGGGCTGGGAATATAGGGGCGTAGCGCGGCAAGTCAAGGGGAAGGTTGACCTGGATCGAAGTTCGCAGATTATTTGACCCACTTTTGCACAATTCACCCTGCCTTCGTCACCCCGCATTCGGATTCAGTTCGCCATCGGGTGTTTCGTCATTCTCTCTACCCTTCGCTCAATGCATCCCGGAGTTCTTCGCGAATCAGCTCCTCCAGAATTTCCCGGTCCGGATCCGATTCCTCTTGTGCCCTCGAGGTGCTGTCGGTCCGATCCAATACCGGTGGCGGAATCTCCTCATTCTCCTCCTGCGCGCGGCGGGCGGCCTGGCGAACCGCTTCCAGGTTGATCACAAAATAAGTGAGCCCGGTCTGAAACAGCTCCACGTCCATGTCCCGCACGTTGGAGCCGTCCGTGGCCGTCGCGGACTCTACTTGCAAATGATAGTGAGCCGCGGGATGAGTCGGCAGTTCGAGAGGCGTCAGTTTAAACGTTACGCCCCGGATATCCGCCAATGCGTTGCCGGACCGGTCGCTCCATATCAAATCCCCGTTCTGGATGCGCAGCAACGTCCGCTTGAAATCGGCAAGCTGGATCCGGGGCCGAACGGGCGGCTCGGAATCATCGCCCGAATCGTTGGCCTCGGCCGGGGCCGGTGTACCGCCCACTTCGTCCTCCGGGAGGGCCAATGTACCCCACCGCCCCAACCAGTCGGAGACTTTCCCAAGACTCGCGGGTTGCCAAACGCCTGCTTCGTCCAGCGAGAACTGCAATCGCCAATCCTGGACATGAACCGCGCGGAGCGCGGCAACGAACCGGCCGCGCAGCGCTTCGACGAGACTGGCGTCAATTCGCACCCTCGCCGCAACCAGCCCCGCCCCCTCGGTTTCTTTCTGATCTTCGGATCGAACATCTTCAAAAACAATGCCTCCGTTCCAGGTAATCCTGGAAGAGCTCGCGGTCAGTCGAACCCCGATCGCTTTCTCCACCTGGTCCGAAACCAGGGCGCGGAATCCTTCGGTGCGGGCGAACAGATAGGCCGATACGGCGAGAACGAGGAGTAGCGCGATCAAGGTGAACACGAAGCGGGAGATCGAGGAAATCACGGAACCCGGTCGCGACTCATCAGCCTTCTGCTTTTTCTGTTTCTTTTTCTTAGAAGCCATCGTGTACGAATTGATCGCCTTCTACGTGCCGGCCAGTTCTTTGGATCTCTGAAACGCGGCTTGAATCGCCTGGTTCAGAATATCCCCCATGTCGCCTTCATCAAACACGCCGATTGCACGTTCGGTGGTTCCGCCCCGGGAGGTGACGCGGCGCCGCAGTTCCGCGGGATCCTCTCCGCTTTCGGCCACGAGCCGCGCCGCGCCTTCGACAGTTTGGGTTACCAGCAGTCGCGTCTTTGCGTCGTCCAAACCGAACTCGCGACCGGCGGCAAGCATGGCCTCGATGAAATAGAATATGTACGCTGGCCCCGACCCGCTCAACGCGGTAACCGCATCCAGGTCCGACTCTTCGACTTCCACGGCAACACCCACTGCTTCCAGTAACTTTCGAGCGGTCGCCAGATCCTCTTCATCCGCGTGCGCGCCGGGCGCAATGGCGGAAGCGCCGCGCCCGACCAGGCAGGGCGTGTTCGGCATGACACGGACAACAGCCTGTCCTTCATTCAGACCGGCCTCGATCGTGGCCGCTTTTACCCCCGCGGCAATGCTGATGACAAGCGCGTTTCCGGAGAGGGCGGATTTGAATCCTGCGAGCACTTCAGCAAGGATCTGGGGTTTCACCGCGAGCACCACGACGTTCGCGCCCTGGACGGCCGCCTCGTTGTCGGTGGCGCCTTCGACGCCGTACCGCGTGTGAAAATAGTCCAGCCTGTCCCGTAGCACGTCGGTCACGGTGATCCGGTCCGCAGGTAATAGTTCCGCTTTCAACACTCCATTGACGAGGGCCTCCGCCATGTTGCCGGCGCCGATGAAGGTCAATTGTCCTACCGGGAAATCGCTCATGTAGTGCGGGCCCCCAATAGTGCGGTTCCGATGCGAATCCAATTCGCCCCCTCGGCAATCGCGACATGAAAATCGTGGCTCATCCCCATGGAAAGGTCTTGGAGCGGAAAGCCTGTAGCCGCTCGAAGCCGGTCCCTCAACTCGCGCAGAGACGCAAAGAAAGGCGCGGCGCCTTCCGGGTCCGGTGTGTGCGGAGGCATGGTCATCAACCCGACAATATCGACATTCATGAATTTCACGGATGCTTCCAGTACAGGAGAAACCTCATCGGGGGCGAGTCCGAATTTCGACGATTCTCCGGATACGCTGACCTGCAGGAAGACGGAGACCGTCCGCCCGGCCTCCCTCGCGGCCGCGTTTACCCGCTCCAGGAGCTTCAGCGAGTCGATTGAATGGATCGCATCGAACAACCCGACGGCACGGGCCGCCTTGTTGCCCTGCAGATGGCCCACGAGATGCCAGGTAAGGCCTTCAGGGCAAAGCGCCGCCTTCTGTTCCAGTTCCTGGACGCGGTTCTCCCCGAAAACGGAAATCCCGCAAGCGGCCGCTTCCCGGATAACCTCCGGCGCCTGTTTTTTGGAAACCGCAACCAAGTTGATTTCGGCCGGATCCCGGCCCGCAAGTCCACACGCATCAACGATTCGCGTCTGAATCGCCTGGTAGCGATCTTCGATTCTTGGCTCATTCATAGCTCAATCGTCATTCAATGACATTGCGTTGGTAAAAACAATTCCGGAGTGCAACTCCCTCCGGCGTGGCACGGCGCCTCCGGCCCGTGTCTACGGAGCCTCCGGCACATTGCATCGGTCTTCCGTGGCACGGCGCCTCCGGCCCGTGTCTGCAAAGCCTCCGGCACCATGCATCGGTCTTCCGTAGTTCGGGTATCCGTCCTGATTAGCGGAAGACAAAGACCCAGGTTCTGGTTGGGCTTCGCTACACGGGTCACATACCCGTGCTACGGAAGAGTGGGGTTCTGGTTGGGATTTGCACCTCCGTGCCACGCCTGCAGGATGTGTTACTCCAGGAGCCACATTGTCAGGGCGGGGACGAATGTGATCAGCAGGACCATCGCGGCGAGGATCAGGAGAAATGGGACCGCGGCTCGGTAGACTTCCGGGAGCGGCCGGTTGAATCTGAAGCTTGAAAGAAACAGATTCATTCCTACCGGCGGGGTCAGGTACCCCAACTGCAGATTTGCGAGAAAGATCACACCCAGGTGCGCGGGATGAACGCCGAACGCCTCCGCCATGGGGAGCAGAATGGGCACCACGACGACCAGTGCCGAAAAAATGTCCATCACGCACCCAACGAGGATAAGAGCGACATTCAGGAGAAGAAGGAAAACCCATTTTGCCTCGATGTGCGCGCGCGCCCAGTCGGCGGCGGCATCCGGGATCTGCGCGTCCACAAGGTAACTGGTCAATCCCATTGCCACCGCGAGAATGATCAACACCCCACCCACCAGAGTCGCACACTGCGTGAACACTCCCAGGACCTTTTTCAGCGGCAGGTCGCGGTAGATGACGACTTCGACGAAAAATGCGTAGATGACGATGATCGCCGCCGCCTGCACCAGGGTGCAGAATCCCCCAAAAATCACCGTCAGCGCCAGAACGGGTATGGCAACTTCCCACTTGGCCGCCCACAATGCCCTGACCATCTCTCCCGGCTCAAATCTCGTTCTCACCACTCCGGCGCGCACGCCGCTGGCCATGCAGTAGATTCCGATTGCGACGACGAGCAGCATGCCCGGAACCATACCGGCGAGAAACATGTCGGTTACGGGAACATGGGCCACCACGGCGTAGAGAATGACCACGAGGCTGGGCGGGAGGAGCAGGCCAAGACTCCCGGTGGATGTCAGCAGGCCAATCGAAAACCGGTCCGAGAACCCGTCCTTGATCAACACTGGGAGCAGCAGCCCGCCCAGGGCGAGAATGGTAACGCCGGAAGCGCCGGTAAAAGTCGTAAAGAATGCGCACAGCACCGTCGCCGCGACGGCGGAGCCCCCGGGAATCCAGCCGAAGCAGGCCCTGAAAACCCGAACGAGACGCTGGTCAGCCTGGCTTTCCGAGAGAATGAAGCCGGCCAGGGTGAAGATCGGTATCGTTGGAAAAAAGGTGGAGGTTACAATCCGGTAGGTCTCGGCGGGGATCGCGGCTGTCGTTTCGCCCGCCGACCAGAAAAGCAGCAGGGCAAGACCTCCAAGCAGTGCGAAAATGGGAAGCCCCAGTACCGCGGCGACGACAAAGACCGCCACCGCGGGCCAGAGAATGAAGTGCGAAATCCCGGACAATAAATAGGGAGCCGGGACGACGATGAGGAATGTGACGCCAAGAACAATCCAGCGCGCGCGCATGCTTCCGGCGCGCAGGATGGATCGCACCGCCATGATCGCGAACAGGAGCGGCATTACCAGTTCGGCGGCCCATACCGGCAACCACCCGCCGACCCGCGTCAGGGATCCGGCCTCGAACAGGCCGTACGGCTCAAGCCAGCCGATCAGAAAACCGGGTAAAAACGAACGCGCGGCTTCGGGCAGGGCCGGCGCCTCCGAGACGATGAGCTGGATGCTGGCGCCGGCAAGGAGAAGGCAAACCGCGGCGGTCAGGACGGACACCATCGACTTCGCGATGAGCTGGAATCGGGGTGCATCGAAGCGCTCCAGGACGGAAATTCGCAAATGCTGATCCGACCGGGAGGCAAGCCCGGCCCCGCAAAATGCGAGCCAAAGCGTCAGATGCTGGAGGTATTCGCTCGCCCCCGGAAGAACCACACCGCACCACCGGGTAATCAATTCCGCGGCGGCGAGCAACGGCATCGCAACCAGGAAAAAGGATATCGCGATGTCTTCGGCCCGGTGAATGATCCGGCCCCAGGAACGATCCCCTTTCTCCGCGTTTACCATGTCATCGATCTGAAGTTTCCGATCTGATCCTGAAGTCGGCGAGCGCGGCCTGAACCTTCTTGAAGAATGCCGGTGAAAAACGCTTTTCCAAAAAGACCGGCAACCCCTGCTCCTCCACCATGGACTTGAATTCGTCGTGAACTGTTTCCTCGGCCTGATGCACCTTTAACCCGTGTTCAATCATCGCATCGATTGACTGCTTTTCGAGTTCGCGACTCTTGGCCCACAAGCCATCGTTTACTTTCCGGGCCGCCGCTTCCAGTTCGGCGTGAAATTTTTCGGGGATCCGGTTCCAATCTTTTTCCCGTATCACGACAACCGTTGGTGTAGGTTGCCAACGCAGCGTCGACATGTTTTTTGCCAGGGCGAACCATTGAAAGGAGAGCGCCCCCACCGGAGGCGCCGCGAACGCGTCCACCAGGCCGGTTTGAAGCGACGGAAGCAAATCCGTCACCGGAAGAGCAACCGGCTGAAATCCGAGGGTCTTGAGAAGACCGACATAGACGGTGTCCGACCCCCAGAAAAACAGTTTCTGCTTCCGAAGATCTTCGGCGGTTTCCACCTTGTTGCGGGAAAAGAAGTGAATCCAGCCCGCCATGCTCCATCCGAGGATCTTGTACCCTTTCTCGAGGAGTTGCTCTTCGATCTCCGGCCCGACCGCCTGGAGGACGGCCTGCAGTTCCTCGTCGGTTCGGATTTGCATGGGAAAGGTGATCGCCTCGATGTCGGGGACTACGCTGATCAGTCCCAGGGTCGTCACCGCGGCTGCGTGCAGCTGCCCGATTCTCATCTTTCGAAGCATATCGGGTTCGTCCCCCGCGACGCCGCCGGGATAGATTCGCAACTTCACTTTTCCGCCGGTGATCTCCTTCCACTGGTGGCCGATGTCGACCAGCGCATCGTTCCAGGGCGAACCCTCGGGGGCAATTGACGCGAGCTTGATGGTCTGGGCCAAGGCCCCGGATCCCGACAGGGATAGAATCATCGCGGCGAACACTACGCAGGGAACAATACGGATCGGTGCAATCATTATTTTCATTCTTCTAAATCCTCCTCGCCAAATTCCAGAAACAGATCGGGGCCGTGGTCCAGAAGCCACTTCGCTTTGCGCTGGGAAAGAATGTTTGGTAGTCGTTCCGCGGGCCGGTCACTTGCATCGATGGCCAGCGCCGTGGTAAGAAGATCGATAAACATTTCCGCGTCCTGATTGGATACCGCCACGGTGGACGCGAGGCTGATGTACGGAGATGCGCGCTGCCCCCGGCTTAATCGAACCGCCTCCTTGAAATGCTTTTCAGCGAGCGCGGAATCGCCCCCCATGAGTTCCCCGCGACCTCCCTCAAAACTAATGAAAAACTCGTGCACCGACCCGCTGTCAAAGTCCGGATCAAGGGCGAGGACTTTGCGCATCACCGGCTCGACAATGGGAAGTTCGGCGACCAGAGACATGTTCCCCGGATTTGCGCCAATCGCCGCGGCCCACGAGGCGCCGACCCAATAGAGAGCCGGCACATCCTCGGCACCCATCGCGGCCAGCGCCTTGTCGGGATCCGGCAGAAGCATTTCTGAAAACTCCGGATGTGCGTGATCCAGCACCGTCATCGCATAGTCGCGACCTCGAAGGTACAACGTAACCGCCCGATCCCGCAACGCGCGGGCTCTCTCGGGTTGATCCTCTGCCAGGTAATCGGCCTCCGAATCCAGGAATGCATACGCGTACTGAATGTACAGGACGGCGGTGGAAAGCCTGAGTTCGTCATTCCCGGGATCCTGGACCAACAGGACGTCGAGAGTTTTCAGGGCAAACGGCAGCGCATCCCGAATCAGTTCAGGATCATCATCGGACGTGAAAACCGCCAGCGCCTTTTCCCCGGCAAACATGTCGCCGGCGGTCCGCACGGCCGCATTGCGGATCGTGCCGCAGCCGGCGCAGCAGGCCGCCAGCATGATCAGAACGAGAAGGAGGCGGCGAGGTTGGGTTGTCGGTTTTTGCCTCTGGGAACGTTGTACAATCATGGGATCAAGAAAGCGTGATGACAAAATGAGAACTCAATGTAACCAGATTTGACCAAACCGAAAACCGAAAACCGAGAACCGAGAACCGTCACCGTACAACCCTTGCACTCCCGCCTCCCATCACTTTCTCGACTTCGGCCAGCGTTGCCATCGAGGTGTCGCCCGGAGTTGTCATGGCAAGCGCTCCGTGAGCGGCGCCATAGTTTACCGCCTTTTCAGGATCCCCGGCCGACATAAAACCGTAGATCAAGCCCGAAGCGAAACTATCGCCGCCGCCGACGCGATCGAGGATTTCGAGTTCCGGCCGATGCACCGACTCGTAAAACTCTCCATCATACCAGCAGACGGCTCCCCAATCGTTCACCGTAGCCGACTTCACGGAGCGCAGCGTCGTGGCGGTGGCCTTGAAATTCGGAAAGGCCTTGACCACTTCCCTGATCATCGCCTTGAATTTACCAATGTCCAGGTCGGCGAGATTCTGATCGACCCCTTCGACTTCGAAGCCGAGACAGGCAGTAAAGTCCTCCTCGTTTCCGATCATTACATCCACGTTCTCGGCAATGCGGCGGTTTACCTCCTGTGCTTTCGCCAGTCCTCCGATGGACTTCCAGAGGGAAGGACGGTAATTGAGGTCGTAGGAAACCACGGTGCCGTGACGCGCCGCCGCGGAAACCGCGTCGATCACGACATCCGGGGTCGAGTCCGAAAGCGCCGCGAAAATGCCGCCGGTATGAAACCATCTTACCCCGAGTTTTCCGAAGATGTGATCCCAATCGATATCGCCCGCCTTGAGTTGAGACGATGCCGTCATCCCCCGGTCGGGAACTCCGACCGCACCGCGAATCCCGAATCCACGCTCGGTGAAATTCAGGCCGTTGCGCACCGTGCGCCCAATGCCGTCATAGGGCACCCAGTGAATCAGCGATGTATCCACCCCACCCTGCATGACGAAATCTTCGACCAGGCGCCCCACTTCATTCTCGGCAAAGGCGGTGACCACACCCGTCCTCATCCCGAAGCACTTGCGGAGTCCGCGCGCAACGTTGTATTCACCGCCACCTTCCCAGACGTTCATGGTGCGGGCGGTTCGGATTCGTCCTTCGCCGGGATCAAGCCGCAGCATGATCTCTCCCAGGGCCAGCATGTCGTATCTGCATTCCCCCGTTGGGCGGATTGTCAGTTTGCTCATATTTGGATCTCCCTCATCTTCGCTCCCGTTCGATTACTCAGAAATCGCACAGGTAGAAAGATTATTGCTTCCGGGCTTGACGTTATTTCTTTAGCGCTATAAATTCAGCAAAAATATATCGTATACGAAAATGAATGCACTTCAAGACCACAAAATGTTCGATTTTGGGGTACTTCGCGAGCTTCGAAAGCGCGAAGACCTCACGATCGAGGACGTTTCGAGCCGTTCGGGCGTTTCGGCGGCGGTAATCTCGAAGCTGGAAAGGAACCAGACCCGGGCGGAGTTGGAAACCCTTTTTCGTCTCAGCCGGGTCTTCGGGCTCAATGCGGCCGACCTGCTGAACCTCGCGGAATCTCAAACATCGCATCGGACCGGCTCCGATGACTACGAGTCGGGTGCGTTCGAATTCCAACGGATTGTCTACGCCAACATTACATGCTTTCATGGACGCGCGAAAAAGGGCGCCACCATTTCCCGTCCCGAGATTCACCAGGACGATTACGAACTCTGCTGGGTTCTGGGCGGATCGGTTCGGATTCGGCTGCCCCACGAGCAGCACGATCTGGGAGCGGGGGAAGCCATACAGTTTGATGCGATCCTGGAGCACACCTACGAAGCAACTCAGGATTGTGAATTAATCATTGTGCATTTACCAAAACCGAAAAGATTTTAGAGAGATATTGGATTCTTAATGGGGAGATCCTGAATGGAAACAGTTCAATCAATAGAAGCTGCGAAACTCCTGCCGGCCCTGGAACGTTTCTGGGAGTTATCCGGAGAAAAAATTCGGCGCATTGAGTCTGAGTATGACACCGGGCAGGGCTCTCCCGTTTTCACCATCAACGGGAAATATACCACCCGCGGATGGACGGAATGGACCCAGGGATTCCAGTATGGGTCGGCGATTCTTCAATTCGATGCGACCGGCGAACCGGCGTTCCTGGAGAGCGGCAGGCGGGATACGGTGGAGAAGATGGCGCCCCATGTGAGTCACATCGGGGTGCACGATCACGGTTTCAATAATGTCAGTACTTACGGAAGCCTACTGCGTCTGTGCCGGGAAGGCAGAATCGATGCGGCGGCGACCGAAATGGATTTCTACGAGCTCGCACTCAAGGTTTCCGGTGCAGTGCAGGCCGCAAGATGGACGGACATTCCCGATGGCGGATTTATCTACTCCTTCAATGGCCCGCACTCCCTGTTCGTAGACACGATCCGAAGCGTTCGAGTCCTGATGATCGGCCATGCCCTGGGCCACACGTTGATGGGTGAGCAGGATCGCGCGATCAGCTTGCTCGGTCGCGCCGCCGCCCATCTCCGCGCGACGGCGAAATACTCCGTCTTCTATGGCGAGGGGCGGGATCAATACGACGTGTGGGGCCGCACGGCGCACGAGTCGGTCTTCAACGTCAATGACGGCGCATATCGTTGCCCGAACTCGCAGCAGGGATACTCTGGTTTCACGACCTGGACCCGGGGTCTCGCATGGGCCATGCTGGGATTTGCCGAGCAGCTCGAGTTCATAAGGAGTCTGGAGACGGACGAAATGATCGGGATGGGCGGCAAGGATGAATTCCTGTCGCTTCTCGTCCGGGCGGCCCGGGCTACCTGCGACTTCTACATCCAATGTTCGTCCGCGGATGGCATTCCGTACTGGGATGCCGGCGCCCCGAATCTGCATCACCTGGGCGATGTCACATCGAAGGAGGCGGATCCCTACAATGATTGGGAACCGGTTGACAGTTCCGCCGCCGCGATCGGGTGCCAGGGCCTGATGCGACTCGGCGCCTATTTGGATGCGCAGGGTGAGGAGGAAGACGGCGCCGAATATATGCAGGCGGGACTGACGGTGTTCGAAAGGCTCCTCCGGGCTCCCTACCTGAGTGACGATCCGGAGCACCAGGGGTTGATTCTTCATTCAATTTATCATCGGCCCAATGGGTGGGATCACATTCCGACCGATCGCAGCATCCCCTGTGGAGAGTCTAGTATGTGGGGCGACTACCACATGCGGGAAGCGGCGCTGTATGTGCAGCGGATCGCGGAGAAAAACAACTATCTGACCTTTTTCGGATGTCTATGATGACTTGCCGACAAGAAGCCGTAGCTTGCGCTCTGGTTCCGGCCCCAAAGCCTCGTGGCACGGCGCCTCCGGCCCGTTGCCCACGCAGCCTCAGCCGGAACCACGGTACGGACCCCAACCAGAATCAAGGCCGCGAATTGGAACAAGAGAAGAGGAAGAGAAGCGCACGAATCGAGCCTGCGCATTTCGAGCTCGGTTCTTCCGCTCCTCTTGTTCCGACGCGGGCCGGAGGCGCCGTGCCACGTTTCGCTGTAGCACTTCGGGCAGGTACCCGTGCTACGGATGTAATGATGAATCACAATGGCAAACATGAAGAGGAGGCGGAATGATCATCGCAGATCTGAACCTGATTGAAGGCCGAACCTACCCCGCGCGGCGGCGTACACAGAATCTTGTGGGCGGTGTGTCTCCCGTGCAGGCGGAGAGTTTTGCCCTGGGATATGTAACGCTCGAACCGAACGGGGGGCAGGTTCCGTGGCACAACCAGGAGCAGGAAGAAATCTATTTTATCGTGGAAGGAACGGGAGAAATGTGCCTCGGGGAAGAACGGCAAACCGTCTCCGGGGGCCAGGCGGTCTGGATTCCACCTGGCGTATTTCATCAGCTCACCAACATCGGGGACTCGCCCCTGACCATGCTGTATTGCTACGGGCCGGCCGGCGATGTTGCGCACTGGAAGCAGGAATTGGCCGGCATCTTGCCCAAAGCAGGCATCGACGTTCCCGCGCTTCCGAAAGGCTCGTGTGAACAGTGCACGAAAAAACCGGAGAAACAATGACAGCAAAAACTCACACCGTCGGCATAATCATGAACGGCGTCACGGGACGCATGGGAACCAATCAACACCTCATGCGGTCCATGGTTGAGATCGTGCGTCAGGGAGGGGTTCGAATCAGTCCGACGGAACGGATCATGCCCGACCCCGTCCTCGTCGGCCGGAATGAAATAAAACTCAAGAAATTGAGCGAGATGTCCGGGTTCAAGAACTACACCACCGACCTCGACAGCGTCCTCAAGGATTCTGCCTACTCCATTTACTTCGACGCGCAGACCACGCTGCGCCGTGTGGAAGCCGTGAAAGCCGCCGCCGCCGCGGGCAAGCACATCTACTGCGAAAAGCCAACCGCAGTCACGACCGAAGAGGCGCTTGACCTCGCCCGAATCTGTGACCGCGCGGGTGTAAAGCACGGCGTGGTGCAAGACAAGCTGTGGTTGCCTGGTCTCGTGAAATTGCGACGACTGATGGAAAACAATTTCTTCGGTAGAATCTTTGCCGTGCGGGGAGAATTCGGATACTGGGTTTTTGAAGGACAGACGATTCCCGCGCAGCGACCTTCCTGGAATTACCGAAAAGAAGAAGGAGGCGGAATTGCCATCGACATGCTCTGCCACTGGCGCTACGTAATCGACAACCTGTTCGGGCGAATTCAGTCATTGTCCTGCCGGGTGGAAACGCACATCCCGGAGCGCGTCGACGAGGCGGGCAAGCCCTACCGGTGCACCGCCGACGATGCCGCCTACGCCACGTTCGAACTGGACGGAGGAATCGTAGCCCAGTTCAATTCCTCGTGGTGTGTGCGCGTGAGGCGCGACGATCTTCTCACCGTGCATGTCGACGGGACCAAGGGATCCGCGGTTGCAGGGTTGCGTGAGTGCTGGACTCAGCACTACGGGAATACGCCCCGCCCGGTGTGGAACCCGGACATTGAACAACCCATAAAGTTCTACGAAGGATGGTCAAAAGTGCCCGAACAGGAGCCCGCCGAAAACGCCTTCAAAGCCCAGTGGGAGCTGTTTCTGAGGCACGTCGTGCTCGACGAGCCGTTCCCCTGGAGTCTTACAGAAGGCGCGAAAGGCGTACAACTGGCGGAGCTAGGCCTGCAGTCGTCATCGGAAAGACGATGGGTGGACGTGCCGGAGTTGGCATGAGGGGATGCGGATTTCGGATTTTCGATTTCGGATTGAACGGATTCCCCATGTAGCGGAAGTCGACAAGAATTCTGATCAGTGACGGACATGCCGGGAGTAGCCACAAAAAGGCACGAAAAAGCACAAAGAATAGGACCCGAATCGTAGCGGAAGTCGACAAGACTTCCGCTCGGCGACGGACATGCCGGGAGTAGAAATTTAACAAAACAGGCTGGGAATGTTGGTTGGCCTTCCAAGGCCGACCCGGGGCAAGGGGAGATCATGGTGAGAGAATGATGGAGCCGGCTCTACCCATTCGCGGGATTCTGAACTTCCCTTGCACTGCTCGGGCTTGAAAGCCCAAGCTACGGTATAGACTCAAACCGCGGTAGGAACGTATTGATTTGACACGACGAGAAGCTCTTGGAAAACCGAAAACCGAAAACCGCACAACCTGGCTGGATAACTGAAGATGAAATCGAACTCTAAAACCGCACTCGTCACCGGAGGGGGCCGTGGGATTGGTCTTGGTATTTGCAAATCCCTGGTCCGGGAGGGATATGACGTTGCCTTCTGCGGAGTCCGTGACAGGGCCCAGGTGCAGGATACCGTCACCCGGCTTGAAGAGAGCGGCAGGCGCATTCACTATTGCAAAGCCGACATCAGCATCGCTTCCGAAAGGGATGCGCTGGTTGACTCGGTGCGCGACGCATTCGGACACCTTGATCTGCTCGTCAACAATGCGGGGGTCGCCCCCCGGGATCGCAAAGACATTCTGGAGGCAACGGAGCAGAGCTACGAGTGGGTGATGAAAGTCAATCTGCAAGGGCCCTATTTTCTAACCCAACGGGTCGCAAACTGGATGATTGAGCAAAAAAACGGCAGCGGGGACTTTCAGGGTTGCATCATCAATGTTACGTCCATTTCATCGACGACGGCGTCGCCGAGCCGGGGTGAATACTGCATATCGAAGGCAGGGTTGACGATGGCTTCTCAATTGTGGGCGGTTCGCCTGGCTGAATTCGGGATTCCGGTGTACGAGGTTCGACCTGGAATCACGGCTACCGACATGACGGAAGGCGTCAAAGAAAAGTATGACGCCCTGATTGCGGAGGGACTGCTTCTTCAGCCGCGCTGGGGAACGCCCGAGGACGTGGGGCGGGCGGTAGCAACCCTCGCGCGCGGAGAGTTCCCCTACTCCACCGGCCAGGTGGTGATGGTTGACGGGGGATTCTCCGTGGAGCGATTGTAGGATCGATCCGGTCTTGCCCTGGTGCGCACAGCTGGGGTAAATATTCAATTCCCTCCGGACGGTGGAAGGAGGGAATCTTCAATTGTAACAACCGGAGGAAGAGATGCCGTATCTCAAGCAGAAAAACAAAGCAGGAACCATCGTAAAAAGCTGGCAATTGGGGCGACAACCGATCTTGTTCGGTCGTGGCGATGATGCAGAAGCGCAGATCGATGACACCCAGATGTCTCGCATCCACTTTTCCATCCAACACGGCGACGAGGCGCACGTAGTACATGACAAAGGCAGCAGCAACGGTACGTTTGTGAACGGCAAGCGCATCCAGGAACAGAAGTTGGACGAGGGAGACGTCATTACCGCCGGTGGTACCACCTTCACGTACGATTACGGTATGAGTACCATGCTGAACGCGGCGGAAGACCAGGTCGGCGGCAGCATTCAGGACAAACTTTCGGATATGTACAAGAACCTGGGCAATCTCGACGACGAGGATTAGCTGTTGATCGCGGCACGGCGCCTCCGGCCCGTGTCGGAACAAGCGAAGACGAACAAAGGACCACGCGCTGCGCTACCTCCGGTCGTGGTCTCAATTTCATCAGCCCTTGCTCAGACACGGGCCGGAGGCGCCGTGCCACGTAATACAGTCGCCTCGTTCGGACGAGGCACTGCTTCACGGCCATGCCGAAGGCCTCTTTCAGGTATTCGACTGGCAGGAGTTGTTGTCGGGTTGTGATTCACATCACGACAAGGGATTCTCCCATCGAAGCTCCGGAATATGAAGTTCAGAGGCGGATGTGAATACGATCGGCTGCGAACCCCGCTTTACGAGTCACCTATCCTGCGCCCTGCTCCCCTTCGGACGTCAATGTCAACAGGGCAACTTCGGGCCTGCAGTTCATCCGCAAGCCATGCAGATTGCCGACCCCGCTGGTAACGTGGATCCATCTCTCCTCCCACGCACCCAGGCCGTGGACAAAACGATGGTCCCGGACAGGTGCGAAGGGTGTCCCCCCCCATGGCAGCCGTAGTTGTCCGCCGTGAGTATGACCACAGAGCATCAGGTCCCATGGATATTTTTTCAGGGCCGACTTTGAATCCGGATTGTGGGAAAGCACGATCACCGGGTCGTCCGTTTCCTGGATACCTCCGAAGGCAATATCGGGCTCGGATTCTTCCGCCCACAGATCTCCCAGCCCTACCAGAGAAACGCGGCTACTTTCCCCAACCCAGGAAGTGCTTCGGTTGGAAAGAAGCTCAATTCCCGAATCCTCAAGGAGCAACTTAACCTCGCGGGTGCTCTGGAATCCTCCGCGCGGGTGAGACCAGGTCCCCCCATCGTGATTGCCGGTGACAGCAAAAGTCGGCGCCGCCGCGGACAATTTCTGAAGGATGGATCTGTAAATTCTGGGCGAAGGCATTCCGGTGGTTATGAAGTCGCCGGTCACGCAGATCAGATCGGGTTGATTGCGAACGGTCAAGTCCACTGCCTCATCAATAATGGAAAAAGGAACTTCGTCTGACGCATGAAAGTCTGCGAGGTGCGCAATGCGCAGCGGCAGGTCCAACTTCCGATTTTTCAGGGGAACGGAAATGTGTGAACCCCGCAGCCAACCCGGCTCGACATGTCGCGCGTAGGCAAATGCGCCCCCCACGGCCGCAACGCCGCCAACCGCGGCCGCAAGAAATCGTCTTCGGGTAAAATGCATGAAGTTCGTGGTTGAATGACAAAGGATCCGATGCGGCGTTCAAATCCACCGAGAAAATTTTCGAACATGCGATAAATCGCCGCCCATCAGAATTACGATTCAAAGTCCACGGGCAACCCATTTAACGCACTGATCTCCAGCACTTGGCAAATCAAGCCACGATCGTGGCTTAAAATGTCATCAACTTTGCGCTGCAAAGTGTTGGGTGAGAGTGAGAGAGCGCGCTTGTATCCTCGTAATACGGTGCTCCGCGGAACTGTTTGACATGACGCTCTCATGATCCTATTGTGTACTTTGTTTGCCGAATCCAATCCGTAAGCCTTACGTTAGATCATATCGTTCGATAAATTCCGGTGAACACATCGGGGGGGTTAGCTCAGTTGGGAGAGCGCTTGAATGGCATTCAAGAGGTCGTGGGTTCGACCCCCATACCCTCCACCACTTTGAACCCCGGTTTTCCGGGGTTTTTCTTTTTATTTTTCAGCATTTCGCGCTTCGGGCACAGAGTCGAATGCGCCTCTGCACGATCCGAACCCCACCAGATCAGTAGCAAACCTTTGGGATTGTCTCGAAACGGTGGAGCCAACGCCTCGCAGGTGGTGTCATTGACTGGCAGTCGCTCAGCCGTCGGCTCCTCTGTCTCTGCTTCGTCGTCGTTCTCGTGCCACTGCCTAGGCTACTTGTCGTACTCCCGCATGGCGGCATTGTATTTCCGGAATTTGTAGGCTTGAAGCTCACGAAGCGGCTCTAGGCAGGTCCGCTGCGACGGTGTTTTCCCGGTCCCGGATTCTCCGCGCAGAACCCAGCGAACCGACGGTAGCCCTCGGTTCGCTTGGCTACTAGAACTTCAACCAGGGCTTCCGCCTCGTGAGGGCAGCGCGAAGAGTCCTTACTGTCAGGGTGCCGGCTCGGTAACGCGACCAACGCGGTCGATTTAGAGGCATGCGGTCTGGCGCTGAAGGCAGACGGCGAGCTGCTTGGCCGGGGGACGGGAACTTCCGGGCCTTTCGGGATGTCTTGGTTTGGAGGGACGAGAGGGCAGATAGAAATCGAATCGCCAACGCACCGCACCCACGGGCCCGGCCGAAGCGTCTGCAAAGAAAACTTTTGCGTCATTTTGCTACACGATCGCGTCAAGAAAAATGTTTCTGGTTGGAGGCGCGCCTCACTACGGGCTTTGCCGGTGATGAGTCGGGCGGCGGAGTTGTTCCTCATGGGGTGAACGGGATCGGGCGGTTGGAGTTGGGCCCGCTCCCCAGGTTTCAGCCTCATCGGAGACTTGCTTTTCCTGGCCCGTCTCCTCGATTGGATGGGAATCCGCCGCGAATGGCTACCACGCACTGCCCATGGTAAGGTAAAAGACCACGTCCTCGGGACCTACCGCAACATCAAATCCTGTTCGTAGCCGGAATCCTTTGGCGATGAGGTATCGAACACCTCCCCCGCCGGCGACCCTTGCTTCGGCGTTTCCAAAATCACCGATCGTGTCGCCTGTCCATCCCGAACCGACGAATCCAACCAGGCTGTACCGTTCAAAAAAATCCCACCTCACTTCGGAATCCGCGACGAAGACATTGCTGTCCTGGTAGCGCATGGCAGGAACTCCCCTCAGTTCGACGAATGGCAACGCGTAGAAGGGCACGTCTCCCGTGGTAAATTCGCCAGACAGTCGCACTCCCAGCACGAGTTTCTTGTGTACCGGGTAGAAGCCCTGCCACTGGATATCCAGTTCTGAATAGCTGAAATCGCCTCCGAATACATCATCGTGAATATTCAGATTCGCCTCGATTTCATGTCCGCGGTTCGGCGTGAACATGTTATCAAGCAGATCATATTTGAGCGCCAGCCCGATGCCGGCGTCTGCCGAGCTCAAATCTTCTTTCGGTACGCCCGGGACCACGTCACCAATTTCGAAATCCGTTTCAATATTTGCATAGATATATTTCAATCCCGCAAACACATCTGAATCATGCAGCCGGAACATGATCTCCTGAAGAATGAACGGCGCCTCGATGTTGTATTTAAGTCCCGCGGGCAACTCTGAATCTTCGCCCGAACCGAAGAATTCAAGATTCAGCGAGGCAACGAACAGCGCTCCCTCATAATTGATGGTGTCATTTTCCCATATGCCCTGGTGAAAAAGGCCACCGCCCCATGACTCGTTTTCCGTGTAGAATGCCGCCCCGCCACTGATACTGGGCGGAACGAGACGGTCCGTCTCTCCTGCCTGGAGGCGGGATTCGGAGGAGGCGATCGAATCGTGGAAGAATCCCACGGCCAGCCCCCCGCCGTAGCCCACCGCCGGCTCGGTGATCACGAACGGCACGGGAATGAAGCCCTTCATTTCGCTCATGAATTTCGTAATGTCGAAATGATTATCCTGGGGGTCGATGAAAATTTCTTTCAGCTTTCCGGCGACCGCGTAACGAGGGCAAAGAACAAGGAGGAGAATCGCGATACGGAGTGCGACGCCTGACCGGGTTGTCTTAAACGGGAGAATGCGAGTCATATTCATGTCTGGAGCTATCGATCAAATCTGATTCACAGGGGCTAAAACCTTGTCGCAATGCTGCCCATCACCTGCTCTCGGTCACCGAACCCGCCTTCCAGCGACATGACCCAGTTTCCCGCAATGGCCCACTGCCCGCCGATGAGAAAGTTCCAGTGACTCTTGACCTCGGAATTTGCTTTGAACGCGACGAAATCACCGATTGCATCGGCAATTCCGGGATCCAGATCCCGGATCGGAATCTCACCCCGAATTTCCTTCTCCGCGTCCATGTACATCGTACCGACCCAGACCCTGCCCATACTTCCTTGGCCGGGTCCATCAAAGTGGCATCCCACGCGCGGCGTAAAGGTAAACGAATCGAGGTCGCCATTCGCGAAGCCCAGACTATCGTCGTATTCCGCGCGAATGTAATTCAGGTCCAGAGTTCCATAGAACCTTCGCCAGTCACCACCAATCAAGATGCCGGCTCCGTAGACGGGCCCATTGAGGTCCTGGTCGAAATCGATGGTTTCACCTGGGATCCGGATCGGAAACTCGAGATCGACGGGAACGGAAATCCCGTCGATCACTTCAATCTGGTCCCGCAGCCCGGCATCGAACGCGACTGCAGGGACCATCAGTTCGTAATCCATGGTGCTATTTGCGAACCCGAATACGCCATACAGATTTACGAACTGCAGAAGCCAAACATCAGCGCGGCCCATGACAAGTGTATCGCGAGACCTCCTCCCAACAAGTGCCGCATCCGTCGAATCGAGCATGCGGCTTCCGAATCCAACTTCAAAGCTGGTCACCGGCATGTCCTGGTCAAAATAGGCCAGCCCTGCGCCCAGACCGAACGCTAGTGGTACGTGGAACTCGTTTTCCTGCGCCCAATCACCGCCCACCGGTAGTTCTTTCAGGACCGGTTTCGTGCGGCCCTCCACAGGTTCGGCCAGGCCGATTGACGCCAGCATGGCAGAAAAAAAGAATCCGGTTATGTGTGTCACTCGAACTGCTGCCTCCCTGCTGATTGACCAGGAGATCCCAGTGTCAGCAACAATGTCTCTTAAGTAAAGTCGTATTAAGGAAACGCCTGCGTGTCGGCCCACTTCGTGTCATGATTGCAGGTTGCTCCGGGTCGGGTTTGGAAGGCCAACCTACGTTGCGATCAGTCTATCCAACACGTCGATGCAATAGATAAGATTCCGCGGCAGGTGGAACGGGTCTTTCACCGGCATCACGATCACATCGCTAATAGGCTGTCCCTGCCGGTTCAGGTTTCGATACCATTCCCCATGTTCGGGGACGGGATAGTGCGTGAAGCAGTATTCATGAAGCCGATCGTACCACGGAAGGCACCACGGCTCCCGGACGTGTTCCCAGGCGAGCAATGCCGCGTACATGGCTTCGCCCTGTGGCCACCAGCGTTTTGCGTCCGCAGCATCCCAGGCAATGTCCGGCCGGTTGTCGGCGTCGATCGCCAGAAAAAGCCCCCCATATTCTGTGTCCCAGCCCAACTCCAGGTGACGATGTATCAACCGGCAAGCGGTGGTGATCCGTTCCGTGTCGCCACCGTGCCGGGCGATGTGAATCTGAAACCACATATCCTCGATCACATGTCCGGGAACGATGGTGGTGCCATCCGGAGCCGGGTACTCGGTATTGTCATCGCGGATCCTCTCCACCAGGACGTCGCGATCCGGCCGGTAGAAGTGATTGAAGATCTCATCCGATTGCTCCCGAGCGACCTGGAGATAGTGCGGATCATCGAGATACCGTCCCAGCTTCCACAGGACAAATGAAAAGATCATCGGGATTCCGTGTACTTTTACTCCTCGGGGAACCGGATACGGACTATGTGGAATCGTGTCATGTGGCTGTTGCAAGCGCCCGATCACCCGATCCGCGGTCTTTCGAGCCAGGGAGATCAATTCGTCGGATCTGCCCGACTGCGCCCGGGCCAGTTCAACGAGCCCGTCGATCGCCAGTCCATCGGTGTAGATCGACTCGTATCCGTCCATGACGTCCCCCTGGAACGAAAGCCGGTAGTTCCAACCGCCTGCCTCTTCGTTCCAGCCGAACTTCTCCAGAAACTCGAATACATGGTGGGCAAGGCCAACCCACCTCTCGTCGGATTCGACAGAATTGTACAGTTTACTAAATAACCAGACCAGCCGCCACTGGCTCCAGAGCCACTTGTCCCTGCTGAGGACCGATCCGTCATCAGCGATACAGGTATTCACTCCGCCCGCGGGATCCACGGCATGGCGAACCCAGAACGGCATGAGATTCTCCATGAGCTGAGCGTGTAGAAAATCACGAAGTGCTTTCAGATCGGATGTCGCATTGGTTAGAATCATTGTATGCGACTCGAGCATAGAAGGCGGGAGCAATTTCTGAAAGGCTCATTTGGCGGCGGGGGCGACAATCTGTTTGTCGATGCCGGCGGCATCATGCGGCGGATCATGGACAACGACCTCAATGGGGACGGTCATTTCGATATCGTCCTGCCCAATAGCCATGGCTATATCGAACGCGGTCCTACCTACATCTACACTCTCAAGGAAGGTGGATGGGAAAAGTGCGAGCTTCCAAATGATAGTTGCTGGACCCCGAAAGTGGCGGATGTGGACGGCGACGGGTATCTCGATCTCATCATTGCGAACGGCGAAAACGGCATCACCTCCGAACTCACGTCCTACATCTACTGGGGAGGTCCCCACGGACTGACCGGAGAGAGCACGCACCTGAAAACAACCGGAGCCTACGATGCGGCGGTGTGGGACCTGACGGGAAACGGCCTGAAAGATGTCCTCTTCACCTCGGCCTGGCTGGATCACCACAACGCCGGAACGCGCCTCAACCAGAAAGTGTTTCTTCAAACTTCGCCCCGTCAATTCGAGGAGGCAACGGATGCGTTCAAGATCGCCGGCGTCGCCACCACTTCGCTCCTCTGCGAGGATTTGAACGGCAACGGACATCCCGACGTCGTGCTGGCAAATTACCGCGAGGGCTACAACTATGATACGGATTCATTTTGCTACCTTGGTTCCGCCGACGGTATTGACACGACCAACCCGCTGCGCCTGCCCACCCATTATGCATTGAAAGTTCTGGCCGCGGACCTGAACGGAGACGGGTTCAAGGAACTGCTCTTCTCCGGCGGGGATCAGGTCATGATTTATTGGAATGAGCAGGGGACATTCGAGGCGTCGAATCGTACGGTCCTCGACATAAAAGGCGTCGACAGCCAGTTCAGCGCCGGGGCTTTGCCGATGGACGTTGCGGATGTGGATGGCGACGGCATCCCCGAACTTATGATCGGCACCATTGCAGGGGTTGAGATTCGAAAGACAAACCGTCTCGACCACCCCGGGAAAATGCTGCCCTGCGCAAATTGCATGGGCGTCAAGGCGGCGGATATCAGGGGAACGGGGCGCATGGATATTGTTGCGTGCCATTATTACTCGGAAACCTCGTATGACGCGGAGTCATTGCTGTTCTGGAACGGCGAGGACGGGCTTCAACCCGACATCGTGACGGCACTGGAAACGCACGGCCCCATGGGTTGCGCCGCCGCGGATCTCGACAACGACGGGATCAAGGAGATCATCTTCTGCAACACCATGCGGGGACCGTCCCAATACCACCCTGCATTCCCGGTCTTTGCCTACTTCGGCGCACCGGATCACCAATACAGGCCGGAGAATCGCAGGGATTATCCTGTCACCTACGGAAGTAATGCCTACGCGGCGGCGGATGTCGACAACGACGGCTTCGTGGAATTGATACTCACCACGGAAGGAAGCCTGCGGATCTTCAAGGGCACACCGGAGGGACCGGATCCATCCGACTACTACGACTTGATGCACACCCCGGACAAACTTGTGCTCGTTGGAGGCGTGCTGGTGGGTGATTTCAACCGGAATGGGTGGCTGGACCTGATCATGGCTCCCTATGTATACGGGAATTCAGAGGAGGAACTGGAGAACTCCATTTTCCTTTACATCGGTGGCCCCGACGGATATTCGGACGACCGTCGCGTCTCACTGCCTGCATATCTTCGCATGTCGAAAGCGATTGAAGCGACCGACATCAATAACGATGGATATGTCGATTTTATCTTCGGCAGCGAAGACGGATATATTGGCGTCTACTACGGAGGGCCGGAAGGGCTCAACCGGGAACGGTTCGCCCGGATTGACCTGAAGGAGTACCACGGGGCAAGTATTCATGGCATTACTGCTGCCGACATCGATCAAGACGGTTGGCCGGAATTGATTGTAAGCACGGCGGGCCACTATACCCGCCGCCCGAGCCACCTGTTTGTCTTGAGAGACGCAAAGAATGGGTATCCTAAAGAGAAGCAAACGATGTTCGAAACCGGGGGAACGGTCGGCTTTCCGGACCTGGCCGATGTATATGGCAATGGAAATCTGGACCTGCTCGTACCGTTCTACTCCACCCACGAGTCACGAGAACTTCCGGCGAGAATTTTCCGGGGGGACGGCAGGGGTGATTTCGATTGGAAGAATCCCTTGCAGATAGACTGCCTGGCATCCATCGCGTTCTGCCCGGTGGATCTCAACGGAAACGGTTACCCGGATCTGTTTATCTGCTGTCACCGCAATGACCTGGGGCATATGGTGGATTCCAGACTCGTCATGAATGGCCCGGAGGGGCTTGATATTGCCAACGCCCGGGGCATCCTGGGCTACGGACCGCATTGCTTTACCAACAGGAACCAGGGCAACTCTCTGGACAGAAGTGACAAGGAGTACTACACGTCGCCTGTTTTTGCCTGCCGGAATCCCGGAAAACTCGCCTGGGAAGCCGAGACCCCTCTCAAAACCTCAATTTCTTTTCGGGTACGGTTCGGAAGAAACGAAGCCGACACCCTGGAGTCCGAATGGAGTGAATGGTTTACGCAAAACGGAAGCACGATTCAAGCGTCGGAAGGAACAGAATATATGCAGTACGAAACAGCATTTCAATCACCCGGGTACGTGAATTCACCCCGGCTCACCGCGGTCATGATCGAGTGCAAATAATGTACTCCGCAGGCGAAAGATCTGGAGTGCGGTGGCGGAGCGAAGCGGCGACGGCGCACTCCAAATCGTTTGTAGCGTTCCAAGGAAGGACATCTACGTGAATCAAAGAGTTAATTTTCGAATCCTGTTCGTGCTGCTCCTTCCCTGGGCATTCACGGGTCTCGCCGAATCCGACGTGGGGGGGGTGCAGGAACAGCTGTCGCTCCTCGAGAATCAAAAAGGCACGATTGAGGAAACCATCTCTCAATTGGATGTACGGATTGAAAAGTGTCGTGCGCTCGCATTCTACCGCCAGGCGCGGTGGTGGAAACTGCGAAAAAAAGTCGCGATGGAAGAACACGAACTGCTTACGCTCAGACTGGAAGTTCTCAAGCTACATAGAGACGGTGAGTCTGAGTCCGGGGAGATTCTGCAGCGCATTGCCGAGTTGGAACAGAGTGCGGCATCGCGAGACATCCCGGAGGCCGGTCTTTCTCAAGCGCAGGCTCGTTGGCAGGAGATCCAGGCAGGTCTGGATGACGTCGCTCCCGGGTACAACTGGCATGTCGTGAAGTTGAACCTGCTCCGGGATCTGCTGCATCGCACCCGGAGAATCGAGTTCTACCTGAAGGAGGCGATGCGGACCTACGAGGGAGGTTACGGACACGCCGCACTGGACGAGAAGGACACGCGTCGTCGCCTTGCCGCGCTCATGGTGCAGGGTGACCCGGATCTCTTTGAACTTGGCCCCGTATATGCCGCCCAGGAGAATGAATACCGCCTCAAATCACCGTTCCATTCGGCCCTGGATAGCCTGGTGCATCGCACGCGGAGCTGGCTCGCCGAATACGGAGAATGCTACTTCGGGTTTCGGGAACAGAAACTCCTTGGTCAGTCAGAAGAGGCCGAGTTCCTTCTGCAACGAACCCTTCGCCTGGCTCAAGATCTGGACGGCCTCGATTCCCTGCGTGAAATGCTGACTGCGGATGTGCTGGAATTCCTGCGGCATTTCGACAAGGACGGCCGTTTCGGGTCACTCGGCATACCCTCCCGTGACGTGGTGACGGTCGACCCATCCGGCAACACCAGCGACCTGCTCTTCTGCACCCTGAGCCTGTCCGGCCACGGCGGACCGGCACGCGAACTGGAGGATCCCTTCTGTTTCGATGTAGCGGACTTCCGATTCTACGGCGTGAGCCAACTTGCCGCCGGCGAAGCCGATCCGGCGCGGATCGAACAAGCGGCCGCCGACGTCAAGCGGGGCTACTACTACAAGCAGCCGGTCCTCCTCATGATGCACAGCACCGCCCATATGTCCGGGGTTGAAAAGCGGTTTCTTTCAGAACAGGAACAACAGGATGACCATCTGCACTTGACCAACGCAAATGGTGATCCGAGCCGGCACCTCAACATCTGGCATCCCGCCGTTCGGCAAATGGTGCAGACGAAACTGACCGACGTCGCCGCCTACTGCAAGTCCATCCCCAACTTCCTCTTTTACGACAAACTCACCTGGGAACCGGCTGCGCTTTTCGTGAAGGGTGACAATGGGCCCGCGTTGGAAGCAGGGTACAGTCCACCGGCGGTTACCGCATTTCGCGAATACCTGCGACGGAAATTTGAAACGATCGAGCACCTCAATGCCCGCTGGCGGACAAACTATGCGGCGATTGGAGACATTGAGCCGCCGCCGGATCCGTTTGTCGTCCCCCGCCGGCGGGCGACGCCCCTTTCGCATGAGTTTGAAGTTTTTCGAGCACGCTCGTACGGTGACTACCTCGCCATGGCAACCGAAGCGATCCTGAACGAGGATCCGGACCACCCCGTCGCGGCAGAAATTCACACCCTGAATGCCCAGTTCGTATCGGGCACCGCCCCGGCATTCCAGTTGATACAACGCGTACCGGCCGCGTTCATCGAAGATCATTACAACAACTGGTACGGAAACTACACATCCTTGAACCTGCTCTACAGTCTGTGCCTGTACGCCGGAAAGAAGCCGATCCAGTCCGAGTACATCTGGACGTACCCGAGATTGAACTCACCTCGCACGGAGCACGATTTCCGGGTGACCGGCGAGCTGAGCATATGGCGCAACATGGTCTGGGGCCGCCGGGTTCTGCACGTATTCGGACCCTTCGACGGCTGGGGATACCGGCTCAACTACATGGACAACGCGAATTCCTGCGAATTGGGGCCCAACGTCGGGCCCACCGGAGTCCTGATCCGGGAAGCGGGCACCTCCATTCCTCTCGGCAAAAAGCGCGCCCGCGAATTCTGGCCGTACCTGGATCGGACAGAGGTTGTGAAACCACGGATCGCCGTCGTCATACCTTCCACCTCCATGATCAACGAGTATCCCTACCACAATCCACACGAGGGGTATTCCACCGTCAACAGTGAACTCATCCGCATCGAACGCTTCCTTACACCACGGGATTTCGATTTCCGTTTTGTCCCCGAGGAAGTGATTGTCAGCGGAGAGGAAGACCTCGATGGATTCAAGGCCGTACTTCTCCCACACTCCCCTTATTTTCCGGGCGGCCTGGCCGAGAAACTTCTCGCATGGATTGGTTCGGGCGGACAATTGATCGCATCGGGATTACCGGGAATTTACGATCCCTACGGCTTCGACTCCTCCGCGCTCCCGGACGCCGTGTTCGGGACGGGGCTGGAGTATGCATATGCCGGCGACGACGACGAGTGGCGCTGGAGCGTGGGTCCCGGCGACAACGGCAGCGAGCGCATGACGGAACTGCTCTCCACGGAGAACGGCCCGCTGCTGATTTCCGCCGATTTCGGAGAAGGCCGCGTCCTGGTCTCGACGGAGAGCTTCTTCGCCACGCCTCATCATCGAGCGCTGCAGGCCGCTCTAAGCAACGCGCTCGAGGACTCCATTGATGGGCCGACGGCGAGCAGCAGTCGCCACCTTTTCGAAATGGTTACCCGCGAAAACGCTAACGGCCACCGATACCTCTTCGTCATCAATCCGGATCTCCATGACACCGCAACCGACTACATCACGGTCGACGGTCAGTACGACACCATTACGGACCTCGGCATCGGCTCGCACTGCGCGATAGCCCTGGCGCCGCGGGAAACCATTTCCGTCAACAGCCGATATACGGGTTCCACCTCGCGCCACAGCGACGGGACGATGCTGATGCCGGTTCGTTCCCTGCCGGGCCGAACGACGTTTCAATTGCGCCTGGAGCCTGGCGAGGGCACAGTACTCGAACTTGGGAAATATATGAGGTCGACGCAGAGAAAAATCTGAAGTACGGCGGCAGAGCGCTGCGGCACGTAGCACGGGCATGTGACCCGTGTGGCGGAGACTCAAGCGGAACAAAAGGAAAAGTAGCGCGGGGATGTGACCCGTGTGGCGGTCGACAACCAGAGTCTCCGGTTGTCGTTTGCTACACGGGTCACATACCCGTGCTACGTCCCGCAGGTTAAAGAAGGACCATGAATCTCGAATTGTTAGACTGGAGCATCGTTCTGGCGGTTGCCTTGTTTTTGATCATCCAGGCGTACCGGACAAAAAAGTACGCGGGAGGGGTGTCCGGATTCCTGGCGGCGGATCGATGCGCCGGTCGTTACATCATCAGTTTCGGAGAAGCGGCCGCCGGGTTGGGCGCTATCACCATCGTCGGCGACTTCCAGAGGTACTACAGCGTCGGTTTCGGCGCGAGTTGGTGGGGCTCACTGGGTATTCCGCTCTACCTGATCATGACGCTGACCGGGTTTGTCATCTATCGGTACCGGGAGACCCGCGCGTTGACCCTCGGGCAGTTTCTGGAAATGAGGTACAGTAGAAAGTTCCGCATTTTCGCGGGGTCTCTCGTCTTTGTCTCCGGTGTCATCACTTTCGGCATATTCCCCGCCGTGGGGGCGAACTTCTTCATCAATTACTGCGGTCTGCCGGAGACCTGGTCGATCCTGGGAATCCACGCGCCGACGTATCCAACATTGACGTTTGTCCTGTTGGCGATCGCCATGTATTTCACCCTGGTGGGAGGGCAGATATCGGTTCTGGTCACGGATTTCTTTCAAGGGCTTTTCGTGAGTATTGTTTTGGTGGCCATTCTTTTCGTCATCTTGTTTACGTTTCCCCTTCGCGAGGTTTTTGAATCACTGCTCCTGGCTCCGGAGGAAAAGTCCATGGTTAATCCGTTCAAAACCGGAGCCATCGACGACTTCAACTTCTGGTACTTCATGATCGCGATTGTCATTCAGTTCTATAACCGCATGGGTTGGCAGGGAGGGCAGGCCTACAACGCTTCCGCCAAAAGTCCGCACGAGGCAAAGATGGCTGGAATCCTTGGCGGGTTTCGAGGTTGGGGATTCACCATGAGTCTGCTCCTTCTGCCCCTGATCGCTTTCATGGTAATGAATCATGAAAACTACACAGATACTGCCGCGTATGTGAATTCAGCACTTTCCTCAATCGAAAATGAAGAAGTTCGCAATCAAATGATAACCCCGGTTGTAATGACGACATTTCTGCCGATCGGGTTCATGGGCGCTTTTGCGGCAGTGATGTTTGCCGCGTTCATCAGCACGCACGATACGCAGATGCACTCCTGGGCCAGCATCTTTGTTCAGGACATCGTCATGCCCCTCCGGAAAAAACCGTTCACGCCGGATGCACATCTGAAGTGGTTGCGATGGTCCATCGTCGGCGTGGCGGCTTTCGCCTTTCTCTTCAGCATGTTCTTCAGGCAGACGCAACACATCATGCTGTACTTCATGATTACCGGCGCGATCTGGCTGGGAGGCTCCGGGGCGGTCATCATCGGAGGACTTTACTGGAAGCGCGGAACCACAACCGCCGCCTGGTCCGCCTTGATTACCGGCGCCTTTCTCGCCGCGGCAGGCATTATTCTCGACCAGGTCTGGCACAGCCTCTACGACAAGAACTTTCTCATCGATTACAAGTGGATGACGGCAATCAGCATGGGAACTTCCGTAATCGTCTACGTCGCGGTTTCTCTGCTGGGAACGACAACCAGATTCAACCTCGACCGGATGCTGCACCGGGAGCAATTCGCGCTCGAAGAAGACCACCCGGACGGCAAGGGCATCCGCTCCACTTCGAAATGGCGCATTTCGCAACTTTTCGGATACACCGCCGAGTTCTCGTTTGGGGACAAAATCATCTACGGGCTGTCGATCGCATTTGCGATTATCCAGCTGGTTGCGTTCGTCACCATGACGACCATCGCTTTTACGACGGAGGTCACCGATGAAATGTGGTGCAGCTATCACTACTATTTCGTGGGTTCCCTGGTTATCGCATCCATGTTTGTCGCGGTGTGGCTGATCCTGGGCGGACTCCGCGACCTCCGGCGCCTCTTCGTTTCGTTGCGCCAGGTCCAAAGCGACGACAGCGATGACGGGAGCGTTGGGTAGGCGCCCCACGATGTCGAGGATGCCATCTGGAGGGCGAAGCTTCAGCTGAGCCGGTGGCTCGAATCAAACCTCTCGGATCGCTTCACCACATCGCTCTTCTGCGGCCCCGCCTGGGTCGGCTTCAATCCAACCGAGCGGCTCAGCTGAAGCTTCGCCCTCCAGGTGCTTTCGTCCCAACTCGGCACAGACCGGAATCAGCGCTCAAACTTGTGCCATAACAAAAGACCTGCTATGAACTGATGGCGACGAAGATCGACAGTACGATGCGAGGACTCAAGAACAAGATTGCCGTGGTTACGGGCGGTTGTAACGGCGTAGGAGAGGCTGTCGTGCGACGCCTGGTGAACGAAGGGTGCCGTGTCGCCGCCTGGGATTGCGTGGAACCAAGGTCGGAGCTGGCAGCGGAATGGGGAGACCAGGTTCTATTTTTTCGCGTGGATATCACGGAAGATGATTCCATCAAAAATGCGGCAGAGAGCGTTCGACAAAAACTGGGGTCCGCGAGCATCCTGGTAAACAATGCGGCGGTGTTCGTGTTGAAAGGGGTGGATGCTTCGGTTGAGGAGATTGAAGAGAGTTGTCGGGTTAACATTCGCGGGACCTCACGCGTTGCGCATCATTTGATGGATCACCTTCGCGAAAATGGAGAGAGCAGCATCGTCAATCTCTCTTCCACGAGCGGGTTTGTGGCCGAAGAAAACTGCGCTACCTATAATATGACCAAATTTGCGATTCGCGGTCTGACCAAGTGCTGGGCCCTGGACCTGGGCAAAGAGAATATCCGGGTGAATGCGGTCTGCCCGAGTTACGTGTCAACGCAAGCGTACTTCGACTACCTGGAATCATTCGGTGCGAACCGCGCGGAAGAAGAGAAAAAGATCAACGACATGCACATGCTCGGACGCGTGGCGACGGCGGACGAGGTAGCCGGCGCGGTGGCCTTCCTCGCGAGCGACGAGGCGTCATTTATCACGGGAAGCGACTTGCTGGTGGATGGCGGGCTTTTGGCGAGGTAGGCCTTAACAACAGGAAACGATCAATGTCATTTAAACTCCGCTTTATCCAACGCTTTCGTGCTGAAAACGAAGAAGCCTTCATGGATTTGGAGAAACAATTCGCTGAACTTGAAAAGAATAATCCGGCGTTTCCCGAAGGGAAAAGATTTCGGCCATATATCGGACGCGAGCCCACCAACACACTGATATGGGAATGTGATTTCCCCTCGATGAACGAAGTCACCGCGGCGTTACAAGTGATCGAAGCCTCTTCCGATCACGATGCCCTGCTGGAGAAAGCAAAAGACATTGCATTCTATGAAGATGGGTATGTTGAAATCTACAAGTCAGTTGATCCATGAATAGTTCGGGCGAAGGAGGGATCACCGGAATCCTGAATCAGGAGCTGATTCCTCTCCATGATCGACTGCGGGCGGTCCTGGAAGGGCACGGAATCCACCAGGCGCTTCTGTGCCACCCCGAATCGGTCGCGCATCTTTCGGGGTACAGCCATCCGATCGAGGACTGGCCCGTTGCCGACCCGTTTATCGGCGGCCCGGCGATCCTTGCGTTGTTGCCCTCGACCGCGACGCTCGTCCTGGCCGACATTTACGGGAAGCACGCTCTCAACGCCGGCGTGGAGCAGACGCTCTATCGCTCGTATGACATTCATCGTCCGCCTGATCCCGCGGGCGAGCTGGCGCAGGCGCTGGACGGGATCGGGCTCGAGCCGGGCCGGGTGGGCGTGGAGTCAGGCTTCCTACCCTCTCGCTTCGCCGATACCCTCAAGGCACGCGGCCTCGAACTGGTGCCGATCGACGAACTCGTCATCGCCGCCCGCCGCCGCAAACTGCCGGTCGAAATCGAGGCGATCCGGCGGGCGAGTGAACTCGCCGACGTAGTCCAGAGCGCGGTGAGAGAACACGCCGCGGCGGGTCAGAGCGAGGCTGAGCTGGCGGGACTCGCCCAGTCAGCCATGTATCGGCGGGCGGGCCGCCGGGTCCCGGCGGTCCTGCATCTTACCGCGGGCCTGGGGACGCAAACCGGGGGCGCAGAGCCATCCGGAAATATCCTTTGCAAGGGAGACATCGTTCTCACCGACACCTCTCCCTGGATCGACGGCGCCTGGTCGGATACCTGCACCGTGGTCGTCGTCGGTGAACCCAGCGCCGAACAGCAGAAGATGTTTGATGCCGTCCGGCGCGCACTGGATCTTGCCATCGGACTCTGCCGTCCCGGTGCGATTGCCTGCGAAGTCGATCGCGCGGTTCGCGAATCCCTGTCGGATTGGGGCCCAACCTACGCTCACCATACCGGTCACGCCATCGGGGCGGCATGGTCGGAAGAACCGAGAATCGTCCCCTACGAGCAATTGCAGATCGAGGAGGATATGGTTTTCGCGGTCGAACCGGCGATATATCGGCCCGGTTGGGGCGGGATGAGACTGGAAGATGTGTTTGTAGTTCGCGCGTCGGGAAATGAGTTACTGACCCACTTCGAGCACGGCATTTAGCTTAGATGCTGGTTAAGGCATAAAAGCGGGGAGCGAGGCTCGATTACGAGTACGATGAGGAGCTGCGATGGGGATTCACAGATCCTTATCGTACTCGAAATTCCTACTCGAGACTCGATTACAAGTACGATGAGGAGTTGGGAAAGGGACTCCCAGATCATTATCCTACTCGAAATTCCTACTCGAGGCTCGATTGCGAGTACGCTGAGGAGTTGGGACGGGGTGGGCGACCATTTCCAGATAGTGATCCAAAATCAAAAAATCGCAGATCCGGATTGCGACTTCCAAGTCAAATCGGATACTCCTTGTGCAGTACGCAATTCTAAACCGGAGGGCACATGGTTGAGCGGCAATTCAATCACGAAAAGTTGGATGTTTACCAACACTCTCTTGAATTCGTCGGCTGGGGACACGAAATGAGAAAAAACATAAATTCTCGTCTTGCGGCAGTGGATCATTTAGATCGCGCCTCAACCAGCATCCCTACCAATATTGTCATTGGAAACTCTAAAGAGTCACCACGAAATAGGATCCGATCATTTGATGACTCTTATGCGTCCATGTTGGAGTGCTCCGCTTGCCTCGATGTGTTGTGCATCCATGCCTCCATTACACCTGATGAGGTAGAATACGGTAAATGTATGCTGGCAAAATTGGTCTCAATGATTATTGGACTCAGAAGGGTTCAGGCAACTCGGGTGAAAGAAGAGCGTCCCGAATATTCAGTTGAGAGCGGAGATACAAACAAATTCTGGTTTGACCACGAACAGTTGGATGTCTTTCAGCTCAGCCTTGAGTTTGTTCGATGGTTCGTCGATTTCTCGAGATCCAGTGACATTCCCGCAAGGCACTTTGGCGATCTCGATCGGTCGTCCACGGGAATGCCATTGAACATAGCTGAGGGAAACGGAAAATTCACCATCAGGAACCGATGCAAATTCCTTGGCTACGCAGAGTCTCACGCGTTGTGCTGTGCAAAAGATCTTGATCTGCTCGTGGCCATCAAAGTCGTACAGCCGAAGGTGATACTCAGCGGAAAGAGAATGCTGCACCGAATCGTGTCGATGGATCATGGACTCAAATGCAGTCTGAGGAAGCGAGAACGGGACGCGCAATCGTTGAGGCCAGACCAGTGACCACCGTCACCGCCATACGCGCAACGCCGATCAGCATTCCCCTCGAGGCGCCTTACGAATGGAGTGGAGGGCACTACGGCGGCTTCTCGCGCACGATCGTCGAAATCGAGGTGTCCGACGGCGCGGTCGGTCTCGGGGAATCGCCGTCACCCGACGATGCGGCGCTCATTAACGGCGTGTTCGCCCCTCGACTCATCGGCGCCGATCCGTATGACCTCACCGACTGTGAGCGACGCTGCCTGCCCGGGGCCCGCTCACTGCGATCGCTCGGCGACTATTCGGCGCTGCACGCTTTCACCGGTATCGAGATCGCCTTGTGGGACGTCATCGGAAAACTGGAAGGACGGTCGATTTCCAGCCTGCTTGGAGGGAGAATTCGGGACGCGGCGCCCTTCACAGAATATTTCGCTTTCCGCGATGGGCTCGAGCAATCGCCGGCCGATGTGGCGAACTATTGCGCAGAGATGGTGGAACTCCATGGGGCCGTCCGATTCGAAGGTAAGGTCGGCGCGCGAGATCCGGCAACCGAAACCGCGATGGTTCGCGAAATACGATCGGCGGTCGGCGATGAGGTCCCGGTGCGTCTGGATGCCAACATGGCCTGGACGACGGGGGAAGCCCGCGTGGCGCTGCGGCAATTCGAAAAACTCGGCATCGTCTCCATCGAGGAGCCGGTCGCTACGCTGCAGGAACTGGCACGCATCCGCCCGACGACTACGATTGGATTTTCGACCCACTGCGCGAATCTCCGGGAAGGTGTTGCCCTCGGGGTGCCGGATGCGTTCGTGGTGCATTTCGGAATGTTCGGCGGAATTCGGAGAACAGCAAATTTCATCGCTGCCTGCGCGGAGTTTGGAATCAGTGTCTGGTTCAAGAGCCCGGATGCGGGGGTGGCAACCGCCGCACAACTTCAGTTGGTCGCAGCGGTTGAAGAGCTGTCGGAACCGAGCCAGACCCTGCTGCGCTGGCACGGTGACGAAGTGATTGCCCAAGGCTGTTTCGTGCCACGGGCCGGCAGTGTCGCGATCCCGGACGAGCCCGGGCTCGGCGTGACGCTCGATCCGGACGCGCTGGCGCGGTGTCGGGACCGGTATGCACAAGAAGGCAATCTTGAATCGTGATGAGGGCCATCGACGCCAATCGACCCCATCGACTCGAGTCGACTCCAGTCGATTGGCGTCGAATCCAGTCGAGGATACACAACCACAATGGAGCACGAACTTGACTGACCCCCTCTTCACCAAACGCGGCGGATACCGCCAATTGGACACATTCATGCTGACGACGATTATTTACTATACTACGGTGCGGTTCTGCCGGGAGCAGATTCACAGCTTCAGACAGGTCGAACAGATGGAGCAGGGCGGACGCTCCGGCCGACAAAATCTCGCGGAAGGTTCCGAGCGGGCGGCGACCTCCACGAAGACCGAGATGACGCTGACCGATGTAGCGCGCGCCAGCATCGTGGAATTGCAGCTCGACTTCGAGGACTTCATCAACCTGCAGGGCGAGGTTCCCTGGAAAGACGACGATCCGGATAGCCTGCAGATCAAAGCAATTCGCCTGGAAAGAACGCCGCCGGGGCCGAACATCATCCACAACTTTTCTTTGACGGTAGCGAAGAACCGTGCTTTGTTCGACAAGTGGCTGCATTCGAAAGACCCAATTGTCATCGCCAACGCGATGGTGCGCCTGTGCGACCGCGCGGATTTCCTGATACGGAAGCAGTTGTCGGCGCAGGGCAAGCAGTTCCTGGAAGACGGTGGCTTCAAAGAGCGCCTCACCCGTCATCGTGAGGCTGCGCGCGCCGACCCGGAGGCGCCCCCGTGCCCGAAGTGCGACGAGCCGATGCGTCTGCGCAGCGCCCGGAAAGGCCCGCGTGCCGGCCGCAAATTCTGGGGTTGCCCGAATTATCCCGAATGTGATGGACTGCTGGATGTGGATGGCGGCTGATTATCACTGCAGGGCGGTCGACGCCAAACGACCCCATCGACTCGAGTCGACGCCAGTCGATTGGCGTCGATTCCAGTCGAAGTTGATCGCAGGAGCGATCCTGCTGGGCCTCCTGGCGGCTTGCGGCCCTTCGGCAGCGGCTGACTCCCTTGTCTTTCGGAAACAGATGGTCCGCGTGATCATCATTGACGCCGCCCTGAACCGTCTGACCAATGAAGCCACGTACGGCCAACCGGATCCTGAAGACCTGCTGGAAGCCCGCAAGTTTCTCGCTTCCCGCTACAGCGACGCCGTTCGCATGCACGCAACCGGCGTACAGTTGATGAATTTCGACCGGGCCTACCTGGAACTTGCTCTTGAACTCGCGGAGCAACACCAGCTCAAGCTCTATCCCTGGTTGGATGCCGCGCACGGCTACGCCCGCGACGGCGATACGGATTCCGGCCAATCGCCTGCCGACGAGGTTATTCAGTGGCGCAAGCAGTATTCCAGCCCGGCCCTGGGCGGGCTGTCCACCACCGACGAACCGCCGCTGGATCGCATCGCGCACCTGGCCGTGTATCACGCCGCGCTCCGTCAACACTGGCCCGAAGCCATTCCGGTACCCATCCTCGTGGGCTTTGATCGGGCCACCCGCTACATCGAAGAATGCAATCCGCGCATCCTGGTGTACGACTGCTATCCGCTCTACCAGGCCTCCCTTGTGTCCCGGGTTTCGGAATCCCCGCCCGGAGATGTCAGCGTCGCCTGGGACACGGGCGATATTTGGGAACTATACGATCAACTCCGGGCCCAGATGGGTCCGGAGCGGCCGATCTGGCCCGTGATCCAGGCGTTCGGATACCATCCCGGACAGGATGAGACTTACAACTGGCGGATCCCCCTTCCCGCCGAGGTGAAACTGCAGGCCTACGGACTCACCGCACTCGGCGCCGAAGGCATCTGGTATTTCGTGTATGCGCCCGGCTCCCCGCCGAATGACTGGCTCGCCCTCGTCGAGACACCCGGCAAGTTGACCCACCTGGGCCACGCCGTGTCTGACATCAACGAACGTCTTGCCCGCGTCGCGCCCATTCTCGAGCGGGTGCAACCGATGCCGGCCGAAGAACGCGCCCGACGGATCCAGGTTGGCCGGCCTCATGTGGCCGGCGTATTCACCGACCCGGACGATCCGCAGCGACTCATCATCGCCGCCGTCAACGGAATCATGCTGGCCGAGCAGAGGCTCAGCATCAGGTATTTTGCCGAAGACCGGAAACTGCAAAACGTTGCCGCACTCGACTCCGATGATGCACAACTCTCCGCCATTCAGAACGAACTCGGCTGGGTGACCATCGCCACGCCTAACGTCGGCCCCGGCGAGTTGATCCTTCTCGAGATGCGAATGATCCCTCCACCTGATTAAGGCAGTAGAACATTCGCGCGATAGGCGCGCGCCGGCGCCGCGGATCCGTCGATTTCCACGATGGCGGCAGCGCCACCGGTGCCGGAAATCGTGGTGCCCAGCGGTGTCCAGATGCCCGGCGGGTTCAAGCCATCGTTGTATTCGCACTGATAATTTCGAAGCGGTGAGGTGTCACGCAGCATCAACATGATCCCGGACGCATCCTTCGAAAACGATGTGACGCCGAAGTAGGAATTTCCATCCATGGGATCGGTGCCCGCGATGTATTCCCCGAGATTCGACAGCCTGTCGAAGTCGGTGTCGAGCGCCGGGTTGCCCGATGTGTAATCGCCAAAGTGCCGCATCTCGAAATCATTGGATAGCCCGTCTCCATCGAAATCCAGCGCCAGGGCCTCGTCGATCACCGTGCCGTTCCACATATCCCCGTTCACGAAATCCACATTCATTTCGTGCAAGACGAAGGGGCTTGAGAGCTGTACGGGTGAGGCGTAGTACCGGTCTCCCGACTGGGGATCGCTATCCTCGAAGATCACGGCGAATACAAACCCCGCCGGGTAGTAGCCGAAGTAGTCTAAGGCGGCGAATACGCCGTAATCCTCCCAGAGTCCTCCGCTGTTCCGGACGGTCACCTGGACAAGCGCAGTGTCGTTGCCGCCCGGGATTCCGGCGGGCAGAATGGGGTCGGCCACGTTGTCCGGTGAATGGACCAGCACGACGACGGTTTCGTCGTTCAAGTTCGGGAGGATTGGATTGCTGAGATCGTTGATGAAACCCGCGGATGCCCACCATTTCACCTGTTTCATCTGGTTGTCGGCCACCGTCCGGTTCCAGGGGTCGCCGTCGATCAGGTTGCGGTTCGATTCGTATACATCCGGAACCGGTCCCAAATTGTTCACGGTTGGCTGCATCGGACCCTCGTAGTAGCGGTCGCCGCCCGCGGGAGCGTCGTCTTCGAAGATCACGCCATACACGAAACCGGGTTGGTAGAGATTCGTAAACGCGAGCGGCCCGAACGGGCAGTACGCCCCTCGGGCGCCACCGGCATTTTGCTCAATGCCCGAGAACAGGATGACATCGTTGCCGCTCGGAACACCCCCCGGCAACATGTAGCCGGCGACACGATCCGGACTGAAGACCAGGAGTACCAGGGTCTCGTCGCCGGGGGTGGGGAGAATCGGATCTCCCTGCTCGTCGATGAATCCGACCGAGGCACCCCACTGCAGATCAATGTTGCCGCCCAGAACCGACCCGTTCCAGGCGTTTCCAAGCAGGAAGTCCGTATTCAATTCATGATTCATGTGCGTGGCGGTTGCCTCCAACGGACCGATATAGAGCCGGTCATGCGGATCGGGCGTGGTGTCCTGGTAAACGACACCATAGATGAAGCCGGGTTGGTGCATGCCCTGGTAGGTCAGCGGACCGAATACGGCCCACTCATGCCACAACCCGCCGACGTTCCGGAAGACTCCGTAATCGATCACGACGTCATTGTCGTCGGGAATCCCGCCCGGCAGGATCGTATCCACTACCCCATCGGGGGAATAGATCAATTGGATCAACGTTTCATCGCCGGGATTCGGGGTGATGGGATTGCCGAGGTCATCAATAAAGCCGCCGTTGGCAGACCAGTTAATCGTCATCATTGATGGGTTCAGCACCACCTGGTCCAATTCGTCACCATTCACGAAATCCGTATTCATGTCGTAGGACAGAGAAGCGCCCACTGCCGCCACCGGGCCGGCGTAGTATGAGTCGGTTGCGTCCGGCAAGGGGTCTTCATACACCACGCCATAAACGTACCCGCCCTGCACATCGCCATCGTAGAGCTGATAGTTGAAAAGGCCGTAATCCTCCCACAATCCGCCGTTGTTCGTAATGATCCTGGCATCCAACACCACGTCATCATTATCAGGGGTCCCGCCGGGCAGGATATTGTCGCGAACACCATCAGGAGAGTAGATCAACTGTGCCAGCGTCTGGTCGCCCGGTACGGGGAGAATCGGATAGCCCCCGGCCCCGGGGGTCCCGCCGGCTGGGGGTTTGCCGATCGAGAAATTGTCCCAGTTGGCACGACCGAAAAAGTTGCCGAAGCTAACGTCGCCAATCTGAGCCTCGGCCAGTTTCACGGTTGGGTTCGAGGAACCGTAGGTGCCGAGAAGGGTGTCGTTGACATAGAGAGTGACCACCCCGGTACTGAACACCCGGTGAATCGTGAAGTGGTGCCACACGTCCCACGCGAGATTTGCATCTATCCCCCCCCCTCCCGAGCCGGCGGAAACCCAGAGGTCATACGGCGCACTTGTTGCTTGCGTACCCGGAGGCAAGCCTACCTCAATGTCCATGGGAATAAAACCTGTCCCGTACCCGGCGTAGAGAATGAAATAGCTACCCGCAGTCACAGCGGAGTCCAACTTGAAATCAAACTCGACAACCCACTCGGTCTCACTGACGGCATCGGTAAGATCCGGTCTGCCGAACGCCTCATCCGGGGTGCCCGATTCGATGCGCAGACTGCCGCCGTGGTTGCCCTGTGTACCGTCGTAGGCAATCGTGCCTGTACCGGCGACTCCCGTTGACCAGTTGCTGAGGTCCTCGCTGCTGAAGTCGTCCACAAACAGGCTGCCGTCGGACACAGGTGTGTCCGCGATAAAACCGGCCCCCGCCCTCCATGAAACAGGCACGGTCGAACTCCCGGCGACGGTTCCGTTCCACGAATCTCCGTATTCCGGGGAAACGTTCAGATCGTAACTTAGCAGGGAACCGGCAGTCGCGATGCCGGGCCCCCGATAGTACCGGTCGCCCGCGGCGGCCGTCGCGGAGGAAAAAAGCACCCCATAGACCGTGCCGGCATCG
>Ga0315336_1001318_pt1 | contig 50107 bp, 48 predicted proteins | sample ASW5metaG_FD_204512 | JGI IMG/M metagenome (GOLD analysis project Ga0315336, IMG submission 204512) | Ammonia-oxidizing marine archaeal communities from Monterey Bay, California, United States - ASW #5 | ecosystem: Environmental > Aquatic > Marine > Intertidal zone | place: USA: California...
GAACCTTGGTATCGAGGGCGTCGCCCGTCACTCCGGTGCCGGGTCCGACCCAGTCCGCCGCTTCTCCGCCGACGACCGCCGCCGCAACGGCAGCTGCCGCGGTGGTGTTGCCGATGCCCAGTTCGCCGATGATGAGCAGATCCGTATCGCATTCGTCGACGGCAGCGGCTCCGGCCAGCACCGCATCATCGAAGCGTTCCGGTGACATTGCCGACTCGACACGGAGATTGCCGGTCGGTCTGCCGACCCCAACGTCGACCACTTCGATCGTCGCTCCCGCCTCCCGGGCAAGAATTGCTGCCGTCGCCCCGCCACGGCGGACCGCGTCCATCATTGCGGCGGTGACCGTTGCGGGATAGGCGCTCACGCCCTCGGTAGCGACGCCGTGGTCCGAAGCGAAGAGCAATGCATGGGGACGGTCGACGGCCGGCCTGTCGGTCTGTTGCCATCCCGCCAACCAAGCCGCGACCCGGTCGAGCTGCATGAACGCTCCCGGAGGGCGCAGCACGTGGGACGCGCGGACCTCGACGGCCCTTGATGCTGCCGCATCGGGGTCGGGCAGGGCGGCCAGGAGCTGAGCGAGCTCAGACATCGTGGATCTCGACGACCCCGCCGGCGACGCACAGGTAGCAGCGGTCGCTCGCCCCTCCCACGATCTGGTTGACGGTTCCCAAGACATCCCGGAACCGCCGGGCGATCGTGTTGTCGGGCACGATGCTCGAGCCGACTTCGTTGGTCACGACGAAGGTCTCGCCCGTCCGGCCCTTCAATACCGCGACGAGTTCTTCGGCCGCAGCGGCGATCTCGGCATCGGCCCGATCGAGAATGTTGGTCGTCCACAACGCGAGGCAGTCAACGATCAGCGTGTCCTGTGGCGTCACCTCCCGGATTGCGTGACCCACCTCGACGGGAGCCTCGATCGTGGTCCAGTCGAGCGGCCGATCGGCGCGATGCCGGTCGATCCGGGCGGTCATCTCTTCATCGAGGGCCTGCGCCGTCGCGACGAACACGACCGGTTCGCCCACACGAGAGGCGAGACGGGCAGCCGTCGATGACTTGCCGCTTCGTGCTCCACCGGTGAGGAGCGTGAGCATCAGAAGTCGATGCCCTTCTTCGCCGCAATTCCCGAGTCGTAGGCGTGCTTCGTCTTGACCATTTCCGTCACCGTGTCGGCCAGTTCGATCATCCAGTCGGGCGCATCGCGGCCAGTCAGAACAAGCGACACGTTGGCCGGTCGGGAGCGGAAGGTCTCCTCGACGTCGGCCGCGTCGATCCAACCCCAGTTCAGCGGATACGTGATCTCGTCGAAGACCACGAGTCGGTGGTCGCCGGCGGCCACGATCGCTTTGCCCTGGCGCCACGCCTCCTGCGCCTCCGCCTCGTCCTTGTCGAGATCGTCGCTGTCCCAGGTGAAACCGTCGCCGAGCGACCAGAAGTCGATCCCGAGTTGTGCGGCCATCATCTGCTCGCCCGTCACCCAGTCGTCCGACTTGAGAAACTGCACCACCGCGACGGGCCAGTCACGCGCCCGGGCTCGCAGAGCCACGCCGAAGGCGGCCGACGACTTGCCCTTGCCGTCACCGGTGTTCACAAGGACGAGGCTCTTCGCTACCGACAGACCGTCAGGCCGAGGGTCTTCGGTCAGCGGTTCTTCAGGGTTCGTGTTCATGCTGAACTCGCTGTCGGTCCGAGTGTGCAAATGGCATCGAATTGATCGGCTGCTTCGGCCACGATCCGCGAGATCAGCTCCGCGCAACTGGGCAGATCGTCGACGACGCCGACACATTGGCCCGTGGGAAGGATTCCGACCTCGAGCTTGCCTTCGACCATCGATGCTCGCGTGAGCATCGCCGCGTTGGCCGCCATCGCCACCTGCGCCCAGGTGAGGTCCTGGTTGCGTTTCATGTTGATGCCTTCTCTCAGGAGATCACCCACCGACGTCCCGGTGAGCCTCCGGAATTTCAGAGCGTTGATCCCGGCCCGCGGTAGTTGGAGTAGCCCGGTGCGCTCGAGGTTCTCGATGACCTCGGTACGAATCACTCGTTGGGGCGCGCCGTCGATGGCCGTGGAGACAACGGTGCCGGTGACGGGGGTCGCGAGGTAGACCTCTTTCACCTGGTCAGGAACCTTGCTGTCGGATGTGAGCAGGAAACGGGTGCCCATCGCGATGCCGTCGGCTCCCCACGCCAGAGCCGCCGCCAGGCCTCGACCGTCGTGAAACCCGCCCGCGGCGATCACCGGGATGTCGACAGCATCGATCACCTCGGGAAGCAACAACGACGTGGGCACCGTGCCCGTGTGTCCGCCGCCCTCTCCGCCCTGGCAAAGCACGGCGTCGACGCCCCACTCGGCCACCTTCTCGGCGTGGCGGCGGGCACCGACGGTCGGCACGACCACAAGGCCGTTGTCCTTCAGCTTCTTGACCATGTCGGGCCGCGGAGCCTGCGCAAACGACGCGACCTTCACACCCTCCTTGATCAGGAGATCCACTCGCTGCTCCACATCGGCAGCATCGGTGCGGAGGTTCACTCCGAAAGGCTTGTCAGTGCGCGCTTTCACGTCAGCAATCGCGACGACCATTTCGTCGAAGGTCATGGTGGCCGAGGCGAGAATGCCGAGCCCGCCCGCGTTCGCGGTGCCGGTGACGAGCGACGGACCGGCAACCCATCCCATCCCCGTTTGGACGATCGGATAGTCGACGCCGAACAGCTCGGTGACGCGGGTCTGCAGGCGAGGGTCGACGTCGGAGGGCGCGCTCATTGCTTCACCCTAGGACGTAGGGTGCGAAGGCCAGACACCCAGGAGGAGAGGAGGTTCCCGGATGACTCGACGACTCACAGAGTTCAGTCACGGCGCTGGTTGAGGCTGCAAACTCGCCCCCGGCGAACTGGCGCAGGTCGTGCGTCGCCTCTCACCAACCGAAAGCCCTGACCTCCTCGTCGGTGCCCTCACGGGCGACGACGCGGCTGTCTGGCGTCTCGATGACGATCGAGCGCTGGTCGTCACGGCCGACTTCATCACCCCAGTTGTCGACGACGCTCGCGACTGGGGTCGTGTCGCGGCCGCCAACGCGGTCAGCGACGTCTACGCCATGGGTGGCCGGCCGCTGCTGGCGCTCAACCTCGTCTGCTGGAACACCGACGAGTTGTCGACCGACCTTCTGGGCGATGTCATGCAAGGGGGTCACGACATCGCGGCCGAGTGCGGCTTCGTCATCGCCGGTGGCCACACCGTCGACGATCCCGAACCGAAATACGGCATGGCCGTGATCGGCGAGGTGCACCCCGACCGAATGCTCACCAACGCTGGTCTCGTTCCGGGCCAGTCGTTGATCCTGACCAAGCCGCTCGGAGTGGGGGTCATCACCACTGGACTCAAGCAGGGCGTCGCCGACGAGGCCGATGTCCGCTCGGCGGTCGAGAGCATGACCCGCACCAACGCCGACGCCGCGGCCATCGCAGTCGACGCCGGGGCATCCGGCGCCACCGACGTGACCGGCTTCGGCCTTCTCGGCCATGGAGCCCGGATGGCCGAAGAATCCGCTGTCGACCTTCGTGTCGAGGTCGACCACGTGCCGCTTCTCCGCGGCGCCCGCCAACTCGCCGAAGCGGGCGTCGTCCCAGGAGGCACAGGCCGCAACCTGGCGTGGGTCAACGATCGCCTCGATGTGGCGGCTGGAGTCGACGACCTCGACATCACTCTTCTGGCCGATGCGCAGACATCTGGAGGACTTCTCTTCGGCGTCGAGCCCGGTCACTCCGCTCAGGTGCTCGCCGACCTGCAGGCCACGGGCCATCGAGCCGCGGTTATCGGCACGACCAGCGAGGGCGAAGGCCGCATCCACATCGAACGGGGTTGACGTCAAGATCGGGCGGCGACAGCCGACTGATCTGTATGTCCTTCGAGATCGCTGCCCCTGACGCGCCTGCACGCGCCGACGTCCCGCGCACGCCTGCCACACCACGACCGACCCTGTCGGTCATCATGCCCGTCTACAACGAGGCGGCGACCCTCGCCGAGGTTGTCCACCGAGTACTCACACTCGACATCGGGGTCGACATCGATCTCATCGCCGTTGATGATGGCTCGACCGACGACTCAGTCGCCATACTGCACGCAATCCCCGACCCCAGACTTCGGATTGCGATCCATGCGGAGAACCGAGGAAAGGGCGCAGCAATCCGCACCGGCCTCAACGCGGCCGCCGGCGAGATCGTCGTGATCCAGGACGCCGACCTCGAGTACGACCCCTCCCAGTGGGAGACGCTGATCCAGCCGATTCTGAGCCGAGATGCGGACGTGGTCTACGGCAGCAGGTTCATGGGCCGGCCCGTGGGGATGCGGTGGCAGAACCGCGCCGCCAACGTCGCCTTGACCGCGCTGACACGCGTCCTCTTCCGAGCGCGAATCACCGATATGGAGACTTGCTACAAGCTGATCCGACTCGATGTGCTCGACGACGTTCGGCTCGAAGCCAGCCGCTTCGATGTCGAACCGGAGATCACGGCGCGGCTCCTGCGACGCGGAGTGCAGATACACGAACTGCCAATCGACTACGTCGCCCGATCACACGAGGACGGCAAGAAGATCGGATGGCGTGACGGTGTCGCCGCGGTTCGGACGCTGATCAAGTGGCGCATTCGACCCAGCGCGTAGCGCAGCCGTCAGAAACCGCGAGACGAGCTCTCAGAACTTCGCCGCAGCGGTGAGTTTGCGAATCAGGGGCTCGAAGTGTTCGAGCGGCAACGTGTCGTAGTCGGGATCGAAAGCCTGCTGATCCCAATCGTCGGTGAACTCTTCACACAAGGCGAACCAAGGCTCGTCGGCGAATCGATCGCGAAGGTTCGTGGGCACCTTGAAGTGGTGGTAGTAGTGCTTGCCCTGGAAGTCCTGATGATGCTTGATCGAGTGGTACACGTCGTCGCGCACGTAGGGCTTGATCATCTCGGCGGAGATCGCGCCGTGGTTGGGCACTGAGATGGCCTTGCCGATGTCGTGACACAACGCGCCGAACACCATCTCGTCGTCGGCGCCCGCCCGCTCCGCCATCGTTGCGGTCTGCAGGCAGTGTGTGAGCTGATCGGTGATGAAACCATCGCTGATGTTGGCCAGAGACTCGAGGAGCATCAGCATTCGGTCGGCCACACGGCCCTGATTGGCCGAGGTGCGCTCGCCGATGAGAGCCCACTGTTCGGCCGTGGACTCGTCCATTCGTCGAAACGAGTCGGGACTCGCATCGACTTCGGTGGGATCGGTGAGTGTCATCGTGGTTTCCCTTCTCGACTGTGTGCATACCGTAGCGATGAACTAGCACTGCCGTCACACCTACAGCGGCTGCCACTCTCCGCTGTTGATTCTCACTGAACGTGGTGGCAGTCTTGGGAGCGGGAGCGAGGCGAAGTGAGTACGGCGACGAATCATCGAAGTGACCTGCAGGGGCTGCGCGGCATCGCGGTCCTCCTCGTCGTGCTCTATCACGCGGGCGAGATCGTTCCCGGCGGCTTCATCGGCGTCGATGTGTTCTTTGTCCTCTCCGGGTTCGTGATCGGCGCCAGCATTCTGCGCGAAGCCGACAGCAGTGGATCGCTGAGCCTCTCGAACTTCTACAGCCGCCGGGTGCGCAGAATCCTCCCGGCCCACGCCCTGATGGCGGTGACGACCTTGATCGTCTTCGCCTACTTCCTCAGCCCCTTCGGCAACCAGCAGGTCATGGCCAAGACCTCGATGGCGGCCTCGGTCTGGCTGTCGAACATGGCTCTCGCGAAGACCGATGGCGGCGGCTACTTCGCCCCCGGCTCCGACGAGAACCCGTTTCTCCACACCTGGTCGCTCGGCGTCGAAGAGCAGTTCTACATCTTCCTTCCGATCGCGATGGCGGCCATCTTCGTCAGCCTCCAACGCCGGCCAGGCAACAGCATCCGACGCGTTCAGGCCGTGCTCGCCGTCAGTGCCGTCCTCTCGTTTCTCGTCGCCGTTGCTCTGGTCGACTTCGAGGTCGACATCGATCCCGGGATCAATCTTCTCCGCTTCGATCCGCTGAAGCTCGGCTTCTATCTCTCGATCGCTCGCTTCTGGGAACTCCTGGCCGGCGTGCTCCTGGCGACGCTCTCGCTCAAGACCAGCGGCATACGCGCCGACGTCCGACTCGGCGTCGGACTGGTCGGCATGGCCCTCCTCGTGGGCGTGGCCTTCGCCTACGACGACTTCACCCGATTCCCTGGGCTCAGTGCCACGCTTCCGGTCGCCGCAACGCTGCTGTTGATCTGGGCCGGCACGGCGAGCACGGGCCAGTTTGCAACTTGGATGTCCAACCCGGTTCTTCGGTTCATGGGTGACAACTCCTACTCGTGGTACCTCTGGCATTGGCCTGCCATCGTCCTCACCGCGCTGATGTGGTCCGACAGCAGAACGGCGCTGGTCATTGCCGGCGCCGCGTCGCTCGTGCCCGCGGCGCTTTCGCGCCGCTTCATGGAGGAGCCGATTCGCCGAAATCAGTCGATCGTCGGCAAGAAGGCGCTCGCCCTCGCCGCGGTCTGCGTGGGTGTCCCGCTCGCGGTAGGAGCCATCGTCTTCCTGGGAGCGAGAGACCACTGGGGACTCGACAAGCCCGCCGGCTGGGACGACATTCCGGTCGCGCGAGATGCCGGCTGCCACGTCAACGACGTGAGCAACATCAAGGCGTGGGCCAGCGACGACTGCCTCTTCGCCTCCGACGGCGACGCGGGAACGATCCTCGTGCTCGGCGACTCACATGCGTCGAGTCTGAGCTCGGCGGTGATCGCCAGGGGCACCGCCGACGGCTACGACGTGGGTGTGTGGAGCGGCAGCGGCTGCCCGTTCATCCTCGGCGCCGGGCCGTCCGGGCAGCTCGACGACTGCCGCAACTGGGTCGATCAGGCAGTCGAGTTGATGGACACGCTGAATCCGGTCGTCGTGGTGATCGCCAACCGCTCGCCGATCTACCTCGATCCGCAGGCCGGGGAGCCGGAGAACCCTCTCGCCCGGTTGAGCGACGGCGAAGGCAAGCGCACCGGCAGCCACAACGAAGCAGTGGCGGTGTGGGGCGATGCAACGGCCTCTACCATCGATGCGTTGGCGCAGCGCGGCATCAAGACGGTCGTGCTCGGACCGGTGCCCGAGTTCTGGCCCGACTTCATCGACGAATACTCGTTGGCGAGGCCTGACCTCGATCCGAGTGTGTCGCGCACAGAGCTCGAAGAGCGTCAAGCCGGTGTCGACGCCGTGATGCGGGGAGCAGCCGAGGGGTCGCCTCACGCGGCATTCGTCGACCCGACCGACACGCTCTGCCCCGGTGATGTGTGCTTCCCCTACGACGACGACGGGTGGCTCTACTACGACCCCGATCATCTCAATGAACGTGGGGCCGCGACGCTCGAGGACCTCGTGGCGGCGGCCATATCGGATCTCGTCCCGTAGGATTTCGCGATGCACACCGCCGACATCGTGGTCATCGGCGGGGGAATCGCCGGCGTTTCGGTCGCCGCCGCTCTCACCGCCTCGGGACTCGGCGTGGCCCTGGTCGAGATGGAACCCACGCTCGCGTTCCACACCACCGGTCGTTCCGCGGCCCAGTACCTCAAGAACTACGGCAACGATGTCGTGCGACGCCTCACGATCGCATCGGCGGAGTACTTCTCCGACTCGCCCGACGGCACCAAACTCTGGGCCCCACGCCCGCTTCTTCAGGTGGCGGCCACGGAGCAGGCGGCTTCCTTGCGAGCCGAAGTTGCATCGTCGCTCGCGTTGGCGCCCGCCACACAGTTTCTCGACGGCGACGAGTCGCGATCGCTGGTCCCGGTGTTGTCGCCTGAGGTCGCCGGCTCGCTCTATGAACCGGATGCGATGGAACTCGACGTGGCGGCAATCCACCACTCGTTTGTGGGCGAGCTCAGAGCGGGAGGCGGCACCGTGCAGCTGGCGAATCCGGTGGTGGCCCTTTCGTACACTTCCAACTGGATCGTGACCCTTGCAGACGGTTCCACGATCGAGACGCCGGTCGTCGTCAATGCCGCAGGGGCGTGGGGTGACCAGGTCGCGTCGCTCGCCGGAATCGACCCCGTGCCGCTCCATCCGCGTCGGCGCACCGTGGCAGTCGCGTCCGTGCCCGACGAGATCGACCCCTCATCCTGGCCATTGATCGCGTTCCTTGATCGTGAGGGCACGATGGAGGCGTACTGCAAGGCTGAGCCCGGAGGCCTACTCGTCTCCCCCGCCGATGAATCGCCGTCACAACCCTGCGATGCCCGCCCCGAAGAGGTCGACGTCGCCCGCGGAATCGACACTCTGAATCGATGGACGACGCTTGCGGTGCGACACGTCACGACCACCTGGGCCGGCCTGCGTACATTCGCCGCCGACCGCTCACCCGTGGCCGGCTACGGCGCTGGCGCTCCGGGCTTCTTCTGGTTCGTGGGCCAAGGCGGCTACGGCATCCAGATGGCGCCGGGACTCGCCCGTGTCGCCGCCGCGCTGGTCGTGGACGGCGCGATCCCAGGCGACTTGGCCGACGTCGGCTTGTCGGCGGCCGATCTCTCCCCGACGAGAGCGGGGCTCGGCGGCCCACTGGTGGCCGATCACTGAAGCGCCCGAAAACGACGAACGCCGCCGGCCCGTTGGGCCGACGGCGTTGCGCCAACTAACGGAAGATCAGACGACCTTGACGTTCTGGGCTTCCTCGCCCTTGCGTCCGGGGGCGACGTCGAATTCGACGGTCTGACCCTCGTCGAGGGACTTGTAGCCCTCGCCGACGATGTTGGAGAAGTGGACGAACACATCAGAGGCGCCTTCGCGCTCGATGAATCCGAAACCTTTTTCAGCGTTGAAGAACTTCACTTTGCCTTGCACTTGAATCACATACTTTCTTGAAAAACGTGCGGAATTCGCTCGTTCACCTCAGAACGGTATGCCGAAACGTGGAGGTTTCCGACTTCTGCGCTCGACGTTTAAGCGAGCGTTCGAGTCATGCCCTCGAAGTCGAGGTCGAGTACCGCTCCGTCCGCCTCGAATCGATGGTGGGTCTCCAACCGGTCCACTGCCCCCCAGGGCGACTCGTGGCGGGGGAAATCGGCGATCGCTTGCTCGGTGCCGGCAACCACAAAGGGGGCGGTCCACCCGAAGCTGATCACTCCGCTGGTCGGCGATTCCCACGAGACTGTCACGTCCTCGGCGCGGCTCACCTCGGGGTCGACTGCCGTCACCGCGCTGACGAAGTCCTCGAACGACGAGTCGTCGTCAGTGCCGACTTCGACAAGCCAGACATTGTCGGCGCCGCCCTCGGCCAAGAGGTCGAACGGCTGGGTCATTCCGTTGGTCGCATGAACGAGTGGGTCGTAGACCCTCCACGTGGGCTCTCGTTGCGACCACAGAGCGACGTGGCCGCCGTTCTTCGTGCCGATTGTCCAGTTGCGAATCTGGACGACCTCATCGAAGTGGTCCTGCGGGAAATACGCATGGGTGTAGTCGCGGTAGTGAAAGACGAGATCGAGAATCGGGTCGGTGTTCTCGTCATAGAGCGGCGAGTAGATGTGGATCGCGGTCCGCTCGAACTGGGCCGTACGTGGCATCGATGCCTCGCCGGTCCAGTAGCCCGGTGAGCCGCCGTCCTCTCGCCACTCGGTCGATTCGGGGAGCCCGGTCATCGGGTGAGTGGTGAACACCCGCGTGTCGGGGTCGATCGTGGCCTGCCAGATGTGGACTTGGTCGCGCATCTCCCCTTTCCGGTGATCGACCACGCTGGCCAGGCTGATCTGAGGGCTTCGCCAGGCGTAGGTGTTGGCCTCGTCGAGGCCACCGAGGTTGAGGATCATGTAGTTGTCGAAGACCCATTGCTCGATCTTCTCGACATCGCCACCTTGCACATCGCTGAGCTGCTTGATCTGGGTGAACACGTCGCCCTCCCAGAGCCGGTGCTCGTTGGCTTCGGCCGTGCTCACCTCGGCCATCTGCCAGAGACCGATTCCTCCGGTCGACCACCAGAAGGGCAGGTTGGCCGGATCCTTGAAGTCGTAGCCGAAGGGCGCGTCGGGTGTGTCGCTGATGGGTTCTTGCGAGTTCACGTGGATGCCATGACGCTCGCGGGTCACGGAAATCTCGTCGGAGCGGCCAATGGCGATCACCGCCGCCGGTGGGCGATAGCGCTCGGCAAGACAGAAATAGGTCGTCGTGGTGCTGTCGACCGATGCATGCGGACCCGGCGTGCGATCGAAGAGGAACTTCGCGACATCGAAGGTGTCTTCGTGGCGCGCCGTCATCTTGTCTTTCTTGTACGTACGGCCATGCGGAGCCACATACGCGCCTTGGTGGTAGTGCGCGGCCATGTCGACGAGGCAGAGGTCGAGGGCCATGGTCGCGGCGTTGACGAGCTCGTCGTCATCACTGAGCTCGACCAGCGACAGGAGCGGCGTGATGTTCTTCGCCATATAGACGTTGGAATGCCACTCGAAGAACCCGAACCGCGCGCGCTCCTCGATCCATTCGAGGATCTCGGGCCGGGCTCGCTCGGCCTGCTGGCGACCGGTCAGCCCCGTCACCTCGAACACGTCATCGGGGAAGAATTGGCCGGCCAGCAGTTCGTTCGACTGTGTGATGAGGCGGTGGTTTTCCGACCAGTACCAGAGGTGATCGATTCGGTCGTCGGGCAACGGATCGTCGTAGCGGTACCGATTGCTGAGCATTCGCTCGCGGATTGCCGCAATGAGGTCAGGAGAGATGCGGGTCATGTCGGAGTCGCCCTGACCCAGGGCGAGGATCCAGTTGAAGTACATGAACTGGAAGTCGCGGGTGTCGCGCCACTCGTCGATCTGCGTCCACCGGTCGGCGAACCCGTCGACGGTCACGGCTTCGATATCCCAGACGAACTCGGGGTCACGTCGGGCCATCGCGAGCTGCACGGCAACTCCCGAGGCCGACGATGGCCGCGGTGAGGCCGAAGCGAAGGCCAGATACTCATCAACCCTCGATTGGAAGAAGGCCTCGTCGACCAGACCCGCTGCGCCAGGAAGGGCAGGAGCCGTCGCGATCTCGACCGGCGCAGCCAGCGTCGTCGAGGAGGCCGGCAGGCTCGAAGCGGTGGTCGTCGTCGGGCTGGGCCCGCCCGTATCGCCACTCCCACACGCAGTCAGCGCAGCGAGCGACGACGCCCCCAGTAGAAACTCACGACGATCGATCATCGAACTCCTCCAGTCTCGGCCGGCACCGAAGATGCCTCTGCCGCTCGGTACCGCAATAGTGACAGCGCGAGGAACACGATCATCGCGACCGACGCCGAGGTGAACAACAGTTTCGGCCCCTCCGCTTCATACAGCGCCCCCGCTCCGTACGCGACCAGGCCGGACACCAACGTGCCCGCCGCGCTGAACAGACCCTGCCCGGCGGCCAACTGCTCCGGCGGTGTAGCCGAGGCGACGGCGACCTGATTCGCCGGCATGGTGAACGCGTCAGCCAGAGCGTGGATGAGCGACACGGCCAGAAGCAGCCACAGAACGTCGACCCACCCGTAGGCAAGAGTGCAGATCGCGGCGACGGTGATCGACCATCCGACCACGGCCGCGTGGCCCCGCTCTTGCGCCATTCGCCCCCCTGTGGGCGCGAGCACGATCATCGGGATCGTGAACAGGCTCAGGGAAACGCCGATGAGCCATGTCTCCGCGCCGTTGTCGTCGAGCAGCAGTGCCCAGGTCGCCTCGAAATAGGCGAGCGTCAGGAAGAAGGCCACCCCGGCAAACATCGCGGCCTGTATGCGCGGGATACGCAGCAGCGGCAACGTGGCCCGTTTCACCCCGTCACCTGGAGGGGTTGTCAGGTCCAGACGACCGACCCACGCCAGCAACACGAGATTCGCGACCACCAGCACGATGAACGGCAGGCGGATGCCACCCAACTCGACCATCACGGCAGCGAGGGCGGGGCCGAGCACGAAGCCCGTGATGTCGAAGGCGGTGAGCCGTCCGAGCGTCGTCCCCACCGCTTCGGGATCTCGGGTGATGAGCAATCGACGCATCGCGGGAGCCACGGCGCCGGTACTCAGCCCGAACACCACGCGCGACGCCACGAACATCCACAGCTCGTCGGCCACGACCATCCCAAGCATGCCCACGGCGGCGAGGGCCACCCCGAACTTGATCATCTGCGAGGTGCGGCCCCGATCGGCGAGCTGAGCCAGCCCGACTTGTGCGGCGAAGCCGGCGAAGAATCCCGCCGAGGCGATCAGGCCCAGCTGACTCTCGCTGAACCCGAACTCGTTGCGGAACTCGGCGAGAAGCGTGAAGACGGAGCCGTAGCCCATCGTGAGCACGGCCGTGACGGCGTAGTAGGGCACGTTCGGGTCCTGCCGCAGCGGAACCGTCGCGACAGCGGACTCGGTCATCGGGCGACCGTAGCTGAGGTGGTCTTGAGCGCCGAATCAACCGCGGGTGCCGGCAACCTCGCGGGCAGCAACGCCGAACATGAGCTGATCGGGCAAGGCTCCGCCCACGGGCACGACGAAACGAGCGCGCCTACTGTCGGCCCATGAGCACACGCCGATTCCGCCGATGGTCGATCCTGGTAGTCACCGCCGCCCTCCTTGCCGCGAGTTGCGGCTCCGACGAGGGCGAATCGACGACGTCGGCGACCACCACCACCACCACATCGGCGCCCGCTACCAGCACGTCGGATCCTGGTGAGACGACCTCGAGCACCACCACCACGGAGGCCGCTGCGCCCTTGACCGCGAGCTATCGGGGCGTCTCGGAGACCACGATCAAGATCGGTGTTCTCCTCTTCGACCTCGACGTGATTCTCGGTCTGGGTGTCGACGTCGGCTACGGCGACCAGACTGAGCACTATCAAGTCCTGATCGACGAGATCAACGAATCGGGCGGCATCCTCGGCCGCCAGATCGACCCGGTCTATCGACTGGTGTCGCCGGTCGACGCTGATGCGGCGGACCGGATCTGCGCCGAGTTCGTCGAGGACGAGGAGGTCTTCGCCGTACTCGGAACCTCGCGCCCTCCCGACAACGTCCTTTGCTACACCGAGACCGGCGACACACCGTTCATCGGGGCACCGAGTGGCGACCTGAGTGACGAGGTGTTCGAACGCTCGGTCGCGCCGTTCATCTTCCCGGGCCGGCTCCCGAGTCGAACCGACGGCGCGATCCTGGCGGCGCTCGAACTCGATGACGCCATCGACGGCGGCACGATCGCTGTCCACGGGGCCGACGGCGACCGCGTCGACTCGCTCGCCGCCGAGCTGGAGTCGCGTGGCGCGGCCAAGGTGGTGAAGACGGTCGAGCTCGCTGATGAAGCCGACCAACCAGCGTTGGCTACCGAACTCGATCGGTTCCTTCAGGTCTACGAGGCCGACGGCGTGGACGCAATGATCAATCTCGGCGACAACGTCGCCGTTCTCGCCGCCTTCAACCGAGCCAACTTCAGCGTGCCCGTCTACACCACGTCGCCCGATGTGCTGGCCGAATTCATCTACGACCAGGGCGCCAGCGACGACGAGCTTCGCCTTGTCCGACTGATCCTCACGGAGACGGCCAGCGATCTCTACCTCTCCGGCTACGGCCCTACCGTCGAGTGCATCGATCGTTGGAACGAAGCGAGGCCGGACGAGCCGGCAGTTCCAAATCCGGGCGACGACGACCTCAACAACATCGGCGTCATCATCGTCGCCTGTTCCGCGCTCGACGTGCTCGTCAGAGCAGCGACCGCAGCCGGTCCCCTTCTCACCGTCGAGTCGTTCACCGATGGACTCGACGCGATCGGTTCGTACGAGGCGCCGGGACAGCGCTTCGCCTCGCTCTCGTCGACCAAGTGGGACGCCAGCGACGCCGCGAAGCTTTTCCGCTGGTCAGAGGCCGATGGAGAGATCGTCGCTGCGGAGGATCTGGAGGTCGAATAGCGCGGCCGCCACAGCCCCGGGGACGAGGCTGCCCTCAGGCGTCCGGGAAGTACGCCTCGACATCCACGGCGTAGAGGGCCGAGATCCGTGCTCTCGTCTGTTCTGTCAACAGCGACTGGGAGCCCGGCCAGGCGCCCTGCTTCGCTGCCTCCCGTCGACTCAGCTGCGCATCAGGCCCGTCGTCCGGGTGCCCTCCGGTTCCGGCGCGCCGAGGGCCTTCCACGCGCTCGATCCATCCGGTCGACGAGAGATCGGTGACCGGCAGGCCGTTGTCTCTCTCGAAGGCAGCGAGCGACTCGAATAGGTCGTCCTCGGGTAGCCGAATGATCGTCGAGGGCGCGAGCACGTCCTCCACCCGGTGGCGCTGCACGAAGTCGTGGAGGTTGGCGTTCTCGAGTCCAACGCCCTCGAGTAGATCGAGATACTCGTTGAAGCTGAAGCCCTTTCGGCCGTTCACCGGTCGGCCGAGGCGCTCAGCGACGGCTTCGTCGTGATACCCGACCCAGAGGGCATGGCGGTAGCTGCTGACCGACCGAGTCCACGGGTCGCGCACGATGCGGAGCACGCGGTAGTCGCGTAGATCATCGGCGAGGCCCCGCCGGTAGAGCTCGCTGCCGTAGTGGACGATCTGGCGGTATCGGTGAGGATTCGGGTCGAAGGCCTCGGCTTCATCTGCGCTTCCGGCCGCCGTGAAGAACCAGATCGCGGCGGTCGACGACGCCACCTTCGGCGTCCAGATCAGGACAACTCGCCGTTCTGAGTCGATCAGCGGCGGCGGCCGCTGCTGCACGAGAAAGCGAGCCATATGGGCCGGCGAGCGCCCAGCGAGGACACGGGCCGACGCAACCCGGCGCAGACGACCGGCGATGCGGACGAGATCCGCCCGGGAACGGCCGGTCAACGGATCAAGCAACCCCATGGCTGCGCAGAATACCGAAGCCACGCGCTCGCGCTGCATTCGCCCGCGCTGTCCCCGTTGCCGTCCCCGGGCAGGCCGGCGCTGGGCTATTCGTTGAGCACGGTGCCGATCTCAAGGATCGTCGACAGATCGATGTCCGCATTCGTTCGGACCCAGACGTAGACCGTGTGGGGCGCGCCGTCGAGATCTGCCTGATAGGTGACCTGGCCGATGGCCTCGTCGAACCGAGAACCCTCGACGGTGTCGCCGAACGCTCGGATCGCCGCTCGAAGCTCTTCGGGATCGAACCGGCTACCGATCTGGATTGCCGACCACGGCTCCAACGAGGCGTCACCACCGTATTCGCCGTCGCTGGGCGCTGGGATGTCGTCTGGTACTGAGATCGGTAGGTCCAGGGCAAGGTCGCCGACGGTCACGAGCGAGGCCGGCTCGGCCCCCGACTCGTCATCGCCACAGCCACCGGCCAGGAGAGCTACCGCCATCAGCGTGCCAAGAATTTGAGCCGCCCGGGTCATCATGCTTCTATCCCTTTCGCGCAGCCGCCTGACTGCCGCAGCATTCTTTACCGGCTGCCGCTGGCTGTCAACGCGTGAGCCCTCGGCGGGTGCCCGTCAACCACAAGCCCGGTTGCGTCGCCCCGAAACGGCGAGAATCCCTGCCGAAGCAGGGATTCTCGATGGAGTCATTTGGTCGGGCTGAGAGGATTTGAACCTCCGACCTTCGGTCCCCCAGACCGACGCGCTAACCAAGCTGCGCCACAGCCCGTGACGGCAGTGACGATACCCGAGTCGGGCGGCGGGTCCTACCGGATTGGGAGCGAGTTCAGGTTGCCGAGGCGGCCGCGATGCTGCCGACGGCACCGTCGAGCATCGAGTTGAACTCGTCGTCGCTCTGCTGAGCGGAGAGACCCTCGGTGAGCGCACGAGAGAAGCTCGCGATCATGCCGGTCTGGCGGGTCAGGCGCTCGTTGGATTCCTGCCGTGAGTAGCCGCCGGACAAGGCAACGACCTTCAGCACCCTCGGGTGGGCAATGACATCGGCGTAGAAGCCGTCGGTCTCTGGCAGCGTCAACTTCAGCATCACCTGCTGATCATCGGCGACGGTGTCGAGATTGCGGAGAAGTGCGGCCTTGAGCAGTGCCTCGGCTTCGGCCTTCGTGGCCGAGTTGATGTTGACCTCGGGCTCGATGATCGGCATCAGGCCAGCGGCCAGGATCTGCTTACCAACCTCGAACTGCTGGTCGACGACGGCATCGACTCCGGCCCCGTTCGCTTCGTTGATGACCGAGCGCATCTTCGTACCGAAGACGCCCTTCGCCACCGCTCGGGCGCACAGCGCGTCGAGATCGGGCATCGGCTTCATGATCTGGGCGCCGTTCTCTTCGTCGGCGAGACCCTTGTCGACCTTCAGGAAGGGCACGACGTTCTTGGTGTTCCAGAGATACTCGGCGGAGCCGGCGCCATCGATGTCGCGGTCCATCGTCATCTCGAAGAGAATCGCACCGAGGACACGATCACCGTGGAAGCTCGGGCTCGTCACGATGCGGCTGCGCATGGCGTGGATGAGATCAAACATCTCTTCGTCGCCGTCGAAGGCATCTTCCTCGATGCCGTAGAGCTTGAGCGCCTTAGGCGTGCTGCCTCCGCTCTGGTCGAGGGCGGCGATGAATCCGCTCTCGTTGTTGATCTTGTCGAGCATGTCCTGGTTCATGATGAGCCGTTTCCTGAATTTGGGGGTCCCGGAGGTCGAGGATAGGCGTTTCTGGACGCTATTTCGTGGGTCCTTCGACCTGCTTCAAAACAGCAGGATCAGGCCCTGAATTGCTCGCCACACCAGATAGCCGCCGGCCGCGACAACACCGACCCAGAAGTGCCACGGCGTGGTGTGGGGAACGTGGTCGACGCCCGGGGTGCCCTCGACGCTTTCACCGCAGTCGGGGCAGGTTCCTTCGGCGCTCAGCGACGAAGGAGTCCAGTTCTTCTCACACGGCTCGCACCACGGCATCGCAGAGAGGCTAGAGCCGCCACCCGCACGAGCCACCTCTCCGCGAGGGGCCGGCGCTGCTCAGTCGCGGCGGATCGCCATGATGGCGGTGTCGTCGTCTATGACGCCGCCGGCGTGGTCCTTCGCGGCATCGAGCAACGCCTTGCACAGAACGTCGGGCGGGGCGTTGAGTTCGCGCTCCGCGGTCTTGATGATGCGCTCTTCACCGAAGAGCAACGCTCCGGCGCGGGCCTCGGCCAGTCCGTCGGTGTACATGACGACGAGGTCGCCGCTCTCCATGGGGATCTCTCGGGAGAAGTAGCTGGCCTTGGGGTCGAGCATGAGCAAGGGCCCCGTGGAGCGAAGGGGCGCAGTGCCGTCCTCCTGGAAGAGAAAGACCGCAGGGTGCCCGGCCGACGCGTAGCGCAAGGTGCCAGCCTCGGTGTCGAACACGATCACGGCCGCAGAGATGAACTCCTCGTGGCGGTCGCCGGCGGCTAGCTGAGCGTTGAGTTCTTCGAACGCCTGGGCGGGATCACGGAACTGACGGAGGAAGACACGCAGTAGATATTTGGCCTGGAACGCCGTGATCGACGACTCGATGCCGTGACCGGCAACATCGCCGATGACGGCAGCTACTCGAGTGGGGCCGACGCGGTGAACGTCGAAGAAGTCGCCAGCCATCAGACCGGAACCGGCCTGGTAGACGCGTCCGATCTCGAAGCCGCTGAAGTCGGGCACCTCTTCGGGAGCGAGCCGTGCCGCCCATGCCTTGGGGGCGAGTTGCTCCTGTTCGAGCGCCTCGCCCGCTCGGCGCTCGATGTCGTAGCGGTTGCGAGCCATACGAGCTTCGCGGCTCGCACTACGCGACCACCACAAGCTCGCGCCGGCCGGAATGAGGAGCACGCCGAAGACGGCGGTGATGGCTTCGCCCCCGCCCACGATGGCGACAACCGTCGCGGCGACCGCGAGCAAGCCGTAGACGAGCGAGGTGTGAGCTTCCTTGCGATACGACGCGAAGGCGAGCGAGTGAGCCTCGATGTCGACCGATGGGTCGTTGTCGACGAGGTTGACCAACCGCAGTCGGAGACGGGCGGAGTGGGCGTAGACGCCTGCGGTCGCGGCAGCGACAGCGGCGAGAATGCCGAGAACAATGGTGCTCATCGCGCCTCCTCGAGAATCGGCGGGATCCCGTGTGCGTGAGTGGTTGGCATACAGGGAGTTCCAGAATGCTAGCGGTCAGTTGCTGCGCTTTCGGACGCGCAGCTTGATCGGGGTCGATCCGAGGGAGAATGCCTCTCTCAACGACCGTTCGAGGTATCGCATGTAGGTCGTCGGCACTTCGCGGTTCGCAAACAAGGTGAACGTGGGCGGATCGGTGGCGCCCTGCGTGGCGTAGAGCACTCGTGCGCCGTGGGGAGCGGGTTGCGCTGCCTGCGCGGCCCGAATCACTTTGTTCACTTCGCGGGTGGGAATTCGAGTGCGGTACTCCCCCACGGCCGTTTTCAGGGCCGGCCAGAGGCGATTCACTCCCTTTCCGGTGAGTGCGCTGATGCGCAGTACCGGTGGGTCGGCGAGGAACGAGAGTTTTCGCTCGAGGTCATCGGCGATCTTTTCGCGGGCCTCAGTGCCGAGGAGTTCCCACTTGTTGAGCAGGATCACGATCGGACAGCCGGCGCCGTCGACTCGTTCGGCGAGGCGCTGGTCCTGATGGGTGATGCCGATGGTGGCGTCGATGACGAGCAGCGCAACATCGGACTTGTCGACGGCGTTGAGAGCACGAACGGTGGAGTAGTACTCGGTGTCCTCGTCGATTCTCGCCTTACGCCGCATTCCTGCGGTGTCGACGAACTTGATCGGACCCTGGTCCGTCTCGACGATCGTGTCGATCGCGTCGCGAGTGGTGCCGGGTCGATCGTGGACCACCGATCGTTCTTCCCCGATCAGACGATTGAACAGGGTCGACTTTCCCACGTTGGGGCGGCCGACCAGGCTGACCGAATACATCTTCTCGTCGTCGGCGTCGAGCTCGTCGTCGAGGTCGAGTTGGTCACTTCCCTCGGGTAGCACCGCGATCAGAGCATCGAGCAGGTCGCCGGTTCCCAGCCCGTGGAGGGCACTCACCGGGAACGGATCGCCCATGCCCAGCGCCAGCAGCTCCCAGATCGCGGCCTCGTGGCTCGCGTCGTCGACCTTGTTCGCGACGACGAACACCGGAGCTTCCGAGCGACGGAGCAGATTCGCGACCTGTTCGTCGTCGGGAGTGACGCCGACGGTCGAATCGAGAACCAGGAGCACGGCATCGGCGTCGAGCATCGCTTGCTCGCTCTGAGCGGTGACCTTCGCGTCGAGCTCGTCGCCATCGGCAATCCAGCCGCCAGTGTCGAGCAGGCGGAAATGGTGGCCGAGCCATTCGGCCTCGACCTCCTTGCGGTCTCGGGTGACACCGGGGCGCTCCTCGACGATCGCCTCGCGGCGACCAAGGATGCGATTGACCAGCGTGGACTTGCCCACGTTGGGACGGCCGACGATGGCGACCACTGGCTTGCTCATCGTGAGACCTCCAGGGCCCGGCGCAGAGCTGCGCCGTCGGTGGGGATTACTTCTACCGGCCGCGGCAGGTCTTCCGGCCGAGTGCCATCGAGAAACACGCCGCGACTGAGACAGACATCAGGCAGCACGTAGCGGTGCCCTTCCGGTTCGAGCGCCAAAACGCGGGCGAGATCCTCGCCGACCATCAGACCACTCACCCCGATGTTGCCGCCGAAATAGTCGTTGGGCACGGGGATCACTCTCACATCGTCGCGACCAACCTGCGCCACGAGCGGCTCGAGGATCGGCGCACCGAGCGAGCCCGTGAGGATTCCGACCGGGGCGCTTCGCCGCGGCGACAGGGCGACCGGCGACGGCACCACCGGGCTTCCGGAGGCCACAGCCAGGGCGGGCGAGTCGGTTCGTGGAGCGCGATATCCGTCGGCCGGGGCGCCATCGACCCACGCGAAAAACCCCGCCTGTGTGCCGACGGGCTCAGCCGCCGGATCGTGGAACTCGGCTTCGAGGGTGCGGGCCATGCCGATGCCGTCCTCGTGCATCGGGAAGTCTTCGTAGGTCGCCGCGTCGGGGAAGGGCCGATCGGCGAGCAGATAATACTCGTCGGCGGCAAACACGATGCGGCGGCCGACCGCGTGGAGGAACGTGGCCTGCCAGTCCTCGACGATCTCGACGACGCGTTGAGCCTCGGCTCGCGTGTGGGGCCGCATCCGAGCTTGCTTGTTGAACTGCGAGACACCGAGAGGAACAACGCAGACCGTCGACAGTTCGGAGAAGCGCTCGAGCACGCCGGCGAGAGTGTCGTCGAGCACGTCGTCATCGTTGACGCCCGGACACACGACCACCTGGCCGTGGACTTCGATGCCTGCGTCGAGCAAGGCTCGGAGCCAGCGCAGCGACACTGCCCCACGTCGGTTCTTCAGAATGTCGGCTCGAATGTCGGGGTCGGTCGCGTGGATCGACACATGCAACGGCGAGAGGCGCTCGGTGATGACGCGCTCGAGATCGAGTTCGGTGAAGCGAGTGAGCGTGGTGAAATTGCCGTAGAGGAACGAGAGCCGGTAGTCGTCGTCCTTCAGATACAGCGAGCGCCGCATGCCCTTCGGCAGCTGGTGGATGAAACAGAACTCACAGTGGTTGTCGCACGTCTGGACCTTGTCGAATACAGCGGCGTGCACTTCGATCCCCAGCGGCTCCCCATCGCCCTTGACGATCGCTGCCTCGATGCGCTCATCGCCTCGATCGATCGACAGGTGCACCTCTGGTTCGTCAGTGAGGATCTGCCACCGAATGACATCACGAGGAACCTCGCCGTCGATCGCACGGATCTCGTCGCCCGCGCGAAGTCCCGCGCGTGCAGCCGGCGAACCCGGCTCGACCGCTACGACTCGAGGCGACGACATCATGCAAGGCTACCGCTGCTGATCTGCTGCACTCCGATGACGCACGGCACGTCGGTCGGTTGCATATGGTTACTCTTCATGCTATTTCAGTATGCATGAATGCATGTGAGAGTCAGTCATGAGCGGCATCACCGTCACCCACACCGACGATCGGCTGGTCGCCGTCAAGAAGGCAACAGGTGAGGGGGCGCAGCGGTGCCGGGCCGAGGCGCGTCTTCTGGCTCGCCTCGACCATCCTGGTCTCGTGCAGTTCGTCGACCTGGTCGACGACGATCCGGTCGAACTCCACACCGCCTACGCCGGCTCCGACACCTGGGATCGGTCGCTGCCGGACACCGACGTCCTGATCATCGAGGGTCTCGCCACCATTGCATCCACCGTCGCCGACCTCCACGACCTCGGCACGGCACACCGTGCCCTCATTCCTGGCCACGTCGTGGTGGCGGCAGACAACCGCCCGGTCCTTTGTGGTCTGGGTGATGCGCTGCCGCTCGACGCCATCACCGAGGCTGACGATCTGGCCGGCCTCGCGGGGTTGCTACGCACCGCGGCCCGAAACTCCGGGCCCGCGCTGGAGTCCCGCCTCCTGGCCATTGCCGATCGGGCCCTCAATGGCGATCTCACCGCCCGAACCCTCACCGCCAGCATCGATGCCCTCCACAGCGAGACACTCTCGAAGCCCTCCGTTCACGCGGGCCATCGCCCCCTGATCGCCGCTGGCATCGCAATCGCGGTCCTGCTCGCGGCTCTGGTGGCGGTGCCACTGCTGTCGTCCACCGGCCAACCCAGGCAAGCAATCCCGTCACCCACATCGATCGTTGGGTCGTTGTCGAACCGCGAGCAGCCGCCCGGCCCGACGGTCGCCACGATCCCTCCACCGACCTCTGCGCCCGCGGTGCCGGGGATCGAACTCGTCAACAACGGTCGCAGGTATGGCATCGGCGAGGCAGGCGATGTCGTGGCGCTCGGCGATTGGAACTGCGACGGCGTCGCCACTCCGGCGCTTCTCCAGATCAGGTCGTCCTCGGTTTCGATCTTCGCGGCGTGGCCGGATGCCGGCTCAGCGACCGATCCGATTTCGAGCGCCGTCGTAGTGGGCGCCACAGGTCTCGAGACCGTCGCCGGCGAGCCCTGTGATCACCTCCGGGTTCTCCAGGCCGACGGCTCGACCTTGTACCCCGTGGAGACGCGATGAACTCAGCACCGACTCCCTCGATCGGTCGTTCGGTTGCCTTGCTCGCGCTGGCCTCTTCAGCAGCCCTCGCGCTCCGTGCGATGCCGTTGTCCCGTCCACCCTTCGCCCTTCAGTCGTTCGCCGAATGGTGGGACCTCGTCGGCACCGCCAACGCCACCGTGGCGCTCATTCACTCGCTGGGGTTCCTGGTTGCCGGTTGGCTCGCGATCGTCGCTGCTCTCGGCGTCATCTCGAGTTCGACTCGCTCCGCCCGCGCGTACGCGTTGTGGCGGCGGGCTGCTCCGGCCACGATCAGCCGGGTCCTGGTCGCTTCGACGGTCACACTTGGCGCATCAGCGCCCGCCATTGGAGCAGCGGTCGAAGCCACCGACGATCGACCGGTGCTGATCGACCTCGGACCGGCGGAAAGCGACGGCCCCGTGACCACCCCACCTCGACTGGTCGACCTGGGTCCCGTCGACATCGGCCTTGTCGATGTCGAGAGTGATGCAGCCGCTGCAACACTCCCCGTCGCCGACGAGTGGACCGTGCGGCCCGGCGATCATCTCTGGGCCATTGCCGCGGCGACGCTGAGCGATCGCGGTCGACCCGTGTCAGATGTAGCAGTCGCTCAGTATTGGCGACAGCTGATCCGCCACAACGCGTCGTCGATCAGCGATCCCGATCTCATTCACCCCGGGCTGATCTTGCAGCTACCGAGCTGACTCAGGGCTGATAGCTCAGCCCGAGATCGTTGAGACGAGGCCCAGCCCCGTCGACTCCGGTGCCGAGAATCGCGGCCAGAGCCTGGAGATCGTTCGCTCGAATAGTGAGCACTCGGCCGTTGAAGTCCTGGCGTTGGACCTGAATCATCGTGAGGTACCGGTTGAGCATCTCCGCCTCGGGACCCGACAGCTTCTCGAGACGGGTGAGATCGATCGTGATCGACTCGCCCTCACGACGCATCGGCCGGTCGGTGAGATCGATCACAGAGTCGGTCGCCGGGGCGAGGCCGAAGCTGGGTCCGATGTCGGCGGGCAGCAGCTGGTCGACCGGGACGTTGTAGAAACGGGCCAGACGCTGGAGCCGCGGCACCGAGATGGCCCGCTCCCCTCGCTCATAGGCACCGAGAACGGATGCCTTGAATTCCTGAGTGGAGGACGCCTCGACTTCCTGCAAGGAAAGCCGCTTCTGCCGCCTGATTGCGCGTAAACGCTCTCCGACGCGCTGGCTGTACTCCTGCGCCAAGTTCGAATCTGTCATCTCGCCTCAACCCTTCCCCGCGAGGCTCGTACCCACGTCCAGAGACCGCGTGGTTACGCACCGTGAACGGGACCCTAGGTCATACGGCCCAGAGTGGCAATGTAGAGCAAGCAAACCTGCAGCCGACGGAGCTCAGCTCAGCCCGGATCGGGCCGCGCCGAGAAGCGTGGCTGCCGCGATAGCCGCTGTCTCTGACCGCAGGACGGGATCGGCCAGGCGGACGCGAGGGATGTTCGCATCGCGCTCGGCGTGATCCCAACCCCCTTCAGGGCCCACCATCACGAGCGGCGAAGCCAGGTCGACCACACCTCCCGACCGGTCAGCCATCGACATGCCGGGCATTGCCACAATCTCGGCGAATCCAGCAACGTCGTGGATTGTTGGTAACCACGCCCGGCGGCACTGCATCACTGCCTCACGGGCCACCTTCCGCAGCCGTTCGGCATTCTTGGCTGACTTCTGATCGTCCCATTGCACCACCGACCGGGCCGCGGTGAATGGGATGATGTGATCCACGCCCAACTCCGTGAGCTTCTGCACGACGGTCTCGGGCTTGCTTCCCTTGATCAAGGCGAAAGCGACACCGATTTCCGGTTCTGGTTTCGGGACCACGAAGACCCGATCAAGCGGCTCGGGTTCGGAACCGAGGCGGCAGGGCCGCCACGAGCCCGCGCCGTCGCCAACCGTGAGCGGGTCGCCCTCGCGGACCCGGAGAACTCTGGTGAGGTGATGCCGATCCTCGGCACCGAGGAGCGGGGCCTCCACATCATCGACGAGCACATGAGGTCCGTGCGATCCGTCGGGTGCCGGATCGGCTGCGCTCATGTGAAGGCTGACTTGATCCGCGAAAAGAGGCTCTGATCGGGCTCGGCAATTGCCTCGCCGCGTAGGTCGGCCAGCCGTCGCAACAGCTCTTCTTGCTCTTCGTCGAGTTCGTCGGGCACCTCGACGACGACATTGACCCGCAGGTCGCCGCGGCCGCGTCCTCGCACATGGGGAACTCCTCGGCCCCGCATCCGAAATGTCGTCCCTGACTCGGTGCCTCGCGGCACGACAAGATCTTCAGGGCCATCGAGGGTCTCGTACTCGATGTGAGCGCCCAGGGTGGCTTGTGTGAACGGAACGTGGAGCTCGTGCACCAGGTCGTCGCCATCACGTCGGAAGGTCGGGTGGGGACGAACTCGCACGTGGACGTAGAGGTCGCCGTTGCTGCCGCCGCGGGGGCCGGCCGCGCCGCGTCCCGTGAGACGAAGTGTGGATCCGTCGTCGACACCGGCGGGCACCTCGACGCTGTAGGTGCGCTGCTCGATCGTGCGGCCCTGACCTTCACACAGGCCACATGGAGATGCGATGGTCTTGCCGAGCCCGCCACAGCTCGGGCACGCGGTGGCCGTGACCATCTGGCCGAGGACGGACTGACGGACTCGTCGTACTTGCCCGGCCCCGCCGCACTCGTCGCACGTGTCGGGCGTGGTGCCCACCGCTGCGCCCGATCCGTCGCACGGCTCGCAGCGCACGGCAGTGCGAATCGAGACCTCGCGCTCGCCTCCGAAGACCACATCCTCGAGGTCGAGATCGACCTGGGCCTCGAGGTCCTCACCGCGAGGCGGGCCGCTGCGACCGCCGCCGCCAAACCCGGCGTTGCCACCGAAGAACGCCTCGAAGATGTCGCCGAAGCCCGCACCGAAGTCGGCCCCTTGTGGCTGGTCGGTGCCGAAGCGGTCGAAGCGGCTGCGACGCTCGGGATCGGACAGCACTTCGTAGGCGGCGCCGATCTCCTTGAACTGCGCCTCGGCATCGGTGTCGCCGGGGTTCAGATCGGGGTGAAACTTGCGCGCGAGCTTCTTGTAGGCGCGCTTGATCTCTTCCTCGGTCGCGCTCGAATCAACGCCGAGTGTCTCGTAGTAGTCAGCCATCAGCCCTCGCTCAGCACGTTACCGAGACGACGGCTCACCACGGCGACCGCGGCGAGGGCTTGTGTGTAGTCCATTCGAGTCGGTCCGAGCACACCAATGGTGCCGGCGAGTTCTCCTTCGACCTCGTAGGGAGCGACAACCAGAGAGCACTCGGCCAGCGGCTCGACGCCCGTCTCCTCGCCGATCGCCACCCGCATGCCCCGATCGAGCACATCAGTGATCAGCGACACCACGACGATTTGTTGTTCGAGGATCGTCAAGATGTCGCGCACTTGGTCGACCGCCTCGAAGGCCGACGCGACGCGAGATGCGCCACCGACGTAGACCTCGGCCTCGCGGCCCGCGGCGCTGAGGGCGGCGAGTGCGGCGGCGAGCAGGACGTCGTCGCCGGCGAGCGCCTCGTCTTCGAGCTCCGCGAGCGTCTTGCCGTCGACCGCAGCGGCGAGACGGCGGCCGGCATCGTCGACGATCTCGGCTGTGAGTTCGGTGGCGACTTCGACCGTGCGCTTCTCGATCACGCCGTTGGACATGACGGCCACGACCATCGCTATGTGGGTGGACAGGTCGACGAGCTGCGTGGAACGAATCGTTGCCGCGGTGCCGCTCGGGCCGACCACCACGGCTGTGCAGTCCGTGAGCGTGGTCAACAAATCGGAGGTACGCGCCAACGTGGACTCGAGCCCGGTGCCGGCCGTGTCGAAGAAGTCCTTCACCCGACCGCGATCGGAGGCAATCAATGCCGGTTCCATCGACCGCAATCGATCGACGAAGAAGCGATAGCCCATGTCGGTGGGAATTCGACCCGCGCTCGTGTGGGGCTGGGCCAGGTAGCCCTGCTCCTCGAGCGCCGCCATCTCATTGCGCACTGTGGCCGACGAGACCGCCACGCCCGGAGCGTCAGAGATGCGGCCCGACCCGACAGGCTGCGCGGTCTCGATGTATTCCTGGACGACCGCAGAGAGAATGGCGGCTTTCCGGTCGTCGAGCATCAGCTCAATGTAGCGGTCGAGAGTGCGGCCGCTGTCATCAATCGTCGAGCTGTAGCGCCGAGATGAAGGCTTCCTGCGGAATGTCGACGCGGCCGATCGACTTCATCCGTTTCTTGCCTTCCTTCTGCTTCTTGAGCAGCTTGTTCTTGCGTGTCACATCGCCGCCGTAGAGCTTCTCGGTGACGTCCTTGCGAAAGGCGCGAACCGTGGAGCGGGCAATGATCTTGCCACCGATGGCGGCCTGGATCGGCACTTCGAATTGCTGACGAGGGATGAGCTCCTTGAGCTTCTCGGCCATCTTCTTGCCGTAGTCGTATGCCTTGTCCTTGTGCACGATCGAGCTGAACGCGTCCACTGGCTCGCCGTGGAGCAAGATGTCGACGCGCACCAGACTGTCGATCGCGTAGTCGTCGGTTTCGTAGTCGAGGCTGGCGTAGCCCTGGGTACGGCTCTTCAGTTGGTCGAAGAAGTCGATCACGACCTCGGCCAGCGGAAGTCGGTAGTGCAGCTCGACGCGTTCCGGCGAGAGGTATTCGATCTTGCCCATGTCGCCACGCCGGGTCTGGCAGAGGTCCATGATCGTGCCGGTGTAGTCAGTGGGCGCCAGGACGGTCGCCTTCAGGTAGGGCTCGGCGATGTCCTGGATCTCGCCGGCCGGAGGCAAGTCGGAGGGGTTGGAGACGACCACTTCGGAGCCGTCGGTCTTGGTGACGTGGTACTCCACCGACGGCGCGGTGGAGATCAGCGAAAGACCGAACTCGCGCTCGAGTCGCTCGCGCACGATCTCCATGTGGAGTAGCCCGAGAAAGCCGCAGCGGAAGCCGAAACCCAGCGCACCTGAGGTCTCTGGTTCGTAGGTGAAGCTCGAGTCGTTGAGCCGGAGCTTCTCGAGCGCCTCGCGCAGATCGGTGAACTCGTCGCCGTCGATCGGGTAGAGACCCGAGAACACCATCGGCTTGGGCTCGGCGTACCCCTCGAGTGCGACTTCTGAGCCGTGGCGATCGCTCGTGACCGTTTCACCCGACCGCGCCTCGCCCACGTCCTTGATACCGGCGATCAGGTAGCCGGTCTCGCCCGGCCCGAGCTGGTCGACGGGCACGTTGTCGGGGGTGCGCACGCCGATCTCGTCGACCTCATGGCTCGTGCCCGCGTGCATGAAGCGGAGCTTGTCCTTGCTGGCCATCACACCATTCATCACTCTGATCGACGACACCACGCCGCGGTACTGATCGAAGTGCGAGTCGAATATCAGCGCCTGCAATGGTTCGTCGGCGTCGCCCTCGGGCGGAGGGGTGGTGGCGATGACCGCGTCGAGAAGGTCGCCAACCCCCTCCCCCGTTTTGGCGGAGATGCGAAGAATGTCGCGGGCGGGGATACCGAGGACCTGCTCGATCTCGGCTGCGTACTTGTCGGGCTCAGCGGCGGGAAGGTCGATCTTGTTGAGGCAGGCGACGATTTCGAGTTCGTTCTCCATCGCGAGATAGCAATTGGCCAGCGTCTGAGCCTCGATGCCCTGCGATGCGTCGACGACGAGAATGACGCTCTCGCATGCCGCGAGCGACCGACTCACCTCGTAGCCGAAGTCGACGTGGCCCGGAGTGTCGATGAGATTCACCACATGGTTGTCCCACTCGAGACGAACCGACTGGAGCTTGATCGTGATGCCTCGCTCGCGCTCGAGGTCCATCGAGTCGAGGTATTGGGCCCGCATGTCGCGAACGTCGACGGCGCCGGTCAACTCCAACATGCGATCGGCCAGAGTGGACTTGCCGTGATCGATGTGGGCGATGATCGACGTGTTGCGGATGCGGTCGAGGTCCATTGCGGTTCTGGCCATAGCGAACTGTCGACGATACCCACCGATGGGTGCGATCCCGTGCGGGTTCCCGATACGCTTTCCCTTCGTTCTTTCGTGCCGGATCCCGGCCAACCCAGTAGGTAGACGTGGCAAACATCAAGTCGCAGATCAAGCGCAACCGCCAGACCGAGAAGCGCAACCTTCGCAACCGCAAGGTCCGCTCCGAGCTGCACACCCGCACCAAGTCGGCGCTGAGCGCGATCGATGAGGGCGAGAACGCCGAAGAGGCCGTCCATGCCGCCATCAAGCGCATCGACAAGGCCGCTCAGCAGGGCGTGCTCAAGAAGAACACGGCGGCCCGTCGCAAGAGCCGCCTCGTCAAGAAGCTCAACGCAGCTTCCTGAAGCAGCGCCGATCAGCGACGAGCCGAGAGGCTCGCCAGCCGGGCGACGAGCACTTCCATAACCAGTTCTGACGGCCAGTCGACGGTGCCCCGCAGCTGCATGTCGGCAGTCGCCAACAACTCGATGGCTCGAGCCAGTTTCTCTGTGCCGAGCTTGCGGCTCTGCTGCATTGCCTTCTTCGCTGGGAAGGTCGAGCCCTTCATACCGAGAAGTTCCGCTGCCTGCTTGTCGGACCCCACACCCGCGCCGTCGAGCCGCAGCATGTTGCTGTAGCGACGATGCAGCGTTGCCATCAGTCGAAACGCTGCTCCGTTGCGGTCGGTCGGTGCTCCGTCGTAGGGGATCAAACGCGTGAGCAACTCGAGCGCTTCGCCGATGTTGCCGCTGTCGATCGCATCATCGAGCGCCCACGGAACCGTGCCACCCTTCTCACTGCCGCCATACGTTTCGACATCGGCGACCGTCACTGTTGCACCCTGTCCGAGCGCTCCCTCGAGCGTACGAACGATGCCGACGAGGCGACCGGATTCGTCGCCTAGAAGATCCTCGAGCGCGGCCACCGCGGCTCGGTCGAAGTCGAGCGTCGACTGACCGAGCTGATCGCGCAGCCAGACTCCGGCCTCTTTGCCTCGTCCGGCCGAGGTCTTGATCGTGACGCCGCCCGCCACCTCGATCGCCTCTTTCAGCGCCTTCGGGAGGGCCGGCATCTTGTCGACCTTCGGCTCGATGCCCTTCTCCCAAACGAGCACGAGGTCGGTCGTGTCGAGCGGCTCCTCCAGCATCTTCACCAGCGGCCCGTAGTCGTCCTTGCGGGAGAAACGGCTCACGTGACGACCGACGACCACACGCTTCTCGGTGAGGAACGGCGGCGTTCGGGCCGCGTCGATGAGGCGGAGCGGGTCATAGCCGCCCTCGTCGTTCTTGTATTCCGTCTCGCTGAGAATCTCGAGCATCAAACCGCGGTCACCTTCGCCGACCAGCTCGTCGACCGTGGCACTCACGGCTTCACTGATCAGTACGGCGTCATCGCCCAGAACGAGATGGAGACCCACTGTCTCATCCTCTCCGGTGAGCGAGCAGTTCACTCATCGTGTCGGCGAGACGGCGATTGCCCTTCACGTCGTGGGCCCGCAGGACTCGGCAACCGAGCGCGATCCCGAGCGCATGGGCTCCGAAGGTGGCGGCGCCTCGTTCGTCGATCTCGGCACCCGTGAGCTCGCCGAGGAACCCCTTGTTGGAAGCGGAGAGAAAGACGGGAAAGCCCAAGTCAACGAGGTCGTCACTGTGGCGAAGCAGGGCCGTCGACATGGTCGGGTTCTTCCCCAGATCGAGACCGGCGTCGACCATGATCCGCTCCCTCGGGATCCCCGCGTCGAGTGCGGCCTGGGCTCGTACCCGAAGGAAGTCGACGACGTCGGTGCGCACGTCGCGGTAGATCGGCTCAGGGTCGGGAATCCGCGGTCCGATGCGGACTTGGGTGGCAACGACCGATGCCCCATGGGCGGCAGCCGTGGTGAGGTACGCGGGGTCGGCGAACCCCGATATGTCGTTGCCGACCGATGCCCCCGCGCTGAGGGCCTCCTGGAGAACCGACGCCCGAAAGGTGTCGACCGAGATCGGAAGGTCGAATCGCGATCTGAGCGCCTGGATCGCGGGGACCACGCGGTCCATCTCCTCTGCCGGTGTGACTTCGGGGCCCGGCCCGGCTTTGACCCCTCCGACATCGAGGAAGTCGGCACCGTCGGCGACCAGCCGCTCGGCTTTGTCGAGGAACGTGTCGAAGGCCCAGTACTCGCCGCCGTCGTAGAAAGAGTCGGGAGTGCGGTTGAGGATGCCCATCACGAGGGCCCGTGTCGAGATGTCGAATCGGGTGTTTCCCAGGGCCAGAAGCATCGCCATCCGACCATAGCGCCGAAGGCCCGGGACGAGCTGAGGTGCGATTTTGGCATCGAACAGCCAAGCAGAGGCCCGGCGGCATCTCGTCACGAATAGGCGGTCGATAGTGCGATCCGGGGATCGACCTCCAGAATCTCCACACGGATTCCCTCGACCGTGACCACGAGGCCTGTCCTGACGGTTCGAGCGCCCGGCACACGGTGTAGGGGCGGCGCAGCAGTGGGCACAGGCCCGAAGCGGTCGCGGAGGGCCAGCACGGCATCCGCGTCGGCTCGATCCCCGTCGACTGCCACGATCAGCACTGGTCGACGCACTCCCGCCTCGCGGAGACGCTCCAGCACGATGCGGGCGGGCGGCGGATCGTCGAGCACCACGACGGTCGCGCCGCCATGGTGGAGTGCCACAACTCCGTCGCCCAGTGCCGTGTGTCCGTCCTCTGGTGACGGAGAATTCGCGATGGCGACTCCACATATGCAAGCGCTGATCAGCAGGGCGGCGAGACCCACCCCTCGCCGCCGCACGCCCAGCGAGACGACGACGGCTCCACCGATGATGACCAGGCCCGCGAGATCGAGTGTCGCTGATGGCGCCGCCGCGGCCATGCCGGCCACTCCCCCGATCCACAAGAGCAGCATCGCCGTCGGGAAGTGGAGCACGGTGGCGACCCAACCACCGCATACTCCGGCCACGAGGCCGGCAGTGCAGCCCCAAATCATGACCGCCCCGCTGGCGGGCCCGGCGAGGACATTGGCCGGGAGCGAAGCCAGTGGGAGCGGGCCGAAGACCGCAATCAGCACGGGCGACACCGCGAGCTGCGCGGCGACCGTGGTGCTCACCGGAACCCGGAGCCACGACGGACCGGGCAGGCGTTCATTGAGCGGACCGCCGAGCCACACAATGCCCGCGGTGGCTGCCGCTGAGAGCCGAAACGCGATGACATGGACGAGGAACGGGTCGATCACGAGCAGTCCGACGATGGCCCAGGACAGCCCGCTTCGCCCATTGGTCGGACGGCCGAGCGCCGCCGAGCCGATGCCAATTCCCGCCATGGCGGTGGCCCGGAGTACTGATGGTTCGAAGCGGGTCATGATCGCAAACAACCCCAACAGGACGAGGAGCACCACCGCCCGCCCCGCGGGACGGAGTCGCCCGGCGACGGGCATGGCCACGGCGAGCACGAACGCGACGTTCTGGCCCGACACGACAAGAAGATGACCGAGGCCGGCGGCCCGGAAGTCGTCGGCCGTGACCGGCCCCTGCCCTCGGTCGTCGCCGATGACCATGCCGAGGAAGAGGGCCTTGTCGTCGCGGTCGAGCGAATGCGCTCCCTCATCAAGCGTGCGGCGAACCATGTTGGCGGCTGCGTTGACCGGCGCGGCAGGGGCCGAGCCCAGCACCTCCGTCACAGTGATTCGCCCAACGACGTGACGCTGAAGCGAGCGAGTGTCGCTCATGGGGACGGGCCGGATCGTGCCAGTCACATGAAGGCGCTCGCCCGCCAGAGCGTTGTCGAGGCGGCCCGCCACCGCGCCATGACCAGTCGCCACGAGACGCTGTCGCCCCGACCGGACGGTGACCCGGACGCCAACCGGTCCGCTCGCCTTCGGATCATCGATGAAGGTGATCCACCCGTCGAACTCTCCCGCCTCCGGAAAGTCGAATGACCGAGTGGCGTGGGTGGACGACGCCGACGCCGTCAGAAAGACCGCAATCACCAGGACTCCCACCGACCAGCGGCAACGACGCAAGAGGAGCGAGGCAACAATCGACAACGCAGCGAACACCAGCGGCGTGGACGGTGCCAGCCATGCGCCGAGCACCGCGCCGACCACTGCCGCGTGCGCCTTCACACCTCCACCAGGGGTGCGAGCTGAGCGAGTCGTGAGGGGCCGATCCCTGCTACCTCGAGGAGATCCTCGACCCGGTCGAATGACCCCTCGGTTTCGCGGTGTCGAAGAATGGCTCCGGCGATACTCGGGCCGATCCCGGGCAGAGTTTCGAGCGCGGCCTGATCAGCGGTGTTGAGATCGACAACGCCGCCCGAGGTGGCCGCACCCGTCGTGGTGCCGCCCTCGAGCGGGACCACGACCGGCTCGTCCTCGCCGACCCATGGCACCCACACGCGCTGACCGTCGGACACCGGCGCGGCGAGGTTCAACCGTTCTCGGTCGGCATCGACCAGCAGCCCAGCCGCGGCGTCGATCGCATCGACCACACGGGCGTCGAGTGGCAGTTCGTGCACTCCGGGAAGGGCTACAGCACCGTCGACATGGACCACGATGGTGGTTGCTGCGCTTGGGGCCGTGGGGTCGCCCGTGACGGTGATCGCCGTCTCACTCACCCTGGGGAGAACCTGCTCGACCGGGGGCGGCGCGGGCGTGGCGAACGCCCACCATCCAGCCAGCGCCGCAGCAACGACGGCGGTCGAGCCGGCGATCGCACTCCATGGGCTGATTCCGAGCCGATCCGCGAGAGAACTCAGCATCTCGGTCGTTCTTCGTCGAATGTCCACGCCCATGCCTCTCATCGAGGTTCACGGGGGAAGTGACGTGTCGGGTCCCACCCTACTGAGCACCGGAGACAGGCAAGCCTCAGCCGCTACATTTCAGTAGGTGGAGTCCGAGGAACGACAGGACGAGATCCGAGAGGCGCTCCAGCGCGACGCAACGGGTTTCGCCGCACGAAGTCGCGCCGCTGCCGGCGAGCCGCAGCCGGGACCTCGGTCGCTCATCGTCTGGCTTCTGACCCATCGCGGGATCCTCAGGGCGCTCCCCGCGCTCACCATCGCTGTCGGTCTCGCTTTGGCGCTCCTCGGCGTCCTCAAGCGCGGGGCCCCGTTCATCATTGGCGGGGTGATGATCGCCTCGTTCGGCGTGGGCGGTTTCTTCTTCCCGGCCATCGTCGAAAAGCAGCAGGCCCTCGATCGTCTACGGCAGGACGAGGATCGGGCCGAATGGAACAAGTGGCGGGCCGACAACGACCTGCCCCCGATCTAGAACAGAGCCGCGCTCAGCTTCCGACGCCAGCTCGCAGTGCGTGGGTCTTCGCCGCCGAGCACTTCGAGAAGATCGACGAATTTCTGGCGAGCCTCCTCGTCGTTCTTCACGATGAGCAGTAGCTCGCCAAGCGTGGCCTCGACATCGTCGCCGACGCCCCCGGTGCGGGCCAGGGCAGTGACGCGGCGCGTTTCCGGCGACTCGGGAATGCGTTCCAGCAGCTGGAGGCCAGTCTCTGTTTCACCTTGCTCGACCAGAAGCTCAGCCAGAGCGACGACGGCCGCCGGATGGTCGGCTTGGATCTCGAGCGCCTTGATCAACGACGCCTCGTCACCGACGGCGACCAGCTGATCGATTTCAGAACCTTCGGACGGGCCGATGAGCGCGTCGACGAACTCTTGCACCTCGGCCTCGCCCTTCGCGCCGATGAAGTCGGCAACGACCTGGCCGTCCTTCAGCGCGTAGACCGCAGGGATCGACTGGACCTTGAATGCCTGGCCGACCGCCGGGTTCGCGTCGACATCGACCTTGGCCAACTCGACCTGTCCGTTTGTGGCCGCGATGACCTTCTCGAGGATGGGCCCGAGCTGCTTGCACGGCCCGCACCACTCGGCCCAGAGGTCGACAACCACCGGCACGGTCTTCGACCGCTCCACTACCTGCGTCTCGAACGTTGCGTCTGTTACATCAGCCATCGTGGGTTGCAACGTAGCGGACCCCCGATCGATTCCCGTCGCCGTCTCGACGGGAACGCACGTGACGTGGTCTGATGCTCGCCGGATGACCAAAGCCGTGGAACCCACTGATCTCTACACCGTGCTTCGGACGCCTGATCTGATCGATCCCGTGCTGATCGTCCACTTCGATGGCTGGATCGACGCCGGCGTCTCCGCCGGAAATGCCGTCCGTCATCTGATCGAGGTCACCGGCGCCGATCCCTTGGTCGAGTTCGACACCGAGTGGCTGCTCGACCATCGGGCCCGACGCCCGACGATGCACATCGTCGATGGGGTCAACGCGGGCGTCGACTGGCCGACGATCGAGATCGCCACCGGCCGAGACTCGAACGATCGCGATGTGCTGATTCTGAGTGGTGCCGAGCCCGACCACAATTGGCGGGCTTTCACCGCCGCCATCGTGGGGCTTGCCGATCGCTTCGGCGTCCGACGCGTCGTGGCGATGGGCGCCTACCCCGCCGCAGTGCCTCACACGCGTTCGTCCCGCCTGACGATCACCTCGCCGACGGTCGACCTCGCGCGGAGCAACGAGCCCCAGGCCACACTCGACGTACCCGCGGGCATGGCCGCAGTACTCGAACAGGCACTCGATGCAGCCGGCCTCGAGGCGCTCACGATGTGGGCTCAGGTTCCCCACTACATCCCTCCCGGCCCCTATCCAGCCGCTACACAGGCGCTCATCGAGGGACTCGAGGAAACAGCCGAGGTCAGCGCCCCGTCCGGCGATCTGGGCGAGAAGGCGCTCGCCACGCGCAACCGGCTCGACGAATTGGTGTCCGACGAAGCGTCCCACAAGGCGATGCTCTCGGAGCTCGAACGACAGCACGACCAATACGGCCACGACGGTGAGACCCTGCCGACGAGCGACGAACTCGCCGCCCAGGTCGAGCAGTTCCTACGCTCACAAGACGACGACAGTTCCGATTCCGACTCGGACAGCAACCCCGAACCTGAGGAAGACAAGAATGAAGATTGATGCCGGACTCATGGGGTCGCTCGACACCGTCGGCGATCGCGCCGAGTCGATGGAAGCCTTCGGCTACGACGGTCTGCTCACCGCCGAGCTGAGCCACGATCCATTCTTCCCTCTGGTGCTAGCTGCCGAACGCACTGAACGGGTCGAGCTCGCCACAGGCATCGCGGTCGCCTTCTCTCGCAACCCGATGATCCTGGCCAACATCGCGTGGGACCTCCAGGAGTTCTCCCGCGGTCGCTTCACCCTCGGTTTGGGATCACAGATCAAGCCCCACATCGAGAAACGCTTCTCGATGCCCTGGTCGAAACCGGCGGCCCGCATGGAGGACATGATCGACGCGATCCATGCCATCTGGGACTGCTGGCGAACCGGTGAGAAGCTCGACCACCGAGGCGACTTCTACCAGCACACACTCATGACGCCGATGTTTTCCCCGGGAGTGAGTGAGCATCCCGATCCGAAGATCACTCTCGCCGCGGTCGGTCCCCTGATGACTCGGGTCGCGGGCCGAGTCGCCGACGGCTTTGTCTCGCACTCGTTCCAGACCGCGGACTACCTCCGCGACGTGACCATCCCTGCGCTCGAGGAAGGCATCAACGACCGCGGCCGCGATCGCAGCGATGTGGAGATCTCGATTCCGCTCTTCGTTGTCAGCGGATCGACCGAGGAGGAAGTCGCCCAGCGCAAGCAGGGGGTCAGGCAACAGGTGGCCTTCTACGGGTCCACGCCCGCCTACAAGGGCGTGCTCGAGCACCACGGCTGGGACGATCTACAGCCGGAGCTCAACCGCATGTCAAAGGCCGGCCAATGGGTCGAGATGGCCGACCTGATCGACGACGACATCCTGTCGCACTTCGCGGTGATTGCCGAGCCGTCAGGTGTGGCCCCGCTGATCAAGGAACGATTCGGCGGCATTGTCGACCGTGTGCAGTTCTCGGCCGACGGCGACCGCGAGATCTGGGGTCCGGTGGTCGAAGAGATCCGGGCGATCTAGCCCAGCTGCCAGAGCACACCGCCGCCGGTCTTCACGCCGGCTTCGTCGACCGCCACTCCGATCTCGGACACCAGCAAGGACCCAGGTGGTGGCACCGCGCCCGTCGGCAGCAAGAGGTGGGTCATGTCGATCGATATCTCGGTCGTTGTGCGGTCGAACCCGACCTCCCACGCCATTGCCGCGACGAGCGTCGACGGGAGCCGGTCGGAGTCGATGAAGAGTTCCTCCACCTCGACACCGTCCATCGCCGCCTGGACCTGGCCGACCGTCGTGTTGTCGCGCAACGAATCGATCGATTCGGCGCCGGAGACCACAGCCACTGCGATGACGGCGCCCGCCACCAGCGCGGGCATCCACGCGGCACCACGCGCGGCAGCGAGGATCAGTATCCCCGCCACGAGTGCGACGGCTGTGGCCAATTCCGGTCTGAACGTCATCGCGCCGAACGGCGCGCCACTCACCTCGACCCCCAGCATCATCACCGGCGTCCGTGAACCCGCCCAGTTGTTGCCTGGGCCGGCCCACGCGGCGACGAGCCCGGCGGCGAGCACCGTCAACGTGAGTGCGGCCATGCTCACGCGCAACGACAGGCGATGAGCGCCGACGATCCCGAGAGCGACGAGCGAGGGTGCAAGCACCTCGATGTAGCGACCATGCAGATAGGCGTCACCGCGGCCGACTCCCGTGAGGAACCATCCCGCCACTGCCACTGTCGCCGCGAACATCGCTGCGTAGAACGCTGCTGCCGACGGTTGACGAAACAGCATGATCGCGCCGAGCACCGCGAACCCGGCGGTGGCCAGAGCCAGGTAAGCGACGGACGCCGTTGCGTGAACCAGCATCTCGGGCACGTCGTCGAGACCGCGCCGGCTGGCGAGGTCGGCGCCGTCGTAGGTTGCACCAGCACCAAACGTCTCGGACGCGAGGGCGCGACGCGCCAACTCCGCGAGAGCGAGACCGGCGTGACCGCTCAACCAGAGGGCCGTAAGCGCGACGCGATCTCGGCTGGCCGCGACGATCCACATGCCGGCGGCGATCACCACGATGGCCACAACGATCGTTCGCGGATGCGTCGCGTAGAGCGCGGCAGCAAGCAGCGACACTTCGACGGCGCGGAGCGATGTCGGCGCGTCGGCCAGACGAAGCAGCGCCAGCACGGCCAACGCCACGAGAAGCGGTAGTAGTCGCTCCGTCCACACGATCGATCCGGTCAGCAGCGCAGCAGGAAGCGATGCCCCGATCGCGGCAGCGGCGAGTGCTCGGCCCCCAGACGCATCGGTCAACCGACGAAGGAGCACATAGAGCACGGGCAGAAGGGCGGCGCCCAAGAGAGCGTTGACCACCTGAGCGAACACGATCATCTGCGACTCGTCGAAGCCCACCAACCAACCAGGTGCGAGCAGAGCCGGGTAGAGCACGCCATAGGGCGGCTGCGCGGAGAGCGGCGACGCTCCCCCGCCTGCGAGGGTGCGCCCCATCGACAGATATGCGAGATCGTCGATCGCCAGCAGTGGGCCCGTGATCGACGTCGCGATCCATGCACCGACCGCCGCATGAAGCGCCGTGGCGCCGGCAACGATCGAGCGAGGCGACATCATCGATGCGACGCTAGGCGCACCCCCGATTGCACGGTGGGAGCCTCGGTCCCGGCTGCTACGATTCCGTCCCGAACACTTCGGGGCTATAGCTCAGTTGGTAGAGCGCTTCCATGGCATGGAAGAGGTCAGGGGTTCAATTCCCCTTAGCTCCACAGCCCGGACCAGGGACTTCGCTTTCATGGCGAAGTCCTTCGTCGTTGTGGCGGCGCCCACGCACCTCGGCGAGCGTCGACCTCAGCCCGCTTCGGGAGTGCGCATGGGCTCCCAGTCGAGGCGGGGGCGGTCGCCCCAGAGCTTCTCGAGTTGGTAGAACTCGCGCTGCTCCTGGTGAAACACGTGGACGACGAACGTGCCGTAGTCCATGAGCACCCACTCGCGTTCTTCTTGGCCCTCGATACGGGCCGGCTTGGGGCCGCCGTCGAGGGTGAGTCGCTCCTCGATGCCGTCGACGATGGCGTGGACTTGCCGAGTACTCGACCCACTCGCGATGACAAAATAGTCCGACACCGAGAAGACCTCGCCGACGTCGATGATCACGACATCGGCGGCCTTCTTGTCGTCGGCCGCTGCGGCGGCTCGGCGGACCCAGTGTTGGATCTCGTCGGAACTAGTCACCTGGTGTCACTCACTTGATCTGGTCGAGTCGGACTCATCCCGACAGTCTCGCCAGCGTCTCGGCGAAATCAGCGCCCACGGTAACGGTGAGTTGCGCCGGTTGACCCGGATCTTCCTCGAACCGCACTTCCACGCCCAACGCGGCCGCGACGAGAGCCGCTGCTTCCTCAGTCGCGGGATCGTGATGGGCAACGAAGGTCTCGGCCACGTCGAAGCTGAGCGCGTTGCCAATGACGGTGATCTCCACACCCGCGGCCACGACAGCGGGGAGGAATTCGGCGCGGTTCTCGGTGTTGCCCGTGCCATCGAGAAGCTGGACGGTCGGCCAGTTCGCGGTTGCGAAACTCGCCGGCAAGGGCACCATCTCGCGACCCTTCTCGATCGGCCACGCATCTCGCCCAGGGGCCAGCGTGTAGAAGGGCCGTTCGGCATCGAAGTCGATCGGTACGGCGGGCACCACTTCCAGGTCAGCCGTTCCCGCGGCAAACGCTCGAAGGAAGGGCGGGAGGCCGTCATCGAACGGAAGGGTCGCCGCGAGAAGTTCGGCCTCGTCCTCTATGTCGCCGATAGCGGCGAGCCACGCTTCCCAGACTGCCAATTGGCGGGTGAAGCGACCGTCGTCGCGTTCCGAGGGATTTCGCCATTGATAGATCTGCGCGAGATCTTCGTAGCCGTATTGCGTGAACCCGGACTCGTACACGATCTCCTCGGCACCGTCCGCGTCGACGGTGACGAGATCGTCGGTGAGAAAGAAAGGAATCGTTTCGAGCGGCTTGAGGAAAAGCGCGAATCGGTCGGGCTCCATGACCATCGGGTCGTCGGTAAACCCGAATTGCATGTAGTCGGCGATTGTCGCCTCAATCCCCTCGACACCCGCCTCGGCATATCGCTCGTGCAGCACGGTGTCGCCACGGTCGGTCGAGATGAGCATGTCGGGCGAGTAGATGACCAGGCTGCCGCCGTCGTCGAGCGATGTGCGGGCGAGCACGGTGACACCCACCAATGCGTCGTCGTCGTCGACATGGGCCACAACCAAAGTGGGAGTCGGGGTGGCGAACGCACGAAAACCTGGCTCGGCGGGATCGTCGACCACGTCGATCTGCGTTCCATCGGTCGTGTCGAGCACCGCCTTGGCCCCTTCTCTCCAGAGGAGCAGAACGATCGCAGCCGCGCCCACGACCAGTAGAGGGAAGCCGAAGCGGAAGAACACGCCGGCCTTCGGTGCCGGGCGCCGGCCACGCGACCGAGACGTGTGGTCGTGCTTTTCCGTCGTGTCGTCAGGGGTCGAAGCGGTCATGTGTCCTGGCGATAGAGCTCGAGTCGGCGGATGCCGTCGATGACCGTAGGCGGTAGGAGCGCCTCGACGGGCGCGTCCACCGCGATCCGCTCACGCAGGTCGCTCGACGAGATCTCCATGAGCGGCACCTCGACCACCACATGGTCCCAGCCGTCGGGCGGTCGGCCGCCTTCACGGCCTCCCCGGTCCACCACGACCGTGGTGGCGAGACGACGAATGTCGTCGGGGCGACTCCACGAGTCGAGACCGGCGGCCGCGTCGGAACCGACGAGGAGGAAGAGCTCGGCTCCGGGGTTGTCGGCGTGGATCTGGTCGAGGGTGTCGGCGGTATAGGTGAGTCCGCCGCGCTGAATCTCGATGCCGCTGGCCTCGAGGCGGTCGGCGCCCGCTTGTCGATTCACATGATCGACAGCGTCGGCCACCAACTCGAGCCGGGTCGTGGCCGGCGTGACGTCGGTGCCGGCCTTCTGCCACGGGTCGTTGGCCACCACCAGCAGCATTCTGTCGAGGGCGAGCAGGTGCCGTACCTCGAGAGCGATCATCAAGTGACCGTTGTGGAGAGGATCGAATGTCCCTCCGAATACGCCGATTCTCACCCGGCGCAGTGTACGACGCCTCTCAGAATTCGGGAATGTCGCCCGAAATACCACACTCAGTAGGCGACGTGACGAAAGTCATACAGGTTTGACCTGACATTTCGTACGAGATGGTGTTCAATACTGCGGCTGGACCGGAGTGCGGCGCGCAATCACTAGCTGCGAGCACACGGTACCTGCTTCCCCCCAAAACCCCACCCAAGGCATTTCGAACAAAGCAAGAAGTGCCAGAACGAAATCGGGAATACCGCGCATGCGGTAACCGTTGAGCGAGATGCTATGAGCGATTCTGTTGGACAGTACCTGAACGAGATCGGCGCTGTTGCGCTTCTCAATGCCCAGGAAGAGCGCGAGCTCTCCCAGGTCATCGAGAAGGGTTTCGAAGCCCGTGACCGAAAAGAAGACGGCGAGAAGGGCCGTGAGCTGGATCGTGCAATCCGCGATGCCGCCGCAGCCAAGGACCGGTTCATCCGGGCCAACCTCCGCCTCGTGGTGAGCGTTGCTCGCCGCTATCCCCTCCCCCCCGGCATGGAACTCCTGGATCTCATCCAGGAAGGAAACCTGGGCCTCGAGCACGCCGTCGACAAGTTCGACTGGCGCAAGGGCTTCAAGTTCTCCACCTACGCCACCTTCTGGATCCGTCAGGCCATCGGCCGTGCGCTTGATCAGAAGGCATCCCTGGTCCGTCTCCCCGGCGACCGTTCGGCTTCGCTTCGTGCAGCTCTTCGGGCCGTCTCCGGCGATGGCGACGAACTCGACGACGAGCACGCCCGCCTCCACCGGCTGACCACCCCCACCAGCCTCGACCGCACCATCGGCGACGACGACTCCAACGAACTCGTCGACCTTCTTCCCGACTCCAACCCCGGCCCCGAGGTCGAGGTCATGGCCAAGGCCGAAGAAGAGATGGTCACCGGCTTGCTCGACATCCTCGACGAGCGTGCCAAGTACGCCGTCGAGCAGCGATTCGGGCTCGGCGACGGCCGCAAGCGCTCCTACCGTGAGGTCGGCGAAGACCTCGGCGTCACCGCCGAAGCCGCTCGCCGCCTGGTGAAGCGTGCGATCAACTCCGTGCGTGAGCACGCCGCCAGCATCGCCGACACCGTGGATGCCGCCTGATCTCAGGCAACTCATCCGAGAACGTTGAACCGAAGCCTCCGCCCTTGGGCGGGGGCTTCGGCCGTTTTCCACAGGTTCATGCCGATATTGGTTGGAACCGGACCCCATGCGGCAGCAGACTTGTCGGGTGAGCATCACGTGGAGTCCCAGCAGCTGGCGTTCGTTCGAGGCAAAGCACCAGCCGGCTTGGCCCGACTCGGGCGAACTCGAGCAAGCGCTGAAGACACTCGGCAACCAACCTCCGTTGGTTTTTGCCGGCGAAGCCCGCAACCTCACCGCGCAGCTCGGCAGCGTCGCCAATGGCGAGGCATTCCTCCTTCAGGCCGGCGACTGCGCCGAGTCGTTCGAGAGCTCGGCCGACTCGATCCGCGACCGATTGCGAGTCATCCTCCAGATGGCCATCGTGCTCACCTACTCGGGCGGCACTCCTCTGGTGAAAGTAGGCCGCATCGCCGGCCAGTTCGCCAAGCCGCGCTCGAGCCCGACCGAGACGAAGGGCGACGAAGAACTTCCCTCGTTCCTCGGACAGATCGTCAACGACGTCGGGTTCTCCGAGGCCGAACGCCGACCCGATCCGCAGCGTCTTCTCGGCGCCTACAACCGGGCCGCATCCACGCTCAACCTGCTGCGGGCCTTCACCCGCGGCGGCTACGCCGACCTCACGCAGGTCTCCAGCTGGAACCGCGAGTTCGTCGCCTCCTCCCCTGCTGGTGAGCGCTACAGCCAGATGGCCGACGAGATCGATCGAGCGCTGAAGTTCATGGACGCCTGTGGCGTCAACGGCGACACGGTTCCTGCATTGCACGAGGTCGACTTCTACACCTCACACGAGGCGCTGCTCCTCAACTACGAAGAGGCGCTCACCCGGGAGGACTCTCTCACCGGCGACTGGTACGACTGCTCGGCCCACATGCTGTGGATCGGCGAGCGCACCCGTCAACTCGATGGCGCCCATGTCGAGTTCCTCCGCGGCGTCAACAACCCGCTGGGCTGCAAGGTCGGGCCCACGGCCACGACCGACGAAGTGCTCGGGCTGTGCGAGGCGCTCAACCCCGAGCAGGTTCCCGGCCGACTCACACTGATTGTCCGGCAGGGCGCCGAGAAGGTGACCGAGGGCCTGCCTCCCCTGCTTGCAGCAGTGCGCGATTCTGGCCACCCGGTCGTGTGGGCCTGTGACCCGATGCACGGCAATACCTACACAGCCGAAGGCGGTCACAAGACCCGCCACTTCGATGATGTCCTCAAGGAGATCAGCGGGTTCTTCGCTGCTCACAAACAAGAGGGCACCTGGCCCGGCGGCGTTCATGTCGAACTCACGGGCGATGCCGTGACCGAGTGTCTTGGTGGAAGCGACGGCCTTGTCGACGGCGACCTCGAGCAGGCCTACGAGACAATGTGCGATCCGCGTCTCAATGGTCGCCAGTCGGTCGACCTCGCGTTCCGCGTTGCCGAACTCCTTCGAGAGCAGGCATAGGCCAGCGCCGCCCGCGGACGGCTACGCACAAGGGTCGTTTCGGCCAAAGCGGCAGGACAAAAAGAAATACGGATCTCGCGCATCCGTGGAACCAACTGGATCCGTAGCACGGGTTGTACATCACCCCTGGAAGGAACCAGATATGTCCAAGCGCTTCCTGCGCCTCCTGTCCGCTCTCCTCGCATTCACGCTGCTCGCTGCAGCGTGTGGCGACGACGACGAGGACACCAGCACAACCACGACGACCGAAGCCATCGAAGACGACATGGCTGAGGAAGACGACATGGCCGATGAGCCGGGCACGATCGTCGATGTGGCCATCGCCAACGACTTCACCACCCTCGTCGCTGCCGTGCAGGCCGCCGGCCTGGTCGACACCCTTTCCGGTGAAGGCCCGTTCACGGTCTTCGCTCCCACCGACGACGCCTTCGCCGCCGCCCTCGCCGACCTCGGCCTGAGCGCCGACGAACTCCTGGCCAGCGACGGACTCGCCGACATCCTCACCTACCACGTCGTGGCCGGTGAAGTGGACGCCGCCACCGCCATCAGCCTCGACGGCCAAAGCGCCACCACGGTGAACGGCGCCGACATCGACATCAGCGTGGTCGACGGCTCCGTCGTCATCAACGGCACCGCCACCGTCGTCGCCGCCGACGTCGCTGCCTCCAACGGCATCGTCCACGTCATCGACGCCGTCCTGCTCCCCCCGGCGTAGTCCCCGAGCGGACCAAGCCGCCAGGTTCGCTCCGCCCAGCGAGTCGCCCGACCCTCCCCTCCAGGTGGTCGCGGCGGCTCGCTGTCGGCGTGAGCCCCATCGTGCGGTGGAGCGCCATGACAATGACTGCCACTTTGACCCGACCCGAGCAACAGCAAGTGAGCCACGATGGCTACGCTGTCGTCGTGAGCGCCGCAGAGATTCGTGTCGTCGGTGACGCCGATGCCGCCTTCGTTCGAGGCGACGACGACGCCCTTCGTCGGGCCTACGACCAGCACGGCAGCCTCATCTTCACCTTCTGTTCTCGGGCCCTGGGCCCTGAGCGAGCGGGCGATGTCACTCAAGAAGTCTTCCTGAGCGCATGGAGGGCACGCGACCGGTTCGACCCGACCAAGGGCAACCTCGCAGCGTGGCTCACTGGCATCGCCAAGAACCGCATCATCGACTCAGTCAGAGCCGAGAAACGGCACTCCGACCGCCGAGCACCCGAGTCGGCCGCCGACGCCGGCGTGATCCAAGCCGACACCGACTCACTGGGCGACAAGATGCTGGTGGCCGATGCCCTCCGGACGCTTCCGGAGCGCTCCCGCACCGTTCTCGCCCTGCACTACTTCGAAGATCTGACCCATCCTGAGATCGCCGACCGCACCGAGCTCCCGCTCGGCACGGTGAAGAGCGACATCCGTCGAGGCCTCGAACGGATTCGGCAACATCTGGAGGCGCAGCATGTCTGATGGTCCCCATACCACCGATGACGAGGGCCGCCTCGACGCGATTCTTCGATCGCTCACCGACGAGGACCTCCGTCTCGAGACGCCTCCCGAGTCCGTATGGGCGGGCATCGAGTCGTCGTTGAGCGCCGGGTCCGCGGTGCAAGGCGAGTCCTCCGAGGGTGAAGCGATCGCGCCGGTGATCGACCTCGCGAGCCGACGCCGCACGCCTCTACTGGTCGGCGCCGTCGCCGCCGCGCTGCTACTGGTGGGCGGCCTTGCCGTAATCCTGAACTCGGGCGATGACGACAATTCGGTTGAGTTCGCCAGCGCCGAACTCGCCTTCGTGCCGAACAATCCAGCCTTTGTGCCGCTGGGAGCAGGTCACACCGCAGCGGTCACGCTGCTCGGTGGGCCCGATGACGAGACGGTACGAGTCGACTCTGCCGACCTTCCCGATGCGCCTGACGGCAGCGATCTCGAGATCTGGCTTATCGGATTCGCGGGAGACCAAGCCGACATCGTCTCGCTCGGGTTGGTCGAAGACCCGTCAGCGCCGGGCACCTTCACGGTTCCCGACGATTTCGATCGAGCGGCCTACGACACAGTCGCCGTCGACGTGAGCGTGGAGCCCAACGACGGCGTCGAGACCCACAGCGGCATGTCGCTCGTGCGGGGCACGCTGACCTGACGCCCTCGTCGACTCAGGCGAGGTGTTCGACAAAGGCCTCGAGCTGGCGCAGGTTGCGCACCTCGTGGCAGCCGTCGGCATATTGGGCGTACTCGCCGACGATGGAGTCGCCGGTGTCCCAGTAGGACTGAGGCTCGGGATTGAGCCAGTGAACCTGGCGCGCCTTCTCCCGCATCTCCTTGATGATCCAACTCTCCGACGCGTGGTAATTGTTGCGGGCGTCGCCGAGGATCATGATCGATGTCCGGGGGCCGATGTCCTTGCCGTACTTCTCCCAGAACACTCCGAGCGCATGGCCGTAGTCGGAGTGTCCGTCGACCCAGACCACATCGGCTTCGGTGTTGACCCGATGCACCGCCTCGTTGATGTCTTCGACACCTTCGAAGTAGCCGGTGACCTCGTCGAGGCCATCGATGAACACGAACGACCTGACCTTCGAGAACTGCCCGGAGATGGCATAAACGAGATGCAGCGTGAAGCGGGCAAACGCGGCAACCGAACCCGAGATGTCGGCGATCACGAAGATCTCCGGCTTGTGCGGCTTGGGATTGCGGAACTTCGGCTCTGCGGGCACGCCGCCGTAGGACAATGAGGCGCGAACCGTACGACGGAAGTCGAGCGGACCCTTGCGCCCATGACGACGCTTGCGCTGGAGTCGCGATGCGAGCTTGCGGGTGAGTGGGTAGATCGCCTTGCGTAGCGACGCCATCTCTTCGCGCGAGGCGTGCATGAAGTCGACGTCTTCCGGGAGAGGCTTGCGCAGGGTCTTGGCCATGGCCTCGACACCGCGATCGGCGACGAGGCGCCGACGAATCTCCGCTTCGATCTCCTTCTGCAGTTGATCGACCCGGGTCTGGTATTCGTCGCGCTGCAGCCGCTGATCGAATTCCGACGACTCGCCGGTCTCGTCCTGCTCCTGTTCGAGAAGACGCTCGAGCACACCTTCGAGATCGAGGTTTCGCAGGGTGCGGTAGAGGTAGTAGGTGCCGCCGACAGGGCGACCGGGCTCCATGCCGGCGTAGCGCTTCACCGCTTGGCGGGCGACGCCGCGCATCATCTGCTGATCGCCCCGCATCAGGGCCTGGAACAGCATCTCGGCCAGCTCTTCGGGTGTGAGGTTCTCTCCCCCGCCGCCGCCTTGCTGATCGCCGGAGCCTTCGGCGCCGTCTTGATCCTCGTCCTCGTCGCCGAGCTCCGACATCTCGTCGGCTTCGTCGCCGATCGCGTATTCCTGGCCTCGCAGAGAGAAGTAGACCTCGAAGACGGTCTCGAACGCCTTCCAATGATTTGAGTGCTTGACCAGTGTGGCGGCCAGCGCGTATTTGAAGGTTTCGCGCTCGCCGATCGGGACGTGGCGCACCGCCTCCATCGCATCGAGGTTTTCCGTGAGCGACACCGGCAGACCGGCGTTGCGGAGTTCGACGATGAAGCCGCTGAGGAGCTCGAGAATCGGGTCGCCCAGCGCCGCCGGGACCTCGTCTTCTGCGTCGGTGACGGTCATGGTGTGGTGAGTCCTCGGGTCAGACTGTGACGCCGTCGGCAGTGCCGAGTTCCTTCACGGCCTTCTTGATGTCGCTCTGATACTTCAGGAGGACGTTGATGGTGTCGGTCGCCGTCTGCTCGTCGATCTTCTCGACGCCGAGCAGGACGAGGGTCTTGGCCCAGTCGAGAGTCTCGGAAACCGATGGATGCTTCTTCAGTTCGATCTGTCGGATCGAGCGCACGACGCGGGCGACCTGATCAGCAAGGTTCTCGGTGATGTCCGGAACCTTGGTGAGAACAATCTCCTTCTCACGCTCCATGTCGGGATAATCGATGTGGAGGTAGAGGCATCGACGCTTCAGCGCCTCCGAGAGCTCACGAGTGTTGTTGGACGTGAGAAAGACGAGCGGGATCTGCTTTGCCTCGATGGTGCCCAGCTCGGGGATCGAGACTTGATAGTCGGACAGGATCTCGAGCAACAGTGCCTCGGTCTCCACTTCGACCCGGTCGACCTCATCGATCAGCAACACGACAGGGTCCTCGGCGCTGATGGCTTCGAGCAACGGCCGAGTGAGCAGGAACTCGTCGGAGAAGATGTCGTCGGACATCTCGGTCCAGTCGGCGGTGTCGTCGCCCCGTTCGGTCTGAATGCGAAGCAACTGCTTCTTGTAGTTCCACTCGTAGAGCGCCTTGGCCTCGTCGAGACCCTCGTAGCACTGCAGCCGGATCAAACGGGCGTCACAGATCTTGGCGACGCTCTTCGCGAGTTCGGTCTTGCCGGTGCCGGCAGGCCCCTCGACGAGAATCGGCTTCTGGAGCCGGTCGGCCAGGTACACAACGCCCGCTATGCCCTCGTCGGAGAGATAGTCGACCTTCTCCAGGTCGGCCTTGACGGAAGCGACGTCTTCAAATCGATACGACATGAGGACTGAGGTTAGCGGTCGTTAACCAAACTTCGGTAACCGATTACGCGCCACCGACATCTCTGTCAGGGACGCACCTGACCGTTGCCGCGCACGACGAACTTTCGTGTCGTGAGCTGCTCGAGGCCCATCGGGCCGCGGGCGTGAAGTTTCTGCGTGGAGATACCAATCTCCGCGCCGAATCCGAACTCCTCGCCGTCGACGAACCGGGTCGAGGCGTTGACCAACACGGCGGCGGCGTCGACCTCGTTCGTGAACCGATCGGCGGCGGCGTTATCGGCTGTGACAATCGCCTCGCTGTGGCCCGTAGAGGTCTCGTTGATGTGTTCGATCGCTTCATCGAGATCGGCGACCACCTTCACGCTCATCTTCATCTCGAGGAACTCGGTGGCGAAGTCTTCGTCAGTGGCCACGCCGATCGAGGGAACGATCGCTCGAGCGGCCTCGTCGCCCACAAGCTCGACACCATCGAGGGAGCGGGCCGCCATCGGCAGGAAGGCGTCGGCAACCGAGGCATGGACCACCAACGACTCCGCGGCGTTGCAGACGCCGGTGCGCTGGGTCTTCGCGTTGAACACGATCTCGCGCGCCATGTCGAGGTCGGCGCCGGCATCCACGTAGACGTGGCAGTTGCCTGCGCCATCGATCACATAGGGCACCGTGGCATTGTCGAGAATCGACTGGATCAAGGCGGGGCCGCCCCGGGGAATCAGACAGTCGACGTAGCCACGCTGCTGCATGAACTCCACCGCTGCTTCGCGCCGCACGTCATCAACGACGAGGAGGGCGTCCTCCGGCAAACCGGCCTTGCCGAGCGCATCTCGAAGAACAGCCGAGATCGCGAGGTTCGAGTCGATGGCCGACGACGATCCACGCAGAAACGCGGCATTGCCGGACTTCAGGCAGAGTCCGAAGGCATCGCTCGTGACGTTGGGTCGGCTCTCGTAGATGATCGCAACCACCCCGAGGGGCACATGCACCCGCTCGATCCTCAGACCATTGGGACGTACCCAACCGTCGGATATCCGGCCGACGGGATCGGCGAGGGCCGCGACCTGGCGGAGCCCCCCGGCCATTCCTTCGATTCGAGCGGGATCGAGCCGCAGCCGATCGATGAGAGGCGCAGCCATTCCGCCGACCTCGGCACGGGCCACATCGACCTGGTTGGCCTCGATGACGGCGTCGGAGTTGGCGACCAGGAGATCGGCCGCAGCATGCAGCGCAGCGTCCTTCTCAGCCGTCGATGCGGAGGCCAGGGCGCGAGAGGCCGTCTTCGCCCGACCGGCAAGCTCTGGAATGGGAGTCGGAGTCACAGTCACGAGACCCCAGGGTAGCCGTGGGCAGGACTAGCCTCGCTGCCGTGTCGCGTCGCCTCGAACCCACGGTGTTCCTGGCCATGATCTCGCCGATCACGGTGGGACTCGTGGTGGGTGCCGTCGCGGTGGGCCGCATCTGGACCGATTCGTGGATTGTCGCCGTCGTCTTTGGTATCGCCACCTGGGTCGGTCGAGTGGTGGCGGCTGTTGCCATCGCCCGCCGTGTCGGTGGTCTCGCTCCCCGAATCGACCCGTTCGCGCTGCGGGAGCCATGGCGGTTCTTCGTACGCGACGCCCTCACGGCCCGGCAGCGATTCCACGAAGCGGTCGCCGACGCCGACGATGGTCCGCTCCGCGACCGACTGCTCGAAATCGAAGGCGAGCTCGAACATGCCATCGACGTCACTTGGGATGTCGCGCAACGAGGCCAGCAGCTCACCGACGCTCGACGACGAATCGATACAGATGCGTTGAGGAGGAGGCTCGATTCGACGACCGCAGGCGACCCGCGCCACACCGCCGCACTCGCGCAGCAGGCCAGCCATGACCGTCTCGCGACTCGTGAAAACGACACGCAAGAGAGGCTGGAAGTGCTCGAGGCCCGTCTCGACGAGACAGTGGTGCGGGCAGGCGAGCTCTCGACCCGTACCGGCGGCGCAATCGCGTTGGAGGAACTGGCAGGTCAAGTAACCCGGATGGTCGACGAGTTGGACTCGTTGCGAATCGCACTCGACGAGGTTGGCAACGACTCGTGAACGAACCGCAGTGGCGATATCGCAAGCATGCGAGCCCGAGCCGGCCCAACGGTTCGGCGCTCGTGGCCGGTGGCATCGGCCTGTCGCGCCTTGCCGGCCTCTTCCGCGAGATGGTCACGTCCCGTGTTCTCGGCCTCTCGCTCGCCGCCGACGCGTTCGCCGCGGCGGCCCGGATACCGAACCTTCTCCAGAACCTGCTCGGCGAAGGCGTGCTGTCGGCGAGCTTCGTGCCCGTCTACAGCCAACTGCTCGACGACGACGAGGGCGACGCCAACCGGGTGGCCGGGGCGGTCGGGGCGCTCCTCCTGATGATCACCGGCGTGGCGGTCCTGCTTCTCGTCGTCGCGGCCCGTCCGATCACCACCCTGCTCGCGCCCGGCCTCTCGGGTGAAGTTTTCGAGTTGGCTGTCGACTTCACCCAGATCATGGCCGTCGGCATCGGCTTCCTGGTCATGTCGGCCTGGTGCCTCGGCATCCTGAACAGCCACCGTTCGTTCTTCCTGCCCTACGCCGCCCCGGTCATCTGGAACGCGGCGCAGATCTTGGCCCTTCTCTTCATCTGGTGGCGCGACTGGGCCCTCGCCGATGCAGCCAGAGGCCTGGCGATCGCTGTGACCATCGGCGGTGCGTTGCAGTTGCTGGTGCAACTACCGACGGTGCGCAGGCTGGCCCGGGGCCTCCGCTTTCGCCCCGACAACCACCACGCGGCCGTAAAGGAAGTGCGGCGCCGATTCGCGCCGGCCGTTCTTGGCCGCGGCGTCATCCAGATCTCTGCCTACCTCGATTTGATCCTCGCCACGTTCCTCGGCGCCGGAGCGCTGTCGGCTCTGTTCAAGGCGCAGATGCTCTACACACTCCCGGTTTCGCTGTTCGCGATGAGCGTGGCTGCGGTCGAGCTCCCGGAGATGGC
>Ga0315336_1001320_pt1 | contig 50036 bp, 52 predicted proteins | sample ASW5metaG_FD_204512 | JGI IMG/M metagenome (GOLD analysis project Ga0315336, IMG submission 204512) | Ammonia-oxidizing marine archaeal communities from Monterey Bay, California, United States - ASW #5 | ecosystem: Environmental > Aquatic > Marine > Intertidal zone | place: USA: California...
ATGAGCCGTCCCGGACACTGCAAGGACAACGCGGTCGCCGAGAGTTTCTTCCACACCCTCAAGACCGAGTGGATCTACCACTTCGACTTCACGACCCGAGAGCAGGCTCGTCTTGCGATCTTCGACTCCATCGAGGGTTCTACAATCCCCAACGCATGCACTCATCGCTCGACTATCAATCTCCCGATGACTATGAGAGAGTGACTTCCGCAGCGTAAACCGTGTCCACTTTTCCCGGGGAAGATCCGTCCGCTGCAACGCCTTGTTAGACGGCGGGTCCAGCGAGGTCCGGTGCCACTTCTTCTACCTCGGCGAGGAAATCTTCGCGAAGTGCCGGACGAATCCTCGACCACTCGCGCTGGACGCCCGGAGATTTCGCAATCTCGCGAATGACAGAATGCTGCGTTGACCAGTCTCCCGGATCGACTTCGAAGGCCGTGTAGCGCAGATAGGTCGCCTGCATCGCGAAAAAGATGTTGTGGAGATACTGGCGGAAACGAAAGGACTCCTCACGTGTCAGGTCAGGGTCGCCGGAAAGGCCACGGAGGTAGAGGCTGGCAACTTCGGGTTGAGCGAGTTCGGAACGAAGGGCTGCACCCTGTTCCTGGGTGGCGTGCAACGCTGCAAGTCGTTCGAGGCTCGCGTTCTGTTTCAACTGCCGGGTATTCTGACGGATCTGCGCAGCGAGATAGAGAAGCGTGATGATCACGCCGATCCCTCCCAGGAAGTCTCCTAGGTTGCCAAGATCCTGAAGTGTCACTACCGCCGCCTAGCGGGCCGGGCGCGCAGCTGCGTGGCAGAGGCCGCCGACGGTCGCTGAGGCACCCAAGGTTGATGTCGGAATGGTACCAGACCCCAAATGGAGCGCACTGTGCCGCGTCACCTGCAATCGCCTTGTTAGGCGCCCTGCCCGCCGCGATCCGGCGAGAGCAGTAGTCGCGCGAAGAGGTAACACGCCGCTGCAAAGAGCCACACTTGCGCCGCCAAGAAGGGCCAGAATTCCTTGAGTGCGAAGGCATTCCAGAAGCTCAGCAGGACGATGATGACACTAATTCCCAGGATGGTGGCTACGACCGCCACGCTTACGCGCTCGGAATCTTCCCGGGGTACCCGGACGTAATCTCGAATGGTCACGGTGATCCGCGGAATCACGATGATCGACCACAATCCGCTTCCGATGCGCCACGTTGTCGCAGCTGGGGTTCCAGCGTGAAGCAGAACGAGCGCCAGTAGCGAGAGAAAGAGAACCATGAAGCTCGTCAAGAGGAGGTTCAGGAATCGCTCGCGTTCTATCTGGGACCATTCGCCAATAGCCCGACGGCCGAGAATGATCACTACGCCGGAAAAGCCAGCGACAGCAACCGCTGCTTCGACAAGGAGGTTCAGGGTTTCGACGGGATCCGGCATGATCGGAGTCTCCAGGCCGCCTGACGGACTCGGGGTTCAGCTGCGGCCGACGTGACAGCAGGCTGGTGGGCCCCGCTCGTAGTGTCATGAGGATACACGCCTAGGCGCGCCGCCGCGTAGGCCGTCATCTGCAACCGCTTGTTAGGCGCGCGCGCACTTCTGTGCGTTGTACCAGCTAGCCAAGGCAATCCGCTCTGCCGGGCTTAGAGGGTCTCCTTGATCGTTCTTTTGAATCGCTGATCTCAAGTCTGACGAGTTGGCCGGAACCAGGAGAAGCTTCTGATACTGGATGCTGCTTTGAAGAAGAGTCTGGGATCGAGTCGATCTCGTGTTGGCGCGAACCTGAATCGACAGGTAGATGAGCGTCACGACGACGGCGATGGCGCCGATGAACTCGCCGTAGTTCCCTAGGAGCTGCGAGATCTCTAGCGCCGACATCTGAGCCTTCGCACCTCCTGCCGTCTAACTACTAAGTCGATGGAATCCTCGGGGCGCGAAATGTGCCCCGAATGCGGGATAAGCGTGCGCGAGAACGCCGGGGGGCGCAAGAAAGTCGCGGCTGGTCGTGGAGTTGGCGGCGAGGGATGGGAAAGCCGTGTTGGAACACAGCATCGGCTCTGGATGGGATGGCCGTCGCCGCGGGTCGAGGTTCTGCTGCGTTGTAACACGGCACCTCCACGGGATCGGTTCAATGGAGGCGCGGGAGCCTCGGGAGCACGGCGACTGCAGCGGCGACTGCTTGTGCGACGGTGTCGGGGTCTGCGGTGGCCGGAATGCGCATGAGATAGGGGCGATCGATCGAGGCGAACTCCGCGGCGACGCGTTCCTGGAACTCACGCTTCTCGAAGACGGGCTCGGCTTGGCCGCTGCGAGTTGCGATCCGGCCGAGACCCTCCTCGGCCGACAGCTCGAGCAGCAGCACTAGATCCGGGACCGGGAACTCGGCCTCGCTCTCTTGCAAAATCTGCTCGCGGTCGAGTCCGCGCGCGCCCTGATAGGCGACGGTCGAGAGGTAGTAGCGGTCCGAGAGCACGACCTGGCCGGCAGCCAGCGCAGGAGCGATGACGTCGCGGACGTGTTCGCGGCGTTGCTCGAGGAACCAGCGCAGCTCTTCGGCCGGCGCGAGAGGCTTGCCGGAGCGCGCCATCTCACGGATCCGCGGCCCCCACGTGCCGCCCATGTACGGTTCTGCGGTTTCGGTGACCACGGCGCCCGCCTCGCGCAAACGCTGTGCGAGGCGCCGCAGCTGCGTCGACTTGCCGCTGCCGTCGAGGCCTTCGAACACGAGCAGGAGACCAGCCGTCACAGGGAAGAGACCTCGTATCGTTCACCGCGCTCGGCGCGGGACGCAGCAGCGGCGCGCCAAGTCACCGAGGGAAAAGAGAGATTGGGGGTTCCGCACACACCGTGAGAGTGGCACGCCCGTTGCTCTATCGGAACCCAGTCCGCCCACCCTCAACCGGGACCGGGGAAAGGCGGGCTGGGAGCTGCCGGGCGAGGGCTTGGCTCGGCACGGGAAAACAACGACGGGGTGAGTCTCGTGTCGTTGCTCCCGCCCGGTGGCTCCATTTCGCCGCCCGTGTTCCGGAACGGACAAGGGCGAAGAGATCTATGACCTCTCCGCCCCCGTGTGCGATCTCCGTACTTGCGTACGGAACTAGCCGATCTTGCCCTGGAGCAGCAGACCGATGACGAGGCCATAAATGGCGATCGACTCGATCAAGACCATGCCCAGAATGAAGTTGACGAACATCGCGCCCGCGGCACCCGGGTTGCGGGCGATCCCGGCGGTCGTGTTGCCGGCCGTCAGGCCCTGACCGATGCCGCAGCCCAGACCCGCGAAGCCGACCGCGATGCCGGCGCCGAGGGCGTAGCCCCAGCTGCTGTCACTGCCGCCGCCGTCCGCAGCCGACGCGGCCAGCGGGAACAGCACCAAGAACAGCGTCCAAAAGACGAGATTTCCGAATTTCCGCATCGAGAGGTTCTCCTTTGTTGTGCGAAAGACGTGAGAGAGGCGGCGCCCTAGCGTTGCTAGTGCGCTTCTTCCAAGGCGAGCCCGATGTAAATCATCGAGAGCATTGCGAACACGTACGCCTGCAGGAACGCCACGAGGACGCCGAGGCCCATGAAAATCGCCGGTATGGCGACCGGAACCAGTGTGATCCAGACCGCGACGACCGTGTGGTCCGCGAACATGTTCGCGAGGAGCCGGACCGCCAACGTGAAGACGCGCGAGAGGTGGCTCACGAACTCGATCGGCGCGTAGATCGGGGCAAGCAGTCTCAGGTGGTAGGTCTTCTCTCCGACCTTCAGGTCGTAGAGGCTTGGCCCGAGGAAGTGATTCAGGTAGCCCCAGCCGTGCTCACGAATGCCGACGTACTGGTGAACCCCGAACGAGATGATCGCCCATGCCCACGTGGTATCAGCCGAACTCGTCGAGCCATCGATTCCGGGAATGAGGCCGATCATGTTCGAGATCAGGATGAAGAGGAAGAGCGTGCCGATCAGCGGGAAGTAGGTCCGCCATTTCGGCCCCATGTTCTGCTCGGCGAGGCCGGCGAGCATCTCGGTCAGCATCTCGATGACGTTGCGGATGCTGAAGCCTTCGTCCGGGATGACGCCGCCATTTTCGGCCGCGAGCTGCGCCTTCACCAGCACGCCGGTTCCCAGCACCAACGCGGCACTGAACAGCGAAGACCACAGGACCCAGTGGAGCTGCGTCGCGTCCGCGAGTGACTGGAAGATGCTCACGAGTCGTTCTCCTCGTCTTTCACTTGGAACGTGTGCACGGCCCGGTCTTCGCCCACATCGGGACGGACAATCGCCATCGCACCTTCTTCTTCGGTGTCGTCTGCCGGCTCGCGCTCTCGAGCCGTCCAAGGACTCCAGAGATCCCAGCTCGGATCGTCGTCCGCGAGCGCCGGAGCGTTTGCGAGGATCGGCGGACGCGCTCGCCACGCCGCAACCACCGCAGCGGGAATGATCATCGACAGGCCCAACACGAGGCCGTTCGCGTCGACGCCGGCCCAGAGGGCGATGCCGACCGCAAGCCCCAGGAGAACGAAGCGAACAGAGAACGTCGCAATCGCCAGACCGGCTCCGTTGCCGCCGACGAGCAGGATCTTTTCGCACGAGTTCCAGAGCGCCCGGAAGTTCGTCAGCTGAAGGAGCGCGCCGATGCCCATGCTCGCGGCGAAGCGCGGCGAGGCCAACGCAAGCGAAGCCGCCCCGGCCACAGCCGCCAGGCCGAGAAACCAGAGCAGCACATCGCGCTGCTGCAGGCTGCGGGTCTCGATCGCTTGCTCCACGTTTCTACTCATCCTCGTCGTCGCATTCGTTCTTCGGTCTCATTTTCATGAGCCGCAAGACGAAAGTCGCGAAACCCAAGACCGCACCCACCAGCATGCCGATGGGCTCCGTCCCGAATCGGGAATCAGCCCAATAGCCGAGACCGATCGCGACGGGGACGGAGAACACTGCCTCCATGGCCCCTTGATAGGCCTTGGCCTCGCGGCGACCCGGTTCCTCCGAGCCGTCGTTCCCGCCCTCGCTTTCGCTCAAGGCCGGATCCAGTCGGGAGTAGCTCCCGCCGGCGTGGCGGCGCCGATCCTAGCCGACGCCCCCAAACCCCTCAACGCGCGGCCGGGGGCCGATCGCTGCAACTTCTGGCGTCCCATCGATGTGGCCCCCCCCTCCGGATTCAGCGGACCCGAGCGGCGCTGCGAAACGCGATCCGCGCGGCTTCGAGCGTCTCGGCGACCTCGGACGGGCGGTGAGCCAGAGAAACGAATCCAGCCTCGAACGGAGATGGAGCCAGATACACCCCGTGGGAAAGCATCTGGTGGAAGAAGCGGCGGAAACGGCCCTCGTGCGCCTTTTTGGCGTCTTCGAAGTTCCGAACGGGCCCGGGATGAAAGAAGAATCCGAACATCCCGCCCAGGGTGACCGTGGTGAACTCGACCCCGGCATCCGCGGCCAGGGCCGTCAGCCCCTCCGTCAGCTGGGTCGCGCGCGCCTCGAGCGTCTCGTAGGACCGAGGCTTGGCGAGTTCATCAAGAGTCGTGATCCCCGCGGCCATCGCCAGCGGGTTTCCGGAGAGCGTGCCCGCCTGATAGATGGGGCCATCTGGGGCCATTTGCTTCATCAGGTCGCGGCGTCCCCCGAACGCGGCCGCCGGGAGCCCACCCCCGACCACCTTGCCCAGGCAAGTCAGGTCCGGGCGGACCTTGAAGCGGCGCTGCGCCCCGCCCCACGCCACGCGAAACCCCGTCATCACCTCGTCGAAAATGAGGAGCGATCCGTGGCGATCGCAGATCTCGCGGAGCCCCGACAAGAACCCGGGCTCCGGCGGGATGCAGCCCATGTTCCCGGCGACCGGCTCGACGATGATGCAGGCCAGGTCGTCTCCCCAGCGCTTGAAGGCACTCTCGACGGCGTTCAGATCGTTGTACGGGGCGGACACCGTGAGCCGGGTGAACTCGCGCGGCACGCCGGGCGAGCCCGGGATGCCGAGGGTCGCCACACCGCTGCCGGCACCCACCAGCAGCGCGTCGGCATGCCCGTGATACCCGCCCTCGAACTTGAGGATGCGCCTGCGTCCCGTCGCTCCGCGCGCGAGGCGCAGCGCGCTCATCGTCGCCTCGGTCCCCGAAGAGACGAAACGCACGCAGTCGACGGACGGAAGCGCTTTGCACACGCGCTCCGCCAGCTCGATCTCGAGCTCCGTCGGCGCACCGAAGCTCGTGCCCTTCGCGGCCGCGGCCTTTACGGCGCGGAGCACACCCGGGTGCGCATGGCCGAGAATCAGCGGGCCCCACGAGCCCACGTAGTCGACATAGCTCTGCCCATCGGCGTCGGTGATGCGCGGGCCCTTGCCCGACACGATGAACGGCGGCGTGCCCCCGACCGATTTGAATGCGCGGACCGGGCTATCGACTCCGCCCGGAATCACACGGCGGGCGCGACTCATCAGCTGGCGCGAGCGATCGTTCGCCATGGCGGGCTAGGCGTCTTCGGTGGTGGGCTCTTCGTTGTCGGCGAGCCTTGCCATCGAGACGACATTCTCTCCAGCATTGAGATCCATCAGGCGGACGCCCTGTGTCGCCCGGCCCATCGTCGAAATGCCAGTCACCGGGCAGCGCAGCACTTTGCCGCCGTCGGTGATCAGCATGACCTCGTCGTCGTCCATCACCTGTGCGACGCCGACGACCGGGCCGTTTCGAGCGGTGGTGCGGATCGTGATGATCCCCTGACCGCCGCGCTTCTGGAGGCGGTAGTCCTCGAGCGGGGTCCGCTTGCCGTAGCCGTTCTCGGTGACGGTCAGAATCGTCGCGCCGGGCCAGAGAATCTCCATGCCCACCACTTCGTCGTCGGTCGCGAGGCCCATGCCACGCACTCCGGTCGCGGTGCGGCCCATCGCGCGGACGTCGGACTCCTTGAACCGGATCGACTTGCCGCTGCGCGACGCGATGATCACTTCCTGGTTGCCCGATGTGCGGCGCGCACCGATGACTTCGTCTCCGTCTTCGAGATTGATCGCGATGATCCCGCCCCGGCGCGGGTTCGAGTAGGCCTGCAGGGAGGTCTTCTTCACGACACCGCGACGCGTCCCGATCAACACGAACTCGTCGGCTCCGTCGTCGAACTGCCGCACGGGCAGCGCGGCCTGCACGCGCTCGCCTTCTCCCAGCTGGAGCAGGTTCACCAGTGCCTTGCCGCGCGCGGCGCGACCGAGTTGCGGTAGCTCCCAAACCTTCTTCCAGTGGACGCGGCCCTTGTTCGTCAGGAACAGCACCGTCGCATGCGTCGACGCCACGAAGAGCCGATCGACGAAGTCTTCTTGCTTCGTCTCCATGCCCTTCAGCCCCTTGCCGCCGCGCCGCTGGGCGCGGTATTGGGCCACCGGGACACGCTTCGCGTAACCCGTGTGGGACACGGTGACGACCATGTCCTCTTCGACGATCAGATCTTCAGTCGAGATGCCCTCGACCGGGCCGGTGATCTCGGTGCGGCGGTCGTCCGCGAAGCGTTCGCGAATCTCGTCGAGTTCTTCGAGCACCACCGCAAGGATGCGCTCGTCGCTCGCGAGGAGCTCGCGCAGGTCGGCGATCTTCGCCTGAAGTTCGGCGAGCTCGTCCATGACCTTTTGTCGCTCGAGCGCGGTGAGTGCGCGGAGCCGCATGTCGAGGATCGCCTGCGCCTGGCGCTCACTCAGTTCGAACTCGCCCATCAGCGAGGTGCGCGCGGTCGCGGTGTCGTTGGAACCCCGGATGATCGCGATCACGCGGTCGAGGTTGTCGAGCGCAATCGCAAAGCCCTCGAGGAGGTGGGCACGCGCTTCCGCCTGGCGGAGATCGTACGCCGCGCGGCGCGCGACCACTTCGCGCCGGAAGTCGAGGAAGTGGCGCAGCATGTCCTTCAGCGGGAGCAGCTGCGGCCGCCCGTCGACCAGCGCGACCATGTTCACGCCGAACGTCGTCTGGAGCGAAGTCTGCTTGTAGAGCTGGTTGAGGATCACCTCACCCGCGGCGCCTGCGCGCAGCTCCACGACGACTCGAATGCCCTTGCGATCCGACTCGTCGCGAAGGTCGGTAATGCCTTCGATCTTTCCATCGCGAACGAGGTCGGCGATGCGCTCGACGAGCGTCGCCTTGTTCACCATGTACGGAAGTTCGGTGACGATGATCCGGTCTTTCTTTTTGCCCTCTTCGATCTCCGCTCGCGCGCGCACGGTGAGCGGCCCACGGCCCGTCGCGTAGGCGGAACGGATGCCATCGGTCCCGCAGATCAGACCGGCGGTCGGGAAGTCGGGGCCGGGCACCTTCTCGAGCAGTTCGTCGAGGGTGCACGCGGGGTTGCTCGCGACGAGATACAGCGCGTCGATCAACTCGTGGAGGTTGTGCGGCGGGATGTTCGTCGCCATGCCGACCGCGATGCCCGCGGAGCCGTTCGCCAGCAGGTTCGGCAGGCGTGTCGGCAGAACGGTCGGCTCTTCGGTGCTGCCGTCGAAGTTGGGCGCGAAGTCGACGGTCTCGCGGTCGATATCGCGCAGCACCTCTTCACCGATCTGCGCGAGGCGCGTCTCCGTGTAGCGGTAGGCGGCAGCCGGATCGCCGTCGATCGAGCCGAAATTCCCCTGACCCTGAATCAGCGGGTAGCGGAGTGAAAACTCCTGGACCATCCGCACGAGGGCTTCGTAGATCGCCTGATCGCTGTGTGGGTGGTAGTGCTTGATGACCTCGCCCACGACACCCGCGCTCTTCGAGAAGGGGCGGTTCGAGAGGAGGCCTTCGTCCTGCATCGCATAGAGGATGCGGCGATGGACGGGCTTGAGACCATCGCGGACGTCCGGCAGCGCGCGCTGCACGATGACCGACATCGAATAGTCGAGAAACGAGCGGCGGACCTCGTCCTCGATGTTGACGGGGACCGTCGGCTCGGACGGCTCACCGGGGGGCGCGCCATTCCCGCTCGCGGCGGGCGGCTCCGGGGGCGAAGCGTCCTCGACTTCTTCGGTCGGCTCGTCGGACATGGACACTATATATCCAGGTTCTGCACGTTGAGGGCGTTGTCTTCGATGAACTCGCGCCGGGGCTCGACCTCTTCACCCATGAGCGTGCTGAACACCTCATCGGCTTCGATCGCATCTTCGACGCGCACCTGCAGGAGTGTGCGCGGGCCGATGTTCATCGTCGTCTCAGCGAGCTGCTCCGGGTTCATCTCACCGAGACCCTTGTAGCGCTGGATCGAGAGACCTTTGCGGCCCTGCTCGAGCAACGTCTCGAGCAAGCGGGAGGGTGTCGCGAAGACGCGCGGTTCGTCGCCTTCGGCTCCCGCGAGATGGAACGGCCCTGCAGCCAGCTCCGTCATCCTCGCTGTGAGGCGCCGAATCAGCATCTGGTCCGGAGCTTCCGCAAACTCCGCATCGAATGCGGTGCGGACGCCGATTCCGGAGCGGCGCGTGAGCCCGACGAGGCGATGCCCGCTGTGTTCGGGCTCCGGCTCGACGATCCACTCGATCGGGAGCGCGTCGGGATGCAGGGTCGTGAGCCGCGCTTCGATCGCAGGAGCGACCTCGTCTCGCAGAGCGTCCGCGTCCTGAAGCTGCTCAGGAGTCGGTACACCCTCCCACACTGCGGCTTCGACGACGCGTTCGTCGAGCCGGCGCAGCGCGATGCGCAGCATCGCGCGGTCGAACTCGCCGGCGTTCTCGAGGACGCGACGTAGATCCGCGGCGGATACCGGTGCAGGGTCGTCTCCCGCGGTGACGCGCACGTCCGCGAGCGCAAGGTCGAGCAGATACGACTCGAGTGACGCCTCGTCTTTGACGTAGCGCTCACTGCGACCCTTCTTGACCTTGAACAGAGGCGGCTGCGCGATGTAGAGGTAGCCGCGCTCGAGCAGCCCTCTCATCTGCCTGAAAAAGAAGGTGAGGAGGAGCGTTCGGATGTGACTGCCGTCTACATCCGCGTCCGTCATGATGATGATCTTGTGGTAGCGGACCTTGTCCGCGTCGAAGTCAGGCCCGACCCCGCAGCCGAGCGCCGAGACGATCCACTGGATCTGGTCGCTCGAGAGCATCCGGTCTAGACGCGCGCGTTCGACGTTGAGGATCTTCCCGCGCAGCGGGAGAATCGCCTGGAACTCTCGCAGGCGGCCCTGCTTTGCCGAACCTCCTGCGGAATCGCCCTCGACGATGAAGAGTTCGCTCTTCGCCGGGTCGCGTTCTTGGCAGTCGGCGAGCTTCCCGGGGAGGCTGTGGTCGGAAAGAGCGCCCTTTCGCCGCGCGAGGTCGCGAGCCTTCCGGGCGGCGGCCCGGGCGCGAGCCGCATCCACGACCTTACTGATGATCGCCTTGGCGACGTGCGGGTTCTCTTCCAGATGCGCGAGCAGCACCTCGTAGAGCTGTGCTTCGACGAGACCCCGAACCTCGCTCGTACCGAGCTTCGTCTTCGTCTGCCCCTCGAACTCCGGCTGCGAGAGCTTGACCGAAATGACGGCGGTCAGACCCTCTTTCATGTCGTCGCCGCTGATCGTCTCGGGAACTCCCTTCCCGTTCTTCAGATGCGTGGCGATGTATCGATTCAGCGTCCGCGTCAGCGCCGTTCGGAAGCCGATGAGGTGCGTCCCGCCCTCGACCGTGTTGATGTTGTTCGCGAACGCGTAAACGCTTTCGTTGTACGACTCGTTGTACTGGATCGCGATTTCGATCTCGCAGGTCACCTCGCGGGTGCCGCCAGTACTCGTTCGTTCGCCTTTCACATAGATCGGCGGTGTGTGCAGCGGTGTGCGGGAACGGTTGAGGTGCTCGACGAACGAGATCAGCCCGCCCTCGTAACAGAAGTCGTGTGACTTCCCGCTTCGCTCGTCGTTGATCTTGATTCGCACGCCTGCATTCAGGAACGAGAGTTCGCGCAGTCGCTGCGACAAAACATCGAACGAGAACTCGGTCGACTGGAAGATCTGAGTGTCCGGTTTGAAGGTGAGCTTCGTCCCGGTCGTGTCGGTCGTCCCGATCGCTTCGAACGGAGATTCGGGCTCGCCTCGCTTGTAGCGTTGGCGCCAGACCTGGCCGTCACGCTTGATCTCGAGCGTCAGCGCTTCGGACAGCGCGTTCACCACCGACACGCCTACACCGTGCAAACCGCCGGAGACCTTGTAAGTCTCCTCGTCGAATTTGCCGCCCGCGTGCAGCGTCGTCATGACGACCTCCGCTGCCGGACGCTTCTCGATCGGGTGCATGTCGACCGGAATCCCGCGACCGTCATCGACGACGGTCACCGACCCATCCGTATGGATCACGACATCGATCTCGTGGCAATGACCGGCCAGCGCCTCGTCGATCGCGTTGTCGACGACTTCGTATACGAGATGATGCAAGCCATCAGGACCCGTGGTCCCGATGTACATCGCCGGACGTTTTCGAACTGGATCGAGGCCTTCGAGGACCTCGATCGAACTAGCGTCGTAGCTCAATGCGGAATCCTTGTCGGAGACTCCCGCCGATTCGTCGCGAGGCTTTGGCCCCGGAGGTGAAACGCGACGAAGGTGCGGTGATCAGGGTGTCGAAGGATGCACACCTGAACGGGCCGCCGGAGCTTATCGAAACCGCAACTCCCCGTAAAGGCTGGAAAAACGAGGATTTCCGAGTGGTTGCGGCCGTCGCGATTCGCTGTTCTAGAGACGCATCGGCATGACGACCGCGAGAGCGTCTGCGTCGTCCGTCGGTTGGAGCGTGACGGGTGAATTTCCATCGCGGAGACCGACGCGAACTTCCTTGGCACGGAGCGCCCCGAGTGCGTCCAGCAAGTAGCGCGCGTTGAACCCGAACGAGATCTCGGGCCCGTCGTAGTCGACATCAACCTCTTCGTGGGCCTCGCCGAGATCGGGGTTGTTCGACGAAATCATCAGCTTCGAATCGCTGAGTTCGAGCTTCACCGCGCGGCTTCGCTCGGACGAGAGCAGCACCATTCTGCGCAGCGAACGCACCAACACGTCACTCGGCAGCGTCAGCGTGTGTTCAGCGGCCTTCGGAATGACCTGCTGATAGTTCGGGAACTCGCCTTCGATGAGCCGCATGACGAGAGTCACGCCACCGCGTCGAGCGAGACCACTATTGCCCTCGAAGCCGAGCTCGACTTCTTCGGCGTCGTCCTCATCGACGAGGCGCTTCAGCTCAGCGAGACCCTTTCGCGGAACAATCACTCCGCTCGCGAGCCCCTCTACCTCCGGCCCGATCGCACGATCGACTCGCGCCAGGCGATGCCCGTCGGTTGCGACCATCCGGACCTTGCCACCTTCGACGTCGACCTCGAAGTACACACCATTGAGGTTGTACCGCGTCTCATCGACCGAAGCGGCGTACATCGTGCGCTCGATCATGACCGAAAGGACCGGAGCCGGAATCTTGACGAGACGCTCCGGTGAGAACTCCGGAAGGCTCGGATACTCCTCGGCCGCCGCCCCAGCGAGCGAGAAACGGGCTCGACCACAGGTGATCTCGAGATAGGCGTTGCTCGTCGCTTCGAGCTGCACGGGCTCATCAGGGAGCTCTCGCACGATGTCATAGAGCTTGCGTGCCGACGCGGTCACGCTGCCGGCTTCGGAGATCGTCGCGGGATGAGATCCCCGGATCCCGACCTCGAGATCCGTCGCGGCAAGTCGGAGGGTGTTGTCCTCCGTCGATGCCTCGAGGAGCACGTTGGCGAGGATCGGCATCGAGTTGCGTTTCTCGACGATCGCCTGGATTCGGCTGAGCCCGCGCTGGAGTTCACCCTTTTCGATAGACAGCTTCATGGCTTCTTTTCTCTAGATATAGAATGAAGCAGGAGTGGTAGAGGCGGAGTCCGAGTGACAGAACAAGCGTAGATTACTGATTCGACGCAGGAATTCCCGTGTCGAACATGGCCTGGTCACTGTCGGAAACCTCTCCTCCCCGGACCGCTGGGATGTTATCACGCACCCGGGATGTCCGGTTGCACGTTTCCTGTGCTGCGGGTACGTTCGGCGCCTTCTCGGACCCGAGAGCCGCGAATCGCCTCGCGCCGGCCTCTCGTTCGAGCGACTCGAACCCCGTTGCCAATCGTCGCATTCGGGACGAGCGCTAGCCAGTGAGATCGCGTCATGAAGCGAACATATCAACCGAGCCGAATCAAGCGTCTGCGCCGTCACGGGTTCCGTGCCCGGATGGCATCGAAGGGTGGTCGCGCCATTTTGAAGCGCCGCCGTGCGAAGGGTCGGAAGCGACTCGCCGCGACGGTTCCCTCCAAGTAGGGCTCCAGGGCCATGGCACCGCAGGGGCTGCCTCGCAGCCACCGCTTGCGTAACCGCAAGGACTTCGTGCGCGTCCAGCGTACGGGACGCCGGCGGACGTCTCGCCATTTCGTGGTGCTGGTCGCCGAGCCTCACGAAGCGACGTCGAGCGGGACGAATCGGGTCGGTCTGACGGTGAGCCGCAAGGTCGGAAACGCCGTAGCGCGCAACCGCGTGAAGCGGCGTATTCGAGAGCTTTATCGCCATCGAGAGAGTGTGACTCCGCTGCGGGACGTCGTGGTCATCGCGCGGCGAGGCGCCGCCGAGCTTTCACAGGCACGCGCCGCAGAAGAACTCGCGGGCGTGCTGACCGAGGCAGGCCGGTGAGGCGCGCATTCGACGCCGTCCTGACCTGGCTGCTGCTCGGGTTGATCCACGGTTATCGGCTCGGTGTTTCACCGGTACTCGGAGCCAGTTGCCGGTACCTGCCTTCCTGTTCTGCATACGCGGAAGAAGCGGTCCGGATCCACGGTCCGATTCGTGGCGGGTGGCTCGCTATGCGGCGCGTGTTCCGCTGTCATCCACTGCGCCCGGGCGGCTACGACCCCGTCCCCGAGGGGAATGATGGAGCGTAACTTCCTACTCGCATTGGCGCTTTCGTTCGGTGTCCTCGCACTCTGGACGATGTACACAGCTCCGACCCCAGAAGAACTCGAGGCTGCCGCGGCGCTTTCAGCGGCGGAAAGTGAAGCGGCTGCTGCCCGTGTGAACGAGCCGGGCGCCCCTCCGACGACCACACCCGGAGTCCCAAGGGAGTCGGCCGCGACTTCCCCCGTGCCGACCCCCGTTCCGCCTGCTGAACCGGCGAAGCCCGAAGAGACCGTCGATCTGCGGACGGACTTGATCCACGCCGTGTTCACCACGCGCGGCGGCGGTCTCATCCACTGGGAACTCGAGGAGTACCGCGACTCGTACCAGGAGGGCGATCCCCCGGTCGAACTCACGGCGTTTCCCAGCGACCGCATCGTCGGGCTGTCGACACCGCTCGGTAGCCTTGGGTACGGAGACCTCAGCCAGGCGCGGTTCGAGTTCACCCGTCCCGACTCTCGCAGTGTCGTCTTTACGCGAACCGAGGCCGGGATCACGGTGCGTAAGATCTATCGCGTCGAAGATGGCTCCTACCAGCTCAACCTGCGCATTGAGATCGACAATGGGTCGGACCGCCATCTGAGTCCGACGTTTCGCATCGGTTGGCCGGTGGGCGGGCGCGACACACCCGACTGGAGCGAGCTGGCGTTGGCGGTGCTGCACGAGGGCGGCGTCGAGAGTCACATGCTCGGAAGTGGCGGCGCGCCGATGGCCGGGTTCTTCGGCGGCGGGCTCGAAGAGCCTCAGACCTATGTCGGCGACGTCGGCTGGGCGGGATCGAGCACCCGGTACTTCCTGGCTGCGATGATCCCCGAATCCGTACGGGACGCGCGCGCACGCGTCGTGCCTCCGGTGGGTGACCTGCCGCCGTCGGTCGAGCTCGAGCTTCCCGAGGTCAACGTGCCGCCGGGCCAGTCGGCCGCGCGCGACTTCCGCATGTACTTCGGTCCGAAGGAGGCGGAGCGCCTCGATGTGGCCGGGGCGCACCTGGACGAGGCGATCCTCAAGGGGTGGTTCCCGCCGCTCACGAACTTCTTCACGGCCGCGCTGACCGCGACCCACAACGTCATCCCCAACTACGGCCTCTCGATCATCTTCATCACGATCATCGTGCGTCTGCTCATGTACCCCGTGATGCAGAAGCAGATGAAGTCGATGAAGCGGATGACCACGATGCAGCCGCGAATGAAGGAACTGCAGGAGCAGTACGCCGACGACAAGCCGAAGCAGAGCGAAGAGATGATGAAGCTCTACAAGGAGTCGGGCTTCAATCCGCTCACGGGCTGCTTGCCGATGTTCCTTCAGCTGCCGGTTTTCATCGGGCTGTACTACGCGCTGCAGGGCGCGATTGCGCTGCGTCAGGAACCATTCTTCGGTTGGATCACCGACCTGTCCGCACCCGAGACGCTCTTCATGGTCCCGGGGCTCGATCTCCCGATTCGAGTCCTGCCGCTCTTGATGGGTGCGAGCATGGTCGTGCAGACGCGCATGACGCCGACGACGATGGATCCGGCTCAGGCGCGCATGATGAACACAGTGATGCCCGTGATGTTCACGGTGCTGTTTTATGGATTCGCGTCGGGGCTGGTGTTGTACTGGCTCGTGAGCAACGTGCTCGGCATCGGCCAGCAGGTGCTCACCAACCGGCGCAAGGACGACGGCATCCCGCTGCAAACAGCGACGAAGCCAGCTGAACCCAACCCGCCCGCGCAACCATCGCGCGGCAAGAAGAAGCGCAAATAGCGCCCCCAAGGAGCCTCCGTGTACGAGCCCAAATCAGAGCCCACCGAGTTCATCGCGTATTCCCGCGCCGAGGCGATCGCCAAGGCGGTCGAGTTCTTCGGTGTCGAAGAGAGCGCCCTCACGACCAACGACCTCGGCGAGAACGTCAGCGGGGCGACCGGCCGTAGCGTCGTCGTCGCCGCACCCACGGACAGGCCTTCACCGAGCTCGGACAGTCGAGACCGAGGTGATCGCGGAGATCGGGGCGGACGAGATCGGGATCGAGGAGGAGACCGTGGCGGTCGCGGCGGACGCGACCGGGACCGCGGCGGACGTGGTGGAGGCCGGGATCGCGATCGTGGCGAGCGCAGTGATCGTGGCGGTAGTGGACGCGACCGGAATGCGGATCGCGATCGTGACCGCGGCGACCGAGGTCGGAATGATCGCGAGGAGCCGGTGGCCGCTGCCGCAGTCGACGACGAGCCGATCGAGGAGACCGTGGCCACCGTCGTCGGTGAAGTTCAGGAGATCGGAAAGTTCCTGGTCGGCGCTCTCGAGCGGATGGACCTCGGGCCGTTCGAGATCCAGGAGACGGAAGAGGACGACTTCCTCGTCTATCAGGTGTCGGGCTCTGCGGCCGGGCGAATCCTGGCCGGCGAGAGCCGTGCCGGAGACGCGCTGCAGTTGATCGCCAACCAGGCGGCGATGCGGATCGACGAAGATCACAAGCGGGTCGTCGTCGACATTGAAGGCGAGCGCGAGCGGCGCGAAGAGTTCCTGAGCCGGGTGTCCGGCCGTGCCGCCAAGCGGGCTCGCGACACGACGCGCTCGGTCGCACTCGATCCGATGAACGGGAAGGACCGCCGTGCGATCCACCTCGCTCTGAAGGAAGAGGACGGGATCGCAACGATGAGCATCGGCGAAGGCCGCTATCGCCAGGTCGTCGTCGTGCCGGAAGGCGCGGCGGAATACGACGAAGCGCTCAAGGCGATGGAAGAGGCCTCCTCCTAAGCGACAGAGGGCGGACTGCTTCTGCAGTCCGCCCGTTCCGCTGGGTTCGCCGGGACTGCCCTCGTGGGCAGTCCCTTTTTTTTGCGCGCTCGCCGCGGTGGCAGTTCGCGCACCGGGCCAGTAAGCGTTCCACGTGGAACGAGAGGCCCTTGCGGCGCGACTTGCCGGCCCGTGTGGCCACTTCGGCGTCTCGCTCTCTGCCTCCGCCGCGGGATCGCTCTCGGCTTACGTGGCGCTGCTCCTCGATTGGGCTGCGCGCATCAATCTGACCGGGGCTCGCACCGCGGAGGAGATTGTCGACGATCATCTCGCCGACGCGCTTGCGGTGGTCAGTGCCGTGCCGGCTGGCGCCCGCTCCCTGATCGATGTCGGGTCGGGCGCGGGTTTGCCTGGGGTCGTCGTGTCGATTCTGCGTCCCGAGCTCGAATGCACACTGCTCGAGCCGCGCGCGAAGCGCTGGGCATTCCTGCGCGAGGTCCGCCGTGCACTCGGTCTCGAGCACCTCACGCCGTTGCAAGAGCGACTCGAGGCCCACGTCGCCCATGATGATTTCGTGTCCTATGCGGTCGCGGTCTCGCGAGCGACCTGGGCCCCGGCAGAGTGGCTGAAGCGCGCGGTTCCGCTCGTTGAGCCCGGTGGGCGGGTGATCGCGCTCGAGGGTCAGGAGCAGGGCGAACTCCCGCCGGAAGCGACTCGGACCCCGTACCAGCTCGCGCGGCGCACCGGCTCGCTCGTGACGCTGGATCTGTAGGGCCCTCGCCGCCCGGTCGGAGCCAGGGAGACCGGGGGTCCCGCTAGATCAGCAGGAATCGCCTTCGCTCGGGCCACGTTCCACGTGGAACGTCGGTAGCCACGCTCCGCTGGAAGTGGTATCCAGAAGAAGACCAAACGATTTCCCCTGGGGGTGGATCATCGAACCGCGCGCCATCATCCTCGCCATCGCGAACCAAAAGGGTGGCGTGGGCAAGACCACGACCGCGGTCAACCTCGCCGCATCCCTGGCCGCTGCCGAGCACTCTTGTCTCCTGGTCGACTTGGACCCCCAGGGGAATGCAACCAGTGCATTTGGGATCGAGGGCGAATCACCCCATATCTACGAAGCGCTCCTGGAGGAGGTCTCGTTGCTCGAGGCCACCCGTCAGACCGACCTCGAGTTCCTGCACCTGGTGCCGTCCGGCACCGACCTCGTCGGCGCGGAGATCGAGCTGGTCGATGTCGAAGCACGCGAGCGTCGGCTGCGGCTCGCGCTCGAGCCGGCCGCTGCGCTCTACGACTACGTGATCATCGACTGTCCGCCGTCGCTCGGCTTGCTCACGCTCAATGCACTGACCGCTGCCGACGCGGTGATCATTCCGTTGCAAGCCGAGTACTACGCACTCGAGGGACTCGCGCGTCTCACGCAAACGATCTCGCGCGTGCGCCAGGCGCTCAATCCCGAACTCGAGATCGAGGGGATCGTCCTCACGATGTTCGACCGCCGCGCGAACCTCTCTCGCCAGGTCAGCGAAGAAGTGCGCTCGCACTTCGGTGACCGTGTCTACGAGACGGTGATCCCGCGCAACGTGCGACTCAGTGAGGCACCGAGTCACGGCAAGCCGATCCTGCTCTACGATGTTAGGTCGGCCGGCGCCATCGGCTATCTGCGTCTAGCCGAAGAGCTGCTCAAGCGTCGCACGCGTGGTGGCGCCACGCGCCGCCCTCCCCTGCTTCCCGCCGCCGCGCATCCGCGCGACCCCGCCACCGACGGTGGGGACCACTCCGGAGACTGCTGAATGTCTGTTCGACGCAACGCCCTGGGACGCGGCCTCGGTGCTCTCATTCCCGACGAGCCCGCTCCGCCGGTCGCGATCGCGCCGGCGCGCGAGGAGCGCGAAACGGGTGGGCTCCTCGAATTGCCGGTCGGTTCGATCCTGCCGAACCCCGATCAGCCGCGACGACTCTTCGACGAAGCGGAGCTGCGGAAGCTCGCGGATTCGATCGGGAGACACGGGGTGCTGCAACCGGTCGTCGTGCGGCAGCGCGAAGACGCGGGCTACGAACTCATCGTCGGGGAACGGCGCTGGCGCGCGAGTCAGCTCGCGGGTCGCGAGACGATCCCCGCGGTGGTGCGGGACCAGAGCGAGCCCGCACTCCTCGAGATCGCGCTGGTCGAGAACGTCCAGCGTCACGATTTGAACCCGATGGAATTGGCGCACGCGTTCCGCGAGCTGATCGACCGGGGCCACACTCAGGAGGACGTGGGGCGGCGGGTCGGACTGGATCGTTCGACGATCTCGAATGCGCTTCGTCTCCTCGAGCTTCCGGGGGAGCTGCAGGCCGACGTCGAGCTGGGGAGGCTGAGCGGGGGTCACGCCAAAGCGCTGCTCCAGCTCCAGAGCCCGGAACGCCGCCGGCTCCTGCGCGATCGGGTCGTGGCGGAGAATCTCTCGGTTCGAGCGACGGAAGACCTCGCTCGCTCGCTCGGCGGGCCCGGGCGCCGCCGAAAGAGCCCGCGGCGGCCGGATGCGGTCGATCCGGACACCCAACAACTGCTGGATCAGCTGCGAGATCGACTCCAGACCCGGGTCAAGCTCTCTGGCACCCCCAAGAAGGGGACCCTGGAGCTCGAGTTCTACGGTCCTGAAGAACTGGGGCGGATCGCCCGCACGATCCTGGACGGTCGATGAGCCGCACGACAACCGAAAGCCACGGCGCGATCCGCCTGGCGGAAGCCCCGACCGTCATCGACAACGGTGCCTCGTTCGAGGGCACCTTCACGTTCCGTGGCTCCGCGCGCATCGACGGGATCCTCACCGGGAGAGTCGTGGCGGATGGTTGCCTCGTCATTGGCCCGCGGGGGCGGGTCGAAGCCGAGATCGATGTGGACGAGCTGGTCGTGGGCGGAGAATTCCAGGGAGAGGCCCGCGTGCGCGCTCGGGTGGAGCTCCTTTCCTCGGGTCGCGCCGAGGGGGTGCTCAGCTCGCCGAGTTTCTCGCTCGCCGACGGCTGCGTGTTCGACGGGCGCTGGGAAACCACCCTGGGTCCCTCCCCCGAGGCGCAGGTCGCCGACCCCGACGCGCCGGACGAGAGCGCAGAACCGGCTCCCGCGCCTTGAAGTTCGGGGTCGTTCTGTCACCCTAGCCGCCGCCTGGACCCCCTGGGCGGCCATTGCCCAGGTCCGGGTGCCCGACTCCGGGTCGCGGCCTCGCGGGATGCGAGACGCGCTGAGTCGGTCCGACCGCACCCCCTCCCAACGGGTCGGGGCTTGTCCGCGGTTCGTTCTACATGGGCCGTTCTACAGGAAGGAAGAGAAAAGAGCGGATGCTTCGTCCCAGCCTGCTCGCACTCATCCTCGCGGTAGCTTTCGCTTTGCCGGCACAGGCAGCGGGTGGCGACCTCGAGATTTTTCCGGACCCGTATCGCCTGGTCATCCTGATCGCGTTGTTCACGCTGTTGGTCTGGCCGGCGAACGCCCTGCTGTGGCGTCCGGTTCTGGGCACGCTCGAAGAGCGCAGCAACCAGATCCAGGGGAGCCGCGACCGCGCGGAGAAGATCGCCGCCGAAGCAGACACCGTGCTGACTCGGTACGAAGAGGCGGTGACTCGAGCTCGCACCGAGGCTGAGTCGGAGCGTCGCGGTCTGCTCGACCAGGCGCGCTCGGCACAGGGCGACATCACTGCCACTGCACGCACCGCCGCCGAAGAGCAGATCTCCGGCGCCCGGCAGGAAATCGGGGCCGCGCTCGACGAGGCACGCGGGCAGCTCCGCGGCGAGGCCGAGTCGCTGGCCAAGGCTGCGGCTTCGAGCGTGCTCGGCCGGGAGCTCTCCTCGTGAAGATTCTTCTCGCGTGTCTCACGCTCCTGGTGCCCTTCGCCGCGCTCGCGGCTGGGGATGCCGAAGCCGATCATGGCACCACGTTCATGTGGGAGTGGTTGAACCTCATCCTCCTCGTCGGCGTGCTGTTTTTCTTGACGCGCAAGCCGGTCCTCGCCTACCTCGGTGACCGCCGCTCCGACATCAAGAGCAATCTCGACGGTGCAGAACAGCTCCTGAACGACGCGCAGACGCGCCTTCAGGAATGGCAGGCCAAGATCGACGGCATGGACGCCGAAGTGGCCGACATCCGTCGCGTCACCCAGGCCGCCGCCGAGCAGGAGCGCGAGCGGATCGTTGCCGATGCTCACGTGGTCGCCGACCGGATTCAGCGGACCGCGGTGAGTGCCGTGGAGCGCGAGACGCGCCGGGCACGGGTCGCGCTTCGCGAAGAAGCCTCCGAGCTCGCCGTCGAGCTGGCGGCCGGGCTGCTGAAGAACGGCGTGACCGAACAAGATCGCGACCGCCTCGTCGACGAGTTCGTAGAGCGCCTCGAATCCGAGAACGCCGGAGGGTCGGTCTGATGCCGCGCGCGGGTGCTGCTCGTCGTTATGCGAAGGCTCTGTTCCAGCTCGCCCAGGAAGCGGGAACGGTCGACGCAGTGCGCGCGGAGCTCAACCGGTTCACCGACGCGCTCGAAGGCAGCCAGGAACTGCGCGACGTCTTGCTGCGGCCCCTGCACTCCGCCGCCGAACGGCGGGCAGTGCTGAGCGGGCTTTCCGATCAAGCCGGCGCGAGTGATCTCGTCCGGAACTTCTACACGTTTCTCATCGACCAGCGCCGCTTGATCGACTTGAGCGGGATCCGGGAGGGGTTCGAATCCCTTGCGGACGAGCTGGCTGGACTCATGCGAGCGACCGTTCGCAGCGCCGCACCGCTCCGACAAGAGCAGCTCGACAAGTTGCAGGCCGCGCTTTCACGCAAGGTCGGTCACGACGTGCAGCTGGTCGTCGAGGTGGATCCCGAATTGATCGGCGGTCTCGTTGCGCAGGTCGGTGACCTCGTGCTCGACGGCAGCCTGCGCACCCAGCTCACTCAACTGCGGGCGAGCCTCGGTCAGCAATAGAATCTCGCTCGACCCCGTCGAGCAATCTCTCACCTGACGCACCTCAGAAGGAAGTCATGGACATCAACCCGGGCGAAATCACAGACATCCTGAAGCGCGAGATCAAGGACTACGGTCGCGAGATCGACGTCGCTGAAACGGGCTCCGTGCTCTCCATCGGTGACGGCATCGCGCGCGTCTACGGCCTGCAGTCCGCGATGGCCGGTGAGCTCGTCGAGTTCCCGGGCGGCGTGAACGGCATGGTTCTGAACCTCGAAGAGGACAACGTCGGCATCGCGGTCATGGGTGAAGCGACGCACGTGAAAGAGGGCGACCTCGTCCGCCGCACGGGGCGGATCGTCGAGGTGCCGGTGGGCGAGGCCCTGCTCGGCCGTGTGGTCGACGCGCTCGGCAACCCGATCGATGGCAAAGGCCCGATCGAGACCGCAGAGAGTCGCCGTGTCGAGCTCAAGGCGCCGGGCATCGTGACTCGCAAGTCGGTGCACGAGCCGCTCGAGACCGGCCTCAAGGCGATCGACGCAATGACGCCGGTCGGCCGTGGCCAGCGCGAGCTGATCATTGGCGACCGCCAGACCGGCAAGACGGCGATCGCGATCGACACGATCATCAACCAGAAGGGCGGCGACGTCTTCTGCATCTACGTGGCCACGGGCCAGAAGCAGTCGACGGTGGCCCAGGTGGTCGACAAGCTGGCCCAGCACGGCGCGCTCGAATACACGATCGTCGTCGCGGCGAGCGCGAGCGAGGCGGCGCCTCTCCAGTTCATCTCGCCCTACACGGGCTGCACGATGGGCGAGTGGTTCCGCGACAACGGTAAGCACGCGCTGATCGTTTACGATGATCTCTCGAAGCAGGCCGTCGCCTACCGTCAGCTCTCGCTGCTGCTGCGGCGCCCGCCGGGACGCGAAGCCTACCCGGGCGACGTGTTCTACGTGCACTCGCGGCTCCTCGAGCGTGCGGCCAAGCTGAACGACGAGCTCGGCGGCGGCAGCCTCACGGCGTTGCCGATCATCGAGACGCAGGCGGGTGACGTGTCGGCCTACATCCCGACCAACGTCATCTCGATCACCGACGGGCAGATCTTCCTCGAGACGGAGCTGTTCAACTCGGGGATCCGGCCGGCAATCAACGTCGGCATCTCGGTGTCGCGCGTCGGCGGTGCTGCCCAGACCAAGGCGACCAAGGCCGTGGCCGGGCAGCTCAAGCTGAACCTCGCGCAGTACCGCGAGATGGCGGCATTCGCGCAGTTCGGCTCTGACCTCGACAAAGCGACGCAGGAGCAGCTCGCCAACGGCGAGCGTCTGACGGAGATCCTCAAGCAGGGTCAGTATCAGCCGCTTCCGATGGAAGAGCAGGTCGTCTCGATCTACTCGGCGACCCCGGAACCAAAGCGTGACTCCTGGGTCCGCAAGCTCGAACTCGGTGACGTCGGCCGCTACGAGGCGGAGATGCTGGCGTTCATGCGCTCGAGCCACGGCGACGTGCTCGCGACGATCCGCGACTCGAAGAAGCTCGAAGAGGCGACGGAGCAGAAGCTCGTCGCGGCCCTCGACGAGTTCGCGAACGTCTTCCAGCCGTCCGTACAGGCCCCCGCCTAACCAGAATCGAGCCGGAAGCATGGCAACTCTCAAGGACATCAAGCGACGGATCGGTACCGTCCAGAAGACGCAGCAGATCACCAGCGCGATGCGCATGGTGGCTGCGGCGAAGCTGCGTCGCGCGCAGGATGCGATCATCGCGGCACGGCCGTACGCGCAGGCGATGTATCGAACGATGGCCGAGATCGGTCGGCGTCAGCGCGACGCCGAGCATCCGCTGCTGACCGCGCATGAGTCTCGGACGGTGCTCGAGGTCGTCGTCGTGACGTCGGACCGTGGGCTCTGTGGCGCGTTCAACGCGAGCGCAATCAAGCGTTGCGAGGCGACCATCGCCGAGGCCGGCGCGGAGTACAGCGAGGTCGTGGTGTCGGTGGTCGGCCGGAAGGCGGGCGACTACTACCGCCGCCGCCGCCCGATCGAGCGCGATTGGCTCTCGGGTGAGCGGGCTGACTACGCCTTCGCCAAGACGATCGCAGACCATCTTTCGACGCGTTACATCGAGGGCGCGATCGATGGCTGCGTGCTCGTGTACAACGAGTTCGTCTCGGCACTGACGCAAATCTCCAAGGCGGACGTCGTGCTCCCGCTCACGCCGGACGAGGCGATGGCCGAAGCCGACGCGACGAGCCAGGCCCCGCCCTATGAGATCGAGCCCGACGCGAACTCGCTTCTCAACGTGCTGGTGCCGAACGCACTCGAGTACACGATCTATCGCGCGCTGCTCGAGAACCAGGCCGGCGAGCACGCCGCGCGGATGGCCGCGATGGAATCGGCCACGCGCAACACAGAAGAGCTGATCCGCACGCTCACTCTCAAGTACAACCGGGCCCGACAGGCAGCGATCACCAAGGAACTGGTGGAGATCGTGTCGGGCGCGGAAGCCCTCAAATAGCGACAGCCGGAGAAGAACCCAATGGCGAATCAAGGCAAGATCACCCAGGTGATGGGTCCCGTGGTGGACGTCGAGTTTCCGCCCGGAGCACTCCCGGAGATCTTCCGGGCGCTGCGTGCGACGAATCCTGGAATCGACGAGCGCGAGAACAACCTCGTGCTCGAGGTGGCGCAGCACCTCGGAGAGAACACCGTTCGCACGATCGCGATGGACACGACCGAGGGTCTGATCCGCGGCCAGGATGTCGTCGACACCGGCGAAGTGATCAAGGTGCCGGTCGGTCACGGGACGCTCGGCCGGATCATGAACGTCATCGGTGAGCCGGTCGACGAGGCCGGCCCGATCGAAGCGGAGAAGTACTACCCGATTCACCGCGCGGCCCCCGAGTTCGTCGACCAGTCGACGGCGGTGGAAGCGTTCGAAACGGGCATCAAGGTCGTCGACCTGATCGCGCCGTACCCGAAGGGCGGTAAGGTCGGTTTGTTCGGCGGTGCGGGCGTCGGCAAGACGGTCGTCATCCAGGAACTGATCAACAACATTGCGGCCGAGCACTCCGGCTACGCGGTGTTCGCCGGCGTGGGAGAGCGTACCCGCGAAGGCAACGACATGTGGCACGAGATGCGGGAGTCGGGCGTCATCAAGCAGACCGCGCTCGTGTACGGCCAGATGAACGAACCGCCGGGAGCGCGAGCACGCGTCGGTCTTTCGGCACTGACTGCGGCCGAGTACTTCCGCGACGAAGAGGGCAAGGACGTCCTGCTGTTCGTCGACAACATCTTCCGGTTTACCCAGGCGGGTTCCGAAGTGTCGGCACTGCTGGGGCGGATCCCGTCCGCGGTGGGTTACCAGCCGACGCTGGCCACCGACATGGGTGCGCTGCAGGAGCGGATCACCTCGACGAACAAGGGATCGATCACATCAGTGCAGGCGATTTACGTGCCCGCAGACGACTTGACCGACCCGGCCCCGGCGACGGCGTTCACCCACCTCGATGCGACGACGGTGCTCAACCGCGACATCGCGGCGAAGGGCATCTACCCGGCGGTCGACCCGCTCGACTCGACGAGCCGGATTCTCGATCCGCAGATCGTCGGCGAAGAGCACTACAACACTGCGCGGAACGTCCAGCAGGTGCTGCAGAAGTACAAGGATCTGCAGGACATCATCGCGATTCTCGGGATGGACGAGCTGTCGGAAGAAGACCGCATCACGGTGTCGCGAGCCCGCAAGCTCGAGCGCTTCCTGTCGCAGCCGTTCCACGTGGCCGAGCAGTTCACCGGCGCGAAGGGTGCGTACGTGCGACTCGAAGACACGATTCGCGGCTTCAAGGAGATCCTCGAGGGCAAGCACGACGAGCTGCCCGAGCAGGCGTTCTTCCTCGTAGGCACGATCGAAGAAGCCATCGAGAAAGCGAAGACCCTCGCGTAGGGGAACGGCATGACCATCGAGCTCACCATCGTTACGCCCGAGGGCCGCGCCTTTCACGGCGACGTCGAGTCCGTCGTCCTGCCCGGCGTCGAAGGCGACTTCGGAGTCCTCGAGCATCACGAACCGTTCTTGACGGCGCTCCAGATCGGCGGGCTCGAAGTGCACGCAGACGCAGTGCGCTACGGCGTCGTCGGAGCAGGTTTCGCGGAGATCAACGGCACCGAGGTCTCGGTGATGGTCTCGACCTGTGAGTGGGCCGACGAGATCGACGTCGAGCGCGCCGAGAGCGCGCGCGAACGGGCCAAGGCCGAACTCGAGCGCATGCGCGGGACCGAAGAAGGCGAAGCCGCCTACCAGGAGTACCAGGACGCCTACAGCCGAGCCGTCGCCCGCGTCTCCGTCTCGGAGAAGTTCAAGAAGTAACTCGGGACGGTCTTTCGAAGTTTAGAAATTTCGCACAGCTGCCGCGGTACCTTCCACCTGCTCGCGAATTTCTAAACTTCTAAAGACCGTCCCTGAGATTTAGAAACGCTTCACCCACGCCTCTCGGGAAAGCGAATTTCTAAACTCCGGGGACGGTCTTTCGAAGTTTAGAAATTTCGCATCGCTGCCGCGGTACCTTCCACCTGCTCGCGAATTTCTAAACTTCGAAAGACCGTCCCCTCTTCTAAACTCCGATTCTTAGTTACTTGACGGGGCTGGCTTTGAGTTTGGCCTTGCCGTCTTCGACGACCACGCGGAACCGGACGCCGTCGCACCCGGTCTTTTCGCGGATGGCGGCTTCCTGCTTCTGGAGCAGGCCGTTCAGCTTGTCCGGCGTCATCCCTTTGATGCCCTGGCCGCAGGCTTCGCGCGCCGAGACGTAGGCATCGAACAGCTGGCCATCGCCGGCCTCGCGGGCGGCCCCGCGCTTGGGCTGGCTGGGCTTGCGCCCCTCGTCGCGTTCGCGTTCCCGCAGATTCGCCTTGAAGATGTGCCGTTCGTAGCGGCCCTCTTCGATCTTGCGACAGGTCTCGTCCCAGTGGCGCTTGAACGAGAAGAACCGGGACCGCAGATTGTTGAACTTGAAGCGGTGGCCCGTGTTCTGGATCGGCATGTTGCCCCAGAGCGCGATCATCTTGTTGACCTCGCCTCGGAGCTGGTTCGGCGGGCGAACGCGATTCCCCAGGAAGTACTGCTCGTACTCGAGGCGAGCCTGCTTCAGCTTGATATCGAGGAGCTGTAGATCCTCTTCGATGTTCGTCCCGTACTGGGCCATCTCCTACGGATCGGTGGTGCCACGCGGGGCCTTGAGCCTCCGGACTGGATCTGTTCCCCTCGGGGTTCTCCAAGCAGGTCGGCCCTCCCGTCTGCCCTGATGACGCACCCCAGTCCCCTTGCGTCATCGACCCCGGCAGACGCGTCATGACGCGCGTCAATCTCCGCTCGGAGTCCTATGACGCACGAAATCCTCTGTGATGGCGGCCAGGTTCGGCGTCCCCATCTCGTGCATGATCGTCTCGAGCTCCTTTCGCAGGATCGCGAGGACCGCTTCGACGCCTTCCTGTCCGTACGCCGCGAGGCCCCACAAGTACGGCCGGCCGACGCAGACGCCTGAGGCCCCGAGCGCCAGCGCTTTGAAGATGTCCGTCCCGCGCCGGAATCCGCTGTCGATCAGGATTGGGATCCGCCCCCCGACCGCCGCGGCGATCTCGGGCAGCACCTCGATCGAAGAAAGGCCGCTGTCCTCCGCACGACCGCCATGGTTGGACACGACGATGCCATCGACTCCGTGTTCGACGCAGGCGAGAGCGTCCTCCGCGGTGAGGATGCCCTTGATCACCAGCTTCATGGAGGTGCCGTCCCGGATCTGCTCGACCCGCTCCCAGTCCAGCACCATGAGGTTCTGAATCCAGTCGCGCAGGTCGATCCCCAGCGCATCAGCCCCGCGCTGGATCTTCTCGGCGGCCGAGTCGTGACAGCCTTGGCAATCCGGGTTCTGCCGCCGCCGGAAGCGCTCGAGCTTGTCGCGGTTCCGGCCCAGCCCGATCTGGTCGACGGTCAGCACCACGACCTCCGACCCTGACTCCTCCGCCTCTGCGAGCTGGCGTTTTGTGACCTCCCAGATTCGAGGGGTGTAGAGCTGGAACCAGACCGGCGCGCCGCGCGCCGCAGCCACCTCCTGAATGCGGATCGATGTCCCGGTCGAGAGGATCTGAACGTGATCCTGTTTGCGGGCGGCGCGCGCGACGGCGACTTCCCCGTCCGGATGAAAGGCACGCTGGGCGCCGCACGGAGACAGCAAGATCGGGCACGAGAGCTTCGTGCCGAGCAGCTCGCTCGTCGTGTCGAGATCCCGGGTGTCGACGAGGCGCCGCGGGCGCAACTGGAAATCGCCGAACGCCGTGCGGTTCCGGCGCAGCGTGAACTCGTCCTGTACGCCCATCGAAAGAAACGTGTAGTGCGCGGGTGAGAGGTTTCGCTTCGCGATCGGTTCGAAATCGAACACGTGGATCTCCTCGCTCGGCGAGCCGATCGGATTCGCGTTGTCGGTGCCCGCGGCCGCTCCGAGCAACTCCACCGCAAGCGCCGGCAGGCTCGAGGCGAGGAGCGGACTGCCCGCGACGAAACGCAAGAACGCGCGGCGGGACGCGAGCCGGCCCCGCGGATCGCGCACCTAGGAGGTGCCCCGAAATTCGGCGAGGATCGAATCGATGTGGGCCGCGAAGTCTCCCTGGTATTCGACCTGTCGCGCTTCTTCCCACCACGCTGCAAAAGTGTCCACCCGGACGAACAGACGCATGACGCGCTCGTAGGAGTCACCGATTGCCGGATCCAGCAGGCCCTGACTCGCCAAGTTGAAGTAGAGCTCGTAGAGCCGGAAGAACGAGTTCACCAACATGTACTTTCGATGCGCCTCGACATCCGTCCTACCCATCACCTCCGCATTGATTCTCGCGAGGTCTTCGTTCGCCGCGATCTCGAGCAGCGCGGAACGCGACGTGAGGAACAGGTCCTTGGTCAGCTCCGCGCGCGCAACCTTCGTATTCTGCCGGATCTGAAACGCGAGGTACGCAAGCGTCACGAGAGTTGCGATCGCGGCGACGAACTCGCCCACGCTTCCGAGTTCCTGAATCGACATGGACCTTCCTCTCTCGAATTCGCGGGTTTAGGCACGGGGCGCCGCGGCCGCGAGCCGCGGCGTGAACCACGCGAGGCCGAGACCGAACAGCGTAAAGGGAGTCCCCAGAGCAAGGTAGAACCAGGGCAAGTCGTGGAGGCCCGGCTCGAGCACCGCGACCGCAGGATCGTCCGGGTCGTAGTGGACCTCGACTTCCGCTCCCGCCGGATACCGACCGAGTACTCCCTTGGCGTGCTCCGCATCGCCTGTCCCGTACTCCCCGAAGCTGACGCGTTTCGCGCTGAAGGATTCTCCTCCGACCGCGTAGTCGTAGTAGACCCGCGCGTGGTAGCTCTGGCGGGAGCTCGAGTTCCCGCCAGAACTCATCTGTTCGGTCTCGATCTTCGAGGTCGTGACGACTCCGAGCACGGTGGGCCAACTGTTACTCGCCCACCCCCCAACCATCGTCTGGAAACCCAGGTAGAGCGCAAGCGCCCCGACCGCCACGATGAACCACGGAAAGATTCGAGCGAAGAAGAAACGCGGGACCGGGCCCAACTCATGCAGTGCAGGCATGATACGGACGCTACCGCAGTTACCGATCCCGGGTTGCTAGTCCTGTTGGAGCGGGCTCGCCGCGGAAGCCTGCGACGTCAGGCAGTAGCGAGCGAGACTTCGAACGGTCGTGGAGACGACGACCACCCCGAACACCAGGAGCAGAGCTGCGGCGCCGAACCGCAGCGCGGGCGGGAGCTCACGCGGGGTTCGAGAATATCCGTTGGGTGTCTCGACGACACCGACCGGGCTGACGCGCGGGGCTTCCATGCCTCTTCGATGCCGGCGGCGGCTGGCGGGTTCCCGAAACGAGTTTCAGGTGGGGAGGCCGAGCTTTCCCAAGTCGATCGCACTCGCGGCCGGCAACTCCCCATCCGCGAGAGGCGGAATCTCGCCGGCGAGGCGCCCGCCGAGCGCGCTTCGCAGCGCACCGAGGTTCTGGGTGTCGGCGTCTGTGAGCGGGCCTGTCGCGTGACTGATCACGACGCCGGCGAGTGGGAGACCGCGTTGCTCGATCGCTTCGAGCGTAAGCAGGGTGTGGTTGATCGTGCCGAGCGCCGCGCGCGCGACCACGACCAGCGGGAGCTCCAGTTCGGCCGCGAAGTCCGCCATCGTGCACTCGTCGGCGAGGGGCACGAGCAGCCCGCCGGCACCCTCGACGATCATCACCTCGTGTCGCTTTCGAAGTCGCATCCACGCAGAGCGGATCGTGTCGAGGTCGACCCGAGTCCCCTCGGCCGCTGCGGCCACGGTCGGCGCAGCGGGTAGCGCGAGCTGCACGGGACAGATGTCCTCGAGCGGATCGTCCACTGCCGCGGCGTCGCGCAGTTCGCGGGCATCGAGCGGGCCTTCGGGCGGCACGCCGGTCTCCGCGGGCTTCAGCACGCCGACGTCACGTCCCGCCGCACGCAGCGCGCGGGCGAGTGCGCACGAGACGACAGTCTTTCCGACCCCGGTGTCGGTCCCGGTGACGAACACACCCGGGCTCACGCCGCTTCGAGCTCCTGTGCGATCGCGTCGGCGATGGAGTCGATCTCGGCATCGGTGTGGGTCGCCATCGGCGTCAGGCGGAGGCGTGCGGTTCCCTCCGGAACGGACGGGAACCGGATCCCCTGCGCGTAGAAGCCACGCGCGAGCAGCCGCTCGCAGACCGCCATGGTGCGCGCGTTCTCTCCGATGACCACGGGGACGATGTGTGTCGTAGACGGCTCCGTGGAGATGCCGTGTGAAGCGAGTCGCTCGCGCAGGCGCGCGGAACGGAGCGCGAGCTGCTCCCGGCGCCACGGCTCGCGCGTGACGAGACGGAGCGCGGCACGGGCCGCTTCGACCTGGGGCGGCGCCAGCGCACACGAGAAGATGAAGCTCCGCGCGACGTTCACGAGTAGCTCTCGCAGCACCGCGCTCCCGCCGACGAACGCGCCGAACGCCCCGAGTCCCTTGCCGAGCGTGCCGATGTGGACGTCGACCAACTCCGACACGCCCAGTACCTCGGCCGCCCCGCGACCGCGCGCTCCGAGTGTCGTGGTGCCGTGGGCGTCGTCGAGCAAGGTCATCGCGCCGTGTTCGCGCGCGATGGGCAGCAATTTCGCGAGCGGCGCGAGGTCGCCGTCCATCGAGTACACCCCGTCGAGCACGACGAGTACGCGGCGAAACTCGCGCGCCGCACTCGCGACGGTCTCTTCGAACGCAGCCACGTCGCCGTGGGGGAAGACGCGTGTCGCGGCGTTCGAGAGCTTGCAGCCGTCGATGATCGACGCATGATTCAGCGCGTCGGAGACGATCACGTCGCCGTGGCCTGCGAGCGCGGGGATCACGCCGACATTCGCCATGTAGCCGGTGCCGAACGCGAGCGCGGCTTCGGTCCCGAGGAACTCGGCGAGTTCCGCCTCGAGGGCTTCGTGCAAGTCGAGGTTTCCGGTGATGAGGCGCGAGCCGCCGGCGGCGCAACCGAAGTCGCGTGCGGCGCGCGCGGAAGCCTCGGTCACCTCGGGATGGTGTGCGAGATCGAGATAGTTGCTGCCAGCGAATAGCAAGACTTCGCGGCCGTCGACGACCATGCGCGGCGCCTGGGCGCCCTCGAGAACGCGCATCCGGCGCCAGGTGCCGCGCGCACGGATCGCGTCCAACGTTTCGGCAGCGACTTCGTCGACGCTCATGTCGGCCGTGCGATGTCCGGCTTGAGGATCTCCCCCTCGCCGCCGGTGAGCCGGAACTCACCGGGCGCTGCTTCGCTCTTCTGCGCGTCGTATTCCGGATTCCCTTCCACCGCGAACCCGGCGTCTTCGATCATGCGGTACGTCTCGTTCACCGCGTCGCCGCGCGTCGTCAGGTAGCCCTCGACGAACAGCGAGTTGGCCGGCCAGAGTCCGAGCGGCCCGAGTGCCCGCAGGTGACCTTCCCTACCCCCGGCGATTCGGACTTCCGCGCGCGGATTGGTGAGGCGCATCAATGCGAGCGCGCGGAGCACTCGTTCCGGCGAGAGCGTGCCGTCGCGCTGCACCGGGTTGCCCTCGATCGGGATCAAGAAATTGACCGGAATCGAAGGCACCTCGAGGCGCCGCAGCTCGAGCGCGACGTCGACCACGTCGTCGCTCTGTTCGCCCATCCCGAGGATGAGTCCGCTGCACGCGCCGATGCCGTGGCGCTTCGCCGCCTCGATCGTCGCGATGCGGTCCGCGTACGTGTGCGTCGAGCAGATTTCGGGGTAGTGACGCTCGCTGGTGTTCAGGTTGTGGTTCAGTCGGTCGAGGCCGGCATCGGCGAGGATCTGTGCGTGTTCGTCTCCGATCAGGCCCGCCGAGACGCACACCTCGATCGGATGCAGTTCCTTCACCTTGCGGATGATGTCCGCGAGCTTCCGCGTCGTCCCGAGCGTCGGGCCGCGGCCCGACAGCACCATGCAGTAGCGGCTGGCGCCCGACGCGGCGGCGGCGGCGGCCTCGCGCAGGATGTCCTCTTCGCTCTTGATCGGGTACTTGCGGATCGCTGCGTCCGACACGTCTGACTGCGAGCAGTAGCCGCAGTCCTCCGGGCAGAGTCCGTTCTGCACGTTGTTGAGCACGTGCACCATCACCGTGCGTCCGAAGTGCTTCTCGCGGGGCACGAACGCGGCGTGCAGCAACGGCAGCAGCGCGACGTCTTCGCCATCGAGAATCCAGAGCGCGTCCTCGCGGCTCGGGGCTTCGTCCGTGAGCGCGCGCTCGGCAAGTCGGGAGTAGATCTCGAACACGGGGTTCCTCCTTGGTCCCGGCAGCCTAGGGAGGGGGGCCGGAGCCCGTCAACCAATCACCGGGCGGCAGGTTGACAGCAGCATCCCCTCGGGGAACGCGTACACTCGGGCCGTGGCGCGCGCTCGCAGCACCTTCGTCTGCACCGAATGCGGTGCCCAGCAGCCTCGCTGGCTCGGCCGGTGCCCCGGTTGCAGCGCCTGGAGCAGCCTCGTCGAAGAACCGCTCGGCACTCCGCCGGGGGAAGCGGCCGCGCCGAGCGATCTCCTCGGGCTCGACCCCTCCGCGGCGTCCGCGAAAGCGGTTCCGCTGCGCGAGGTCGATGCGGATGCGGCGCCCCACCTGGAGACCGGGATCGCAGAGCTCGACCGGGTGCTCGGAGGCGGTCTCGTTCCGGGATCGGTTGTCTTGCTCGGAGGCGAGCCCGGAATCGGCAAATCGACGCTGGCGCTCCAGCTCGCACAGAAGCTCGGCGCCCGTGGCCTGCCCGTCTTGTACGTGACCGGAGAAGAAAGCCTCGAGCAGGTGCGATTGCGCGCCAGTCGGCTCGGGGAGATTGGGCCGGCGCTCGTGGCCATCGCAGAGACGCGCGTCGAAGCGCTCTCGGGACCATGGCGCGAGTTGCAGCCGGCGCTGGTGATCGTCGACTCGATTCAGACGCTCCGCACCGATCGGATCGAATCGGCGCCGGGCTCGGTCGCGCAGGTGCGCGAGAGCGCGGCGCTGTTGGCGGCGACGGCCAAGGCGCACCGGGCGGCGCTGTTGATCGTCGGGCACGTCACCAAGGAGGGGACGCTCGCGGGACCGCGCGTGCTCGAGCACTTGGTCGACGTCGTGCTCAATTTCGAGGGGGAGCGCTCGCATGCGTTCCGCCTGCTGCGCGGCAGCAAGAACCGTTTCGGCTCGACGCAGGAAGTCGGTGTGTTCACGATGGGAGAGACGGGGCTCGAAGCGGTCGAGAACCCGAGCGAGCTGTTCCTCGCGGAGCGCCACCAGGGCGCGCCGGGCTCCTGCATCGTGCCTGTGCTCGAAGGAACGCGTCCCCTGCTCGTCGAAGTGCAGGCGTTGGTGGCGCCCGCGGGCTACGGCACGGCGAGGCGGACGTGCCTTGGGATCGACGATGCGCGCGTCGCATTGTTGCTGGCGGTGCTCGATCGGCGTACCGCGATCGATCTCGTGGGGAGCGACGTCTACGTCAATGTGACGGGCGGCGTCCGCGTGACGGAGCCGGCCGCGGACCTCGCGGTCGCGCTCGCGTTGGCATCGAGCCGCCTCGACCGGGCCGTGCCTCCGGATGTGGCCGCCTGCGGAGAGGTGGGACTCGGCGGGGAGGTGCGCCGCGCCGGGCGAATCGACCTGCGGCTTCGGGAGGCCGCGCGCCTCGGATTTCGCCGCGTGCTGGTCCCGGAGCGCGTCGCGCCCGACTTGGCGGACGTCCCCGGAGTCGAGCCGATCCCCGTCGGGACGCTCGATGACGCTGTGCGTTGGCTCGCGAACGCGGCCCCGCCGCGTACGCGCGGGGGTTACGACCCCGACAACGGCCGTTAACCGGCTGTTTTCGCTCCACTTTTCTGTGGCTGACGGGATTGTCACGGCTCCCGGGTGAGGCTACTTTGCGGAGGATGGCCGCTTCCTCCCCCCTGGATCTCGTGGCTGCACCGATGGCTCAGGTCGATCGTGCGATGCGCGAGCAGCTCGCTGGCGAAGGGCAGTTGCCCGGGCTGGTCGGCGAGCACGTGTTGTCTTCGGGCGGCAAGCGCATGAGGCCGGCGTTGTGTCTCTTGGCCGCAGATCTGTGTGCCTACACCGGACCGCGTCGGGTGCAGGTCGCCGCAGCGATCGAACTGCTCCACACCGCGACGCTGTTACACGACGACGTGGTCGATCTCGCGACCGTTCGCCGCGGGCAAGCGGCGGCCAACGCCGTCTGGGGGAATCGTCGCGCGGTGCTCGTCGGCGACTTCTTGTACGCCCGCGCCTCCGCGATGATCGTCGAAGACGGCGACCTCGACATTCTGTGGAGCTTCTCGAACACGATCCGCCTGATGGCGGAGGGAGAGCTGCTCCAGCTCGAACGCAGCTTCGATCCGTCGGTGACCAAGGCTCACTACTACGCGGTGATCGAACGCAAGAGTGCCGTGCTGTTGTCGGCGGCGTGTGCCGCGGGCGCGATTCTCGGCGGGGTGACCCGCGCCGAGCGCCGCCGCCTCTCCGACTTCGGTCGCGAGGTGGGCCTGGCGTTCCAGCTGCGCGACGACGCGCTCGATTATTGCGCGGACGAGCGAGCGCTCGGCAAGACGCCGTGCGCCGACCTGCGTGAGGGCAAGGTCACACTCCCGCTCCTGTTGGCGCTCAAGCGCTGCACCGGTGCAGAGCGCGATGAGGCGGCGGCCGTGCTCAAGCAAGCCTCGCACCGGACGGCAGAGCTCACCGCCGAAGGCGTACACGACCCGTCTCAGGTGCTGAGTGATGCCGAGGCGGCTCCGGTCGCTCGCCTGGTCAAGCTCTATCGAGGGGTCGAAGACACCGACCGTCGTGCTGAAGACCACGTCGCCCGGGCGCGGGAGGCGATCGAGCCGTTCCCGGACGGGCCCGCAAAAGAGGCCCTCGTGGCTGCCGCCAATTTCTCGGTGGCGCGCGACCACTAGTCGCCGCGCCGCCGCCCCAGTTCGCCCCGCAGGTCCCGGGGAGAACCCCCCAGATGAATCAACTCATGCCCCCCACGGGCGTCGCGACCGTACGAGTTCGCGCCGCCCTGATCGCCGCCCTCGCGGCGGTCGGCTTCGCCGCGATCCTCGCGGCAGCGAGCGCACCGCCGGCGGCGGCCGCGACGACCGGCGTCGTGAACGTCAACACGGCCTCGGCGCTCGAACTCGAGCGGCTGCCCGGAATCGGGGAGTCCAAGGCGAAGGCGATCGTCGCCTATCGCAAGGACCACGGTGCCTACCAGCAGGTCGAAGATCTCCTCGAAGTGAAGGGGATCGGAGACGGCGCGCTGGAGCGCATCCGCAAGCTCGTCGTGATCGAAGGCACCACGACGCTGCGCTGACCGACGGGCCGGGGGGCACCTGTCTCCCGGCCCCATGCGCTCCCGATCGCTCGGATCCTGCTAGCTTGATCGGCCCTGTTGAGGAGGACTCATGGCTGCCGATGCGATCGCCAGTGTTCACGCCCGGGAGATTCTCGACTCCCGGGGCAATCCCACCGTCGAGGTCGAGATCCGTACCGGGGCCGGCAAGTTCGGCTCTGCGGCCGTTCCGTCGGGCGCCTCGACGGGCGCGCGCGAAGCGCTCGAACTTCGCGACGGTGACGGCGATCGCTACCGCGGGAAAGGGGTCCAAAAGGCCGTCGCGCATGTGAATGGAGAGATTGCGAACGCGGTCGCAGACCGCCCGCTGGGTACCCTTGCAGACCAGGAAGCCCTCGATCGCGCTCTGGTTTCTCTCGATGGGACCGAGACCAAGGCGCGCCTCGGGGCGAACGCCCTGCTCGGCGTGTCACTGGCCGCTGCCCACGCGGCAGCGTCGGTGAATGGGGTGCCGCTGTACCGGTTTCTCGGCGGCGACCGAGCGCACATCCTCCCCGCGCCCATGATGAACGTGATCAACGGCGGCGCCCACGCGGACAACAACGTCGACCTCCAGGAGTTCATGCTCTTCCCGGTGGGCGCTCCCACTTTCTCGGAAGCGCTGCGCTGGGGTGCCGAGGTTTTCCATCAGCTGCGTGACGTGCTGCACGCCAAGGGTTACTCGACCGCAGTCGGGGACGAGGGCGGCTTCGCGCCGGACCTCGGTTCGAACCGCGAGGCGATCGAGCTCGTGCTGCAGGCGATCGAAGCCGCGGGTTACCGGCCCGGCGAGCAGATCGGCGTGGCGCTCGATCCCGCGACTTCCGAAATTTGGAAGGACAGTCGGTACGAGTTGACCGGCGAAGGCGCGAGCCACGACACCGAACAGATGGTCGCGTTCTGGGAAGAGTGGACCGGTCGCTACCCGATCCTCTCGATCGAAGACGGCCTCGCGGAAGAAGACTGGGACGGCTGGAAACTGCTGACCGAACGGCTCGGCAATCGGGTGCAGTTGGTCGGCGACGACCTGTTCGTGACGAACCCGTCGATCCTCCAACAGGGAATCGAGCGCGGCGTCGCGAACTCGATTCTGATCAAGGTGAACCAGATCGGGACGCTCACCGAGACGCTCGATGCGATGGCGATGGCACGGAAGGCCGGGTACTCGTCGGTCGTTTCGCACCGCTCCGGCGAGACGGAAGACACGACAATCGCCGACCTCGCGGTCGCGTCGGGCGCAGGCCAGATCAAGACCGGCTCGCTCTGCCGTTCGGACCGGGTGGCCAAGTACAACCGGCTGCTTCGCATCGAAGACGAGCTCGGCGGGGCGGCGACGTTCGCGGGCCGCTCGACGCTGACGGGAGTGGCGTGACGAGTCCGCTCCACGGCGGTGGGGCGCGCCCCGGTCCGCGCCGGATCGCGCTCGGCCTCGTGGCCGGGATTTTGTGCGCCGCAGTGGCCGCGAGTGCGTGGCTGCCCGAGACAAGTCGAATTGCGAACGCGGTCGCAAAGTCAAATCGTGAGGCGGGACGGGCACGTACGATCCGGCTCGAGGTGGAGCTCCGATTCGAAGGGGATCCGGAGATCGCCGCGACCGGCGTGCTCTGGAGTGACCCCGAGGGCTCTTCGCGCCTCGAGCTGGTGAGTCCGAAGGGCTTCATCGAGCGTCACCTGGTCCGTGGCCGGCGGGCGGAGGCTTCACGCGACGGCCAACTCCTCGAGACTGCTCGCCACTTCCTTCCGCCCTACTTCTTGTTGCAGACGAGCAGCGCGAGCGCGCTGACGAACCGGCTGCTCGAGCTCGGCGTTCGCACAGGCCAGGCCGAACTCGGCTACGAGGGCGAGCACGACTGCTACGTGATCGGCGGCCGAGCGGCGCCCCCTTCCCTTTGGGTCGATTCGGATGCCTTCGGCGTCGTGCGCTTCGACTCCGCCGAGGGGGCGAGTTACCGCTTCGGTCCCGCGCTCGAGGCCGATGGGCTGACCGTGCCGGCCTGGTTCGAGGTCCGCCAAGAGGGAGAGCCGATGGCGCGGCTGGCGGTGCTCAGCGCAGGGACGGCCACGGTCGCTCCCGAAGGATTCGCACCCGGGTGGCTGCGACGAGGTCCGGCACGCTCGGGCCAGATGCCCTAACCCTTCCGAGACCCTCACGAGGAGCACTCCGTGCGATCGTTGGAGGACATTCGACCGCGGCCCGGCTTGTCGGTTCCGGTCGTGACCGTGCTGGACGAGGGCGGCGAGCTCGTCGAGGCCGACCAGCGTGCGGTCGTGCGCCACGTCTTCCAGGACGGCTACGGGGCGGACATCGTCTTCGCCGCAGGCACCACCGGAGAGTGGGACAAGATCTCGAACGAGACGCGCCAACAGGTGATTCGTGTCTGCACCGAGGAGGTCCAGAAGCTGTCGAACCCGGCGGGCGGCCGGCCGGTCGAGAGCTGGGCGGGTGTCACCGCGCACACGCCCGAAGAGACCCTCGAGAACCTCGATTTCTCGATCGCGGCCGGTGCGGATGCCGCGGTGATCGCGCCGCTGTCGATTCGCGGCCTCCGCGACCCGGTCCGGTTCGTCGCGCGCGATGTGGCCGATCTGCTCGACGCCCGCCCGCGCCGGATCCCCGTCTATCTGTACGACAATGCCGACATCGCGGTGGACCCAAAGGTCCCGCACATCCGGACCCGGCAGGTCAAGGCGATGTCGCGCCTCGATTTCGTGCGCGGCATCAAGGTGAGCGCCCCTCGGAAGGTCATGGGCAACTACACGAAGGCGGCCGCAAGTTTCCGTGAGCGCGGTGACTTCGGTCTGTATGTCGGCGACGCGCTCCAGATCTTCGAGATCTTCCGGCCGCGCCCCGGCGTGCTCGGGGTGCTTTCTGAGCATTGGCAGCGCTACCGGCTCCGTGGCTCGTTGCCGATCGGTGTCGTCGCCGGGCCCGCGAACGCGATGCCGCGCGAGTGGGCGCGCGCGTGGCAGCTGTGTCGCGCCGGGGATGGCGAGCGGATGGAACGCGTGCGGGGCGTGCTCGAGAGCTTCCGGAGCGGGACGCGCTCGGCCGGAGGCAAGCGCTCGATTGCATGCTTGAAGCGCGCGTTGTTCCGTCAAGGCGTCGTCGCGAGCGACGCGGTGGCGGCCGGGACCCCCGCGCTCGCCCGGCCCGACGCGGAACGCTTCGACGAGGTGTTCGAGCAGGTCCACGCGGAAGCCCGTGAGCAGTTGGTCTCGACCTGGGTGACGCGTTCCCCCTCCGATTCGGGGGTCGCGGGATCGTGAGTGCGTCGCGTCTCGATGTCATCGGGATCGGCAGCGTGGCGGTCGATCGTCTGCACCGCGTCGCGCGGATCGTCGGAGCAGAAGAGAAGGGGATTCTGCAGCCGGTCGGAGCCGGCGGGCCCGTCGAGGTGCACGTCGGCGGAGTCGTGCTGAACCACGTCGGCTGGGCGTCGGCACTCGGATTGCGTGCCGGCATCTTCGGCAAGCAGGCCGACGACCCGAACGGACGCTTCTTGCGCGGGGCGATGGATCGCCACGGAATCGAACACCGCTTCGTGCTCGATGGTTCGGCGAGCACCTTCGCCGACATCTACGTCGACGAGGCCGGCGGCCGCGCGATCTACATGGCACCGGGAGCGACGTCGGAGACCACGCCGGCCGACATTCGCGAACACCACGCAGAGTTCATTCGCAGCGCTGCGTGGGTGACGACCGAAGTCTCGCAGCTGCCGCTCGACACGGCGCTCGAAGTGCTGCGCATCGCGCGCGAAGCGGGCGCCAAGACTGTGGTCGATCTCGACGTGCCGCCGTCGGACGCGATTCCGGGGCTCGGCGACGAGGCGACGCTCCTCGAGCTGCTCGGCGCCGCCGACGTCTTGAAGCCGTCGAAGAGTGCGGCGGCGGAGCTGGTGCCCGACGCCGGCACGGACGTCGGCGCAGTAGCGGAAGCGATGCTCGCGCGGTTCGGCTCGGAGGCGGTCGCCGTGACCGACGGCGAGAACGGTGCCGCGATCGCGACTGCAGAAGGAGTGGTGCTCGTGCCGGCGGCGAAGCCGCGCGCGGTAGTCGATACGACCGGCGCGGGCGACGCGTTCCTCGGCGGGCTCCTGTTCGCGCGGGTGCGCGGGCTCGACTGGCCGGCCGCGGGCGCGCTGGCCAACGCATGTGGGGCGGCGTGTGTCGAGCAGCTGGGTGCGTTCCCGGATGACACCGCGCTCGTGATCGAGCGTGTGACACACATGCATGTAGGAGCTTCTCCCGAGCTCGGCGGGGCGGGGACTGGTAGCGCGGTCGGTACGGCGGCGGAGGAAGCGCTGGGTGTGCTCGCGGAAGAGATGGTCGCCCTGCACTCGCGGCTGATTCCCGAACACTACGCGGCCGCCGCGGCGCTGATCATCCGCGCAGAGTCGGAAGGGGCGCGTATTCACGTGACGGGCATCGGCAAGCCCGAGCACGTCGCGCACTACGGAGCTTCGCTCCTCGCGTCGACCGGAACGGCTGCGACGTTCCTGCACGGAACCGAGGTCATCCACGGAAGCGCTGGACAGGTCCAGCCAGGTGACGTGGTGATCGCGATCTCCAACAGCGGCCAGACGCCCGAGCTGCGCCTGGCGGTGCAGGCGGTCCGAGGTCGAGGCGCCCACGTGGTGGCCGTGACCGGCAATCCGAAGTCGTGGCTCGCGCAGAACGCCGACCACGTGCTCGAGGCCGGAGTGGCGCGCGAGGGTGGACCGCTCGGCCTCGCGCCGCGTGCGAGCGTGGCCGCCGAAGTGGGCGTGCTCGCGGCGCTCGGAGCCGAACTCGAGGCGCGGCGAGGCTTCTCGCGCGCCGATTACCACGCGCGTCATCCGGCCGGCGAGCTGGGCAAGAAGTCGAACTCCTAGGAGGGTGACCCAAGACTGCCGCGTCGGCCGGAAACCGATGCATCACCGCTGGCTGCGTTGCTCTCAATCGCCCTAGCTCGCTAGGGATCAATCGAGCGCCTTGCCAGCGGCGCGCCTCGGCTCCCGAGCCTTTCCACGGCAGTCTTGGGTCACCCTCCTAGCCGCCCGCGGGAGCGCGGCGGTCAGTTCGGAGTCTTGACCGTGAGCACCGGGCAAGGCGCGCGCTGTACCACGCGCTCGGCGATGCTCCCGAGGAGCAGGTGCTTGAAGCCGGAGTGGCCGCGGGTGCCGATGACGATCAGGTCGGCGTTCTGCCGCTCCGCCTCTTCTTCGATGACGGTGGCCGGGTAGCCCTCGCGAGCCAGGGTCTCGACTTCGAGGCCCCCAGCCCGGAGACCCTCCGCGTAGCGAGCCAGGGTCTGCTCGGTTTCGGCCTTCACGTGGGTCCAGAAGTCGTCCGGCAGGTAGGCCCCCTCCAGCTGTTGGAACTCGACGGGGAGGTGGTACGCGTGGAGGAGGATTACGGCGCTGCCGTGCTCCTCGGCCAAGTGGGCAGCCCATTCCAGGATGGGGGCGGCGTTGTCGGAGAAATCGACCGGGACGAGGATACGTCTGACTTCGATGCTCATACCCCAAGCGTGCGCCCTCTCCGCGCGAGGTCAAGGCCCGGGCCGGGTCGAGGGCCTGGGGCTCGGAGAGGGGCCGACCGCCTGGGGCTGCGGATCCACGGCCCATTTCCTAGCCTCCCCGGCGCTGGGGCCGTAGCTCAATTGGGAGAGCGCCGCGTTCGCAACGCGGAGGTTGGCGGTTCGATCCCGCTCGGCTCCACCAGTCATCCCGCCCTGAAATGGGCTTGAATCCTGAACGGGGTGTTGGCGGTTCGATCCCGCTCGGCTCCACCAGTCATCCCGCCCTGAAATGGGCTTGAATCCTGAACGGGGTGTTGGCGGTTCGATCCCGCTCGGCTCCACCACTCCACCCCCCCTTGCCTGGAAGCGTCGCTCGCCCACAGCCGCGAGCCGCCCACCTGGGAACACTGAGGGACGAGTCCCACGCATCCTTCGCGTGGGTCCCGCTTCCGGTACTCTCGGAATCGGAGTGATGAAAATTCGAGTTCTTTCAGGCCTCGTGAGCGTGGCGCTCGCGGTCCTCTCCAGCGCGGTCGCTGCGGCACCGATCGCCGTGGTCTACACGATCGACAAGAAGTCCTTCAAGAAGATCACCGCAGATGACACGCTGACCTTCTCGTTCTACGACGATGATCAGTGCACGAACCTCGTCAGCTCGGGCGGAGTCTCCGCAGGCGCCGCGGGCGTCTCCTACTCCACATCGAAGCTCAGGACCGTGAAGGGCGGTGCCAAGCCGCCGAAGGGAATGCGGATCGATGCGGTGGTGGATGTGGATCCGGTCCCGGCCGTGGCCTACGTCGCGCTGACCAGCTCCGCGGCCGTCGTGCCCGTTCCGGCGGCCTGCCAGCTGCAGGCGGCGGTCGGCGGCGGGCTCTTGGCTCTCGCGAACATGTCGTGTGGCGCTGGCGAAGCGGTCGTTGGCTTCGATGCTGCAGGCGGCGTGGTGTGCGAGCCATTCAACACCTTCGTGCGTAGGGGTCCAGTGACGAACGTAAACGAAGCGGATCTGGGCGGCTGGAGCCAGTGCTACCAGCACACCTTTGCGGGGGCTCCGGCCGACAACATCCTGACTGACGTCATGACCACCTGCACCGGTGCGGAGATCCTGCTCGCATGTCGCCCGGTCGGGGACACGGAGTTCGATGTGGTGGCCCACGCGCCGCGCGCGGACGTCGTGTTCGATACGACGACGGAGGCCACCACGACGCACCACGCGAACGGTACCGAGTGGTACTTCAGCGGCGTTGCGTCTTGGGGCTTCGCCGCGGGCGGTGATGCAGTGAACAAGGTCCCCTGCGATATCGTCGACACGAACCCTGAGAAGCGGATCTGTATCCACCTTCAGAATGGGAGCGTGGCTAGCTTCGGCGGTTGGCGGTGCGGCGCGGCATTGAATGTCGAAGACGACACTTGGGAGTGGGTCGTTTTCGAGCGCGACTAACACTTCGATTCTGACATGAACGGGCCGCGCCTCTTTCGAGACGCGGCCCGATTCGTTTCGGGCGCTCCGCCGGTGTTTAGGCGGCGATCGCGAACGCGCTCAGACCGCCGAGCACGAGCGCCCCGTCCACGACGCCCAGCCCGTAGCGTTCGGTTGCACGAAAGCCTACGAGCGCACACAAGGTGAACGCGCCGACCGCAGCGAGTGGCCGGACGGCGTCCGGTCCCAGCAGTGGCAGCGCCGTCGCGGCGGCTGCGGCCGCATACGCGAGTCGGAGGACTCGCCGGCTCCCGAACCGGGCGGCCCCGGCTTCGGCGTCGCGGATGTTCGACGCGATCGCGTTCGCGAACACGGCGAGCGCGATGGCACCGGCCGCCCAAGCCGTGTGTCGCGCCCCGCCGAGACCGGCCGGCATGCCGACGGTGATCGCGGTCCAGGCGGCGGTCACGTACGCGGCCTTCGCGAGTTCGAACCGCTTGAGGCGCCGATGGAAGAAGGCCAACGGTGCCGCGGCGGCCGGAGCGAGCAGCGTTTGCCACGGAAGCATCACGGCGAGGGCGCCGGCGGCCGCGCCCGCGAGGCCCGCAGCGCACCGGAGGGACGTGGCGTGGGCGGTGACGAACGCGCTCCGGGCGGGGGCGGTGTGGACGTCGCGCTCGAGGTCCCGGAGGCGATCGACCACGTAGACGACCCACGTCGCGCAGCCCGCCAGCACCGCTACCCGGAGTGTGGGCACCCCCTGAGCCTGGGCGGACGCTGCGGTGAGGGCGACGGCGGCCAGGGAGACCCAGAGCGAAGAGAACAGGAGGGTGTCGACCGCGCGAGCGAACATGCGGCGAGGATGCCCGTCTGCTGGGCACGGGGCGAGTGGTTCCCGCCCCCCGCGGGCACTACCTTCCGCTTCCGGTGTGGGTCGGATAGACGTGCAAGTACCGGCCGTCATCGCCGCGGGTGATCGCCGCGCGGCCAAGGCCGTTTGCGGCGAGAGCAAACCCTATCTCTCGATCGCAGGGGAGAGCCTCGTCGAACGAGCGGTTCGGGTTCTGCAGGCGGTGCCCGAGGTCTCGGAGGTCATCGTCGTCGGCGACGCACCTCGCCTCGAGGAGACGTTCGGCGCGGCCGGCCTCGCCGCCGAGCTGACCAAACGCCTGACGATCGTTCCCCAGTTCAACAACGTGTATGAGAACGCCTGGGAGTCGTACCGCCGCCTTCTGCCCGGGGCGGGGCCGACGGGACGCGACCCGGCGAGCGACGCCGACGCGGACCAGTTCGTCCTCTACCTCTCTGCCGACCTGCCGTTCGCGACGCCCCAGGAGATCTCGGCGTTCATCCATCAGAGCCTCGCGACGGGTGCTGATTACGGACTCGGCCTCGTGACCGAGGAATCGATGACCGACTTCTATCCGCAGGGCGGCAAGCCCGGCATCCGCATGGCCTACTTCAACACTCGCCAGGGGCGCCTGCGCCAGAGCAATCTTCATCTCGTGCGGCCCGCGCGGCTCGGCCGGCGCCATCGCATCGAGGAGATGTACGAGCACCGCCATCAGCGCGAGGTCGGTCAGATCCTGAAGCTCGGTTGGCGCATCCTCACCAGCGAGGGTGGCGGGGCGACCGTGCTCTTGTTCTACGGATTGATGCACTTCGCCGGCGTGCTCGATCGGAGCGGTTACCGCCGACTCGCGGACTGGCTGCGGGCAACGATCGACATCGGCCGCGTCGAACGCGCTTGTGGCAAGTTGCTCGACACGAACTTTCGTCTCGTGATCACCGAGGCAGGGGGCTGCGCGGTCGACATCGATCTCGACGAAGACTATGAGATCGCGTGTGCGCGGTTCGAAGACTGGTGGCCGGCACAGTGTCGGAAGGCGGAAGCGGTCTACGGCCCGCTCGCATTGCCCGCCGAGGCGCGCGGAGAGATGCGCGTGATGCCCGAGCTCCCGGCTTCGGAAGAGGAGACGACATGACCATGGCGGGCCTGTCCGAGCTGCGCAGCGCGGCCGCGAGGATCCGTCTCCCCGAGCGCGGCGTGCTCGAGGTGACGGGCGACGACCGCGCGCGTTGGCTCGACGGCATGCTCACCAACGCGGTCGCGGATCTGGCGGTGAGCGGCGGCTGCCGTGCGCTGGCACTCACGCGAACGGGTCGAATCGTCGCCGATCCACATGTGTTGGCGCGCGACACCGCATACTGGCTCGAACTCGAGGGCACGGCGATTCCGGCCCTCCGTGAGCACCTTGACTCCTTTCTCGTCGCCGACGATGTAGAGCTCCGTGACACGAGCGCGGAATGGACGCGCTTCGCGATCGAGGGCCCGGGAGCGCTGGCCGCCTGGGAGCAGGCAGGCTTGGCGGTGCCGCAGCCCGGAGGCGCGGCCGAGGCGAGTGTCGGGGGGGTGTCGATCCTCGCGGCGGCGTACTCACTGTCGGGACTCGGTGGGATCCAGGTTTTCGCCCCGGCGGCGTCCGCGGAGACGGTGTGGCAGGGGCTCGCGTCCGCAGCCGACGTCGACGCCGCAGCGGTGGCGCTCGAACTCGTTCGCATCGAGCAGGGCGAACCGCGTCTCGGGCGCGAACTCGGGCCGGACGTGTTGCCCGCGGAAGCCAGGCTCGAAGCGGCCGTGTCCGAGACGAAGGGTTGCTACACGGGCCAGGAAGTGGTCGCGCGCATGCGCTCCCGCGATCGCGTCAGTCATCTCCTCGTCGGTCTCTCGTTTGCAGGCGAACCGCCCGCGCCAGGGTCCCCGCTCGAGGCTGAGGGCAAGCGCCGCGGCGAAGTGACGAGTGCCGGGCAGTCGGATCGTTTCGGTCCCATCGGGCTCGGCTACGTCACGCGGGCTCTCGCGGAGCCCGGTACGGTCCTGTCTGCTGCGGGAACGGACGCGCGGGTGGTGGCACTTCCTTTCGACTCGAGCGCGGTGGCCGCGCCGGACGAGGCGCGTTGAGCGGCGCGCTCGTGGTCTTCGCGAAGGAGCCGGCGCCCGGCCACGTGAAGACGCGCCTCTCCCCTCCCTTCTCTATGGAGCGCGCCGCAGCGTTCTATGAGTGCATGCTCGATGACGTGCTCGAGCACAGCCTGAGGCTCGCGACGACTGCGAGTCTGGCTCCTTATCTGTATGTGGCGCCCGCGGAGAGCGTGCCCGGCTTCGCGCGGCGGGCACCCCCCGGGTTCGAGGTCCGCGCACAGCGAGGCGACGATCTGGGGGCGCGAATGGAGAGTGCGACGGACGAGCTTGCCGCCGAGGGTTTTTCGCCGATCGTCCTGCGGGGTTCGGACAGCCCCGCGCTCGATGAGCCGACGCTCACGCAGGCGCTGCAGGCACTCGCGACCGGCGCGGACGTCGCGGCGTCGCCCGACCCCGATGGCGGCTATGGCTTGATTGCCTTGCGCGCGGCGTCGCCCGGTTTGTTTGCGCATCCGATGAGCACCGCTTCGGTCCTGGCCGACACGTTTGCGCGCGCAGTCGCCCGCTCTCTCCATTGTGTCGAGATCGAACCGGGCTTCGACATCGACACGAGCGACGATCTCGACCGGCTCGCGCGTGCACGTGTGGACCGAGCGTCGCTGCCGTGCCCGCGAACGCTCGCTTACCTCGACGCGCACGATCTTTGGCCTCAGACTCGAACCAGAAACGGCTAGTTGTGTCACGTTCGAGGCGTCTGCTCGTTCCAGGAGCAGCGCCGCCCACGACCCGGGCAGCTCCCCGACCGATGCGTGCCGAAAGCGGCACAAACGAGAACGTGTTCGCACGATTTCGGCAGCGCCGCATATGGCACACCCGTTGCTATGCCAAGGGACGTCGGGTAGAAAGCGGCCGGGTGGACACCCCCCGCAGTTGACCCCAGGAGGGACCATGCGACGCACGAAGATGATCATCGCGGTAGGACTCGTATTGCTGCTCAGCCCGGCATGGGTCGGTGCAGAAGGCGCGGAGGTTCAGGCGCAGCTCGAAGCCATGCAGCGCCAGCTGGACTCGATGTCCGAACGGCTCGAGGCGACGACCGACGAACTCGAAGTTTCGAAGAGTCGAGCCAACGATCAGGAACAGCTGATCCGGCAGGCGGGCCTCGCCGATCCGGAGTACGCGAATTCGAGCCTCGGCGGGTTCTGGGACACCATCGAGTTCGGTGGCTGGATCTCGGCTTCTTACTGGTACAACTTCAATCAGATCGACAACGACGATCTGGTCGGAGCGAACGTCGGCATCAACGGCCAGTCGTCGCCGTTCAACCCGGACGCCAATCAGTTCTCGTTCGACCAGCTCTGGTTCGAGATGGAGCGCCCGATCGACGAGAACAACCGCGCCGGCTTCGTCGCGTCGTTCGCCTTCGGGAAGGTCGCGAAGCTGCTGCCGGACGGAAACGGCTCCGATGGCGGCAACAGCCTGTACATCCCCGAAGCCTACATCCAGTACCTGACCCCGATGGGCGCCACGCTGAAGGCCGGTAAGTTCGGGACCTGGATCGGCTACGAGGTGGCGCAGACCGTGTACAACGAGAACATCTCGCGCGGCTTCGTCTACAACCTGTTGCAGCCGATCGACCACGTCGGCATCTCGCTCGAGGGGGACTTCGGTGCCACGGGTGCCTTCTGGGGCGTGGCGGTCGTGAACAACGTGTTCAAGACCCAGCCGGTCGTGAACGACAACCTGGCCTACATGGGAAAGATCGGCTGGGGCGACGACAAGATCTCGTTGCAGCTGGCGGGGATCTATGGCCAGGTCACCGGCGGGGATCTGACCGGCGACTCCAACCACAAGCAGGGGATCATCGACGTCGTCGCGACGTATGACCCGACCGAGCGGATTCACCTGTGGTTGAATGCCGACTACACGTGGTCGGACAGCCAGCGCGAGGGCGGGAGTGGCGCCACGCCTGCGGGCTACGGGGTGGCGGTCGGCGGACGCTACGCCTTCACGGACCGCCTGGGCGGTGCCCTCCGCGCGGAGTGGGTGAGGGACAACCGCGAGTTCTTCGGGTTCGAGAACGACGCGAATCTCTACTCGGTCACCTCGACCGTGGACTATGCCATCACCGAGCAGCTGATGGTGCGCGGCGAGGTCCGCTACGACAATGGTCGGATTCGCAAGCGAGACGACAACCTGTTCATCAACGACAACTCGACCCCGTACGACGAGGACGACCAGATCCTGGTCGGCGCCGAGCTGATCTACAAGTTCTGAGACTCGAAGCGGCCGTCCGGCCCCGATTGGGGGGCGGACGGCTCTTGAGCCGCCGGAAAAAGCGAAGGGCCGGGAGGATTGCCTCCCGGCCCTTCGTGTTTTTCGTCGCGGGCGCGAACGCTATTGCGGCTCGTTCAGTCTGGCGAGCTGAGGCGCACTCCATGCTTCGGTGATGCCGAGCTTTTCCATCTTTGTGTAGAGCGTGCGGCGGCCGATCCCGAGCGCTCGCGCCGCTGCGGACCGGTTCCCGCGACACTGCTCGAGGGCGCAGGCGATGCGCCATGATTCGGCGAGCTCCACCCAGTCGCGCAGGTTGGGCAGAGAGCCGTCCAGGCGTGCCAGCCGGACGAACTCTCGAAAGCGGGGTTCAGCGAGGTCGGCCGCCAGGGGCGTTCCACTCGAGTCGGAGAGGTTCGTGTCCACACCCCCGACGTCTGCAAACCGCGTTCCAGCGCTGAAAGCCCACCAGGCCACGCCGCGCCCCAGCCCCGACCCCTTCGAGGGGGCCGGTGCACGAGAAGTGGGCACCCCCTGCCCAAGCGGTGAGCATTTTCAGCGCAATGGGGCCGCAAGGAGCCCGGATGCGCCTTCCAAGGCACGCTTTCCTTGGCACGTCGGTTGCTCCCTAATCTGGTAACGTCGTCCGTCGACCCGTGTCCCCATGCACTGAGCGCGGGACCTGAAGGAATGGCCCGATGCGAAAAATTGAAGCGATCATCAAGCCCTTCAAGCTCGACGAAGTGAAGGACGCCCTTCACGCCATCGGGATCCAAGGGATGACCGTCACCGAGGTGAAGGGATTCGGCCGACAGAAGGGCCACACGGAGCTCTACCGCGGTGCCGAATACGTGGTCGACTTCCTTCCGAAGATCAAAGTCGAGATCGCACTCTCGGACGAGATGGTCGACAAGGCGGTCGAGGCGATCGTCCAGGCCGCCGGCACAGGCCGGATCGGTGATGGCAAGATTTTCGTCCTTCCGATGGATGACGTGATCCGGATTCGTACTGGAGAGCATGGCGCCGACGCCGTCTGACCTCTCTTCCCCCTGAACCCCTCAATTGCAGATGGAGTACCCAAAACCCATGGGCGCCAAGGAAGCACTCGCACTCGCAAAGAAGAACAACGCGGTCATGGTCGACCTGCGTTTCACGGACTGGCCCGGTAGCTGGCAGCACTGTTCCTTCCCGATCGCACAGATCGACGAGGCTGTATTCGAAGACGGCCTCGGCTTCGACGGATCCTCGATTCGCGGTTGGCAGGGCATTCATGAGAGCGACATGCTCATGGTCCCCGACCCTGACACCGCCTTCATGGACCCGTTCTTCAAGCACCCGACGCTGGTGCTCTTCTGCGACATCATCGATCCGATCACGCACGAGCCCTACTCGCGGGATCCGCGCTACATCGCCAAGAAGGCCGAGGCCTACCTCAAGCAGACGGGGATCGGCGACACGGCGTTCATCGGACCCGAGGCCGAGTTCTTCGTGTTCAGTTCGGCGCGGTTCTCGACCTCGGCGAACGAAGGCTTCTACCACCTCGACTCCGCCGAGGGCGTGTGGAACTCCGGTGCCGAAGAGGGTGGCGCGAACCTCGCCTACAAGACCCAGCACAAGAACGGGTACTTCCCGGTTCCGCCGTCCGACACGCTGCAAGACCTGCGCTCCGAGATGTGCCTCGTGATGGGCCAGCTCGGGATCGAAGTCGAGGCGCAGCACCACGAGGTGGGCACCGCCGGCCAGTGCGAGATCGACATGAAGTTCGACACGCTGGTCACGATGGCCGACCGACTCATCCAGTACAAGTACGTGGTGAAGCAGTGTGCCCGCCGGGCGGGGATGACCGCGACGTTCATGCCCAAGCCGGTCTTCGACGACAATGGCTCCGGCATGCACACGCACCAGTCCATCTGGAAGGAAGGCGAGCCGCTGTTCGCGGGAGACGGCTATGCCGGTCTCTCCCAGCTCGGTCTCCACTACATCGGTGGCATTCTCAAGCACTCGCGGGCCCTGGCCGCGATCACGAACCCGACCACGAACTCGTACAAGCGACTCGTGCCGGGCTTCGAAGCGCCGGTGAACCTGGCCCTCTCCGCGCGAAACCGCTCGGCGTCGTGCCGGATTCCGATGTACTCGGCCAGTCCTAAGGCCAAGCGCGTCGAGGTCCGCTACCCGGATCCGAGCGCGAATCCGTACCTGGCGTTCTCAGCGCTGCTGATGGCCGGGCTCGACGGAGTCGAGAACAAGATCGATCCGGGTCCGCCGCTCGACAAGGACATCTACGCGCTGTCCCCGGAAGAGCTGCAGGCCGTGCCGGTCATGCCGGGCAGCCTGGCCGAGGCACTGGACGAGCTCGAGGCGGATCACGAGTTCCTGCTGAAGGGGGACGTCTTCACCGAAGACGCCATCACGACCTGGATCGAGTACAAGCGCGAGAACGAGGTCGCCCCGGTCGACCTCCGCCCGCACCCGCACGAGTTCGAGCTGTACTTCGACATCTAGGATCCCGAGCCGATCGCAGAACCGCCCGCTGGAGCCATCGCTCCAGCGGGCGATTCTAGTTTAGAAACGGGGACGGTCTTTAGAAGTTTAGAA
>Ga0315336_1001321_pt1 | contig 50030 bp, 39 predicted proteins | sample ASW5metaG_FD_204512 | JGI IMG/M metagenome (GOLD analysis project Ga0315336, IMG submission 204512) | Ammonia-oxidizing marine archaeal communities from Monterey Bay, California, United States - ASW #5 | ecosystem: Environmental > Aquatic > Marine > Intertidal zone | place: USA: California...
CCGAATCGGCTCAAAGTCAGGATTATGCGGTAATAGGGTGACTACATTTCCACGCTGACGAAACCGCTTTACAGTGACTTCGTCCTCTAGTCGTGCCACTACGATCTGGCCGTTTTCGGCTTCCCTGCTACGGTGTACTGCCAGCAGATCATGGTTGAGAATGCCGGCATCGCGCATGCTCATGCCCCGTACTCGAAGCAGATAATGCGCTTTGGGCTGGAAAAGTCGATTAGGTAGGGTGTAATGATCTTCAATATGTTCGCTGGCAAGGATAGGGCTGCCGGCTGCCACTTCACCGATCACCGGTATTCCTGTCGGTACCAACAGTCGGATACCCCGTGAGGTTCCGGTGCGCAGTTCGATTGCGCCCTTGCGTGCCAGTGCCCGCAGATGTTCCTCGGCTGCGTTAGCCGAACGGAAACCGAGTTGTTTTGCAATTTCTGCACGGGTTGGCGGCATACCGGTGTGCTGAGAAAATGCCTGGATGCACTCCAGTACCTGCAGTTGTCGGGTTGTCAATGTTTGCGCCATGAGGTCTGTTACCGGTTTGAGGAGTTGGCATCACACATGTTGTGATACTGTAATTATATACAGTTATCAGGTAACTCTGTCCAGTCCGCCTGGGTTATGTTAGATGTCCCAATCAGAGTGATGTGCAGAACCCGGACCGTACGGACAGTACAACGCAGCGAGGAGACGTGGTTGTCAGGGCCTCAAGGTGGCCCAGGATGGTCTATCAGGGCACCTTCTCCGACAGGCTTTTTACATGTTTTGAGAGCATAACGCCTTTAGCCAGAAATCAAGTCAACACTGTCGGCGGTGTGACTCACAAGAAAGTTTGCTCCGATAATTTAGGTTACTGATCGGATAGGAGGATGTCTACCCATTTTCGGTGTGGTGTTTCTGGCAGTTCGATTTACAAACATCGTCCTGACCCCTAGATTGCCATGTATGTCATAAAATATATGAAACTATTACGGAGTCGACAATGGATCTTAAAATCCGTGGCCGGTCGGCAGTTATTACTGGCGCATCCAAGGGTATCGGGCGTTCTGTTGCAGAGCGACTTGCAGCGGAAGGTGTCAATGTTCACTTGGTTGCCCGAACTGTGACAGCGCTCGAAGCAGCCGCTTCTGAACTAAAAGATAGGTACGGGGTGGATGCTGGGTTCTCGGCACTCGATTTATCGGTCAGCAGCAATGTCGATCAACTGTTTGCTGAATATTCTGGCACCATTGATATTCTGGTAAACAACGCCGGGGCCATTCCTGGTGGCAGTATCGACCGGGTCGATGAGGCGACGTGGCGAAAGGCATGGGACCTGAAAGTCTTTGGCTATATCAATATGTGTCGCCTAGCCTATGATCGTATGCGAGACGCTGGCCATGGTGTGATTATCAATGTCATTGGTGCAGCCGGCGAAAGGCCGAGTCCAGGATATATTGCAGGTGCAGGCGGCAACGCATCTTTGATGGCGATTACACGCGGTCTGGGTGGTCACAGCTTAAGCGACGGAATACGGGTTGTGGCAATCAATCCAGGCCTGATCCGAACAGAGCGGCTTGTGACAATTCTTAAGGCCCAGGCCGAAGAGGGCTTGGGTGATGAAAATCGCTGGGAGGAACTGATCGATCCTGTTTTTGTTCCTGGCGAACCACACCACATCGCTGATCTTACTGCGTTTCTGGCATCGGATCTGTCCGGTAACACCACAGGTACTGTGTTTACGGTTGATGGTGGAAGCAGTGTGCGATAGATTCCGCTACCGGTTGTCACACTTCAGTGGCAACTCGTCGGCTAGAGTAAGTATGGGGCCTGTGGGGATTTATTTTGGCATTGTGATGAGGATTGGGAAATTAACCTTACATTCGATTAAACGAGACGCTGATTCTTGTGCTGTTTACAGGCAAGGGGAGAATAACTATGTGCCTTAGCTCTCTGGATCACTGTTCAATTCGGACAGTCAAACTTAGGGAGACCCGGGATTTCTACGTCAATATTCTCGGTATGATAGATGGTGATAGACCCGATTTTCCGTTTCCGGGTGCGTGGCTGTATGTGGATGAGGTCGCTGTGGTGCACATTATTGGGGTCGATCCCGAAGATTCATCCGGTCTCGCGTCACATCTTGGCGGTGAAATGGGTGCCGACGCCCTGACAGGGTCGGGTGCACTTGATCACATTGCATTTCGCGCCAAGGACCCTGAACTAGTGATGTCGCGCCTGAAAGAGAACGGGTACGAGTGTCGTGAGCGTGATATCCCGAGTATGAACCTGTTCCAGGTATTTGTTGAAGATCCCAATGGCATCACGATTGAACTCAATTACTGGGGTGAGGAACAGGTGGCTGCGTAAATAGTCGTAGTTCGTATAGCCCTGTTGGTAGTAACTGCAACAGTATCCGTGGTTCCAAGCCATGAGGAGATGTTTGAACAGGCGGTCGTCATGAGTTTCAAGCTGTCAGAGCAGCTAGCGCTGGTTGAAGACACCCGCACGCTGCATCCGGATGCGGTTAAAGATCTTTGCGATGCCGAGCTTTGGGTCAGTCCGTTGGGTGATTGACCAGGGGATGAACCGCCTGGTATTCGATTACCTGTTAGTGCTTGCCGCTGGATGTTCGCCGAAAGAGTAAGTTATGCTCTTGGCTTTGCTATTTAGATGAGGTTCGACATGGACGAAGAAGTTTTTAATATACAGCTGCGAAAGTTCCTAAAGAAAGTAGGCATCCAGTCACAGCGTGAAATCGAACAGGCCGTACGTTCGGCTATCAACGCAGGTACGCTCGACGCGACGGAAACGCTGACGTCACGCGTGGTGCTGCAGGTTCCAGCGGTGGGCATCGATGTCACTATAGAAGATGTGATTAAGCTGAACTGAGTAGGTCGGGACTAGGTCTGAATTCACAGGTATGGCTCATGACTGAATTCAGGCCGCCTTTGATAGAAATACGCGATGCCACGGTATTTCGAGGTGTCACAAAGGTATTTGACCGCCTCGACCTGGTTCTGGAGCAGGGGCGTAGTACCGCGATTCTGGGACCTAATGGTGCCGGTAAAACCACACTGCTGAAGCTGCTTACCCGGGAACTCTACCCTGTTCAGCGCGACGGTGCGTACGTGCGCATTCTGGGGCAGGCGCGCGGCGATGTCTGGTCGCTGCGCACACAGCTGGGCATTATTTCGAGTGACCTCCAATACGAGTATGCCGGTCGGGCTAGCGGGCTTGAGGTGGTGCTGTCGGGTTTTTACGCCAGTGTTGGTGTGTGGGGCCACCAGGAATATGATGCGAGTCAACAGGAGATGGCTCTGGTGACACTACATGAATTGGGAATTGAGGACTTGGCAGAGCGCCGTTATGAGACTTTGTCGACCGGTCAACAAAGACGATTGCTACTGGGACGTGCCCTGATCAATCAACCGGAAAGTCTTTTACTCGATGAGCCGACCAGTGGTCTGGACCTTGCGGCCACGTTTAGTTACCTCAAGACCTTGCGTCGGTTGATGTTAACCGGACGAACTGTAGTGTTGGTGACCCATCATATTCACGAAATTCCACCGGAGATCGAGCGTGTCGTTCTATTAAATGCAGGCAAGATTACTGCTGACGGTCACAAGCACTCAGTATTGTCCAGCCAGTCTCTGAGTTCGTTGTTCGGGGAGTCAATCAATCTGATCGAATCGGACGGCTGGTATCAAGCGACACCAGCTTGAAGAGTTTAGACCGCTGCTTTTTTCCCTGCGGTTGATAGGCGTTTTGGTTTGTCATCGTATTCCACGGAATTTTCACCATTGTAGACGAGGAAGTGGCGGCCTTTGGCGCGGGCGATTAACGTTACACCGAGATCCTGGGCAAGTTCCATGCCCATGTAGGTGATTCCGGAACGAGACACCAGAACGGGAATTCCCATATGAGCAGCTTTCATCACGATCTCAGACGTGAGCCGACCGGTGGTGTAGAACAGCTTATCATTCCCCCCAACTCCTTCCAGCCACATTTCTCCAGCAATAGTGTCAGTCGCATTGTGCCGACCGACGTCTTCAACAAAATAGAGGATCTGTGCGCCGTTACATAATGCGCAACCATGTACTGCGCCAGCAGCACGATAAACTTCGTTATAACTACTAATTGTCTTTAGTAGTGCATAGATGGTGGACTGAAGTATCTCAACACGGGGCAGACGAGTGTCGTAGAGTTTGTCGAGTGTGCAACTGAATACAGTACCCTGGCCACAGCCACTGGTGACAATACGGCTGGAGAGTTTTTCATGTAAGTTAGTGATGCCTTCACCGTGGGTTGTGATGACATCAGCTGTTTCTCGCTCCCAGTCGACTTTAATCTGTGCGATCTCTTCGATGTGGTCGATAAGTCGCTGGTTGCGTAGATATCCCAGTGTGAGTTTTTCTGGGTGCGTGCCCAGCGTCATTAAAGTCACGACTTCACGTCCATCAACTTTAATGGTCAGTGGAAACTCTCCAGCTACATGCAGATCGCGCCGGTCGCCGTACTCGTCTCGCGCTTCGACCGAATGGGTTGCCGGTAGTCCTTCATTCGACATAGTAGGTCGATGGACTGTCGACAGTTGCTCAGGATCTGTCTGATGCTGCTTCATGTCTTTGTGCCACAATTGAGTGCCCTTGTTTTGATCGGTATAGTGATCGTCTGTGTTAAAACTTGCAACCGCAAAAACCTCTCGACCTACACGGTTGTTAATGTCTGTTATTGTGGAGCGAAAATGGTTAGATGACAAACCGTGGCTGGCACGCACGTCGTCAGTAGTGGGGGGTCATTAGCGGAATCCAGAATGCCGACGAGGTGAGCCAACCCTGACTCGTGAATATGAAGATGTCACGTAATACCATTACGGTAAATTTGTAATCGAGTTGTATATAGATGATTCAGAGAGTTATTCCTTCGATCTTCGTACTGCTAACCGAGAGTGTTTGTAATCGTGCGATCACGATGACGAAATTGATGAGTTCAGGCACATGATCTGGTCATGAGTTATAACTAAGTGGCAACCTATATGGAAGTAGATGAGCCCGGATTCTATGTTGCGATGCCGTCTGGCATCTATCACTGGGTTGAAGTCTACGTGTTAAAGAGCTATTAGCCTGAAGCAAAAAAGATGTGTCGGCAAGAGAATTGGGCTGATGAAATTTTTTAAACCGAGTCGTCGTTCTTTTTTTGAGCTGTTGGACGACGTTCTGACAGTCGATGAGGTTATCGGCAATGATGAGAGGGAAGGCGAAGGGATCGAACTCGGATGACTGATTCAGACAGAGTAATCATTGACTATCTCGGTTTTAGCCTGCCTGGGGAAAATCAATTAGCGCAGTCGCGACGGGCAGCTCTACTGCGCGGGCTGGAAGGCAGCGCAGAGCCCACATCGTTGGTTTCGTATACCTCAGCTGGCCTACTTCTGATCATTGGCCCGGAAGCCTCTGCGTTGTTGGTGGCGGAGAGTCTCGTCGGGTCTATGACCTGTTTCGTACTTGCGACGGACACCATTGACAATATGTCGTTCACATCGGCAGGTTTTGAGAAGCGGCAAGTTGCCGGTCAGGATGTCCCGGTTATTCTTGGCAAGCCGAAAAAAATACTCGGTCATCTGGGTAACTTCGAGGTGATTATTGAGCGGGGCCAGAGAGAGGTAGAGTTAGCGAAGGTTATGAATTTGGCGGGTGGTGGAATCGACATAGTCCTTGATCTTGCTCGAGATCCGCTGCTTAGAACCGAATTGTTGCCACCGGGCTATTTTTCGCCAGCTGGGAATTCATCAAGATTAGATCAGGCATTGTCTGATATACCTGATCTTACTGGAACATTTGAAAAACCAGATTACGTGCAATACAACCCCGACATCTGTGCCCACGGAGAACGCGGAATACCCGGATGTACCCAGTGTATCGATGCTTGCCCGGCAGGATCGCTCACTTCTCTGGTAGAACGTATCGCGGTCGATCCGTACCTATGTCACGGTATGGGGTCGTGCGTTGCGGTGTGTCCAACGGGCGCGATGACTTACACCTATCCCAACCTGGCCCGTACATTAGACAGTCTACGGCGATTACTTCGTAGCTTTCGTGAAGCTACAGATAAGGCCGCGGCGCTATTGCTATTCGACAGTGAATATGCCGGCAGTGCAGTTGAGGATGCGGTCGGCAATATGGCTGCTGATATTATCCCCTGGCGTATCGAGGAAACGGGTTCAACAGGTATTGAAATCTGGTTGTCAGCGCTTGCTTATGGTGCACGTTCTGTCATGATCGTGACAACAACGCATACACCACCGTCCACGCTGGCCGCACTCGAGTCACAGGTCAAGCTGGCGGATGTGCTGTTGGATGGACTGGGCTATTCGGGTGCTTGCGTTCGACTGATAGATGTTGAGCATCTCTTTGAACCAGGCAACCTGGCTTTAGGCCCATTCAGTGGAATTACGGCCGCAGCTACTTATGGTGGGCTTGACGAAAAACGTACCGTACTTCGATTTGCGTTGGATCATCTGATTCAAACCGCAAATGTCAGTAGAGATGTTGTTGATCTTCCAAACGGATCTCCATTCGGTGCGGTGGTTGTTGATACCGATGTGTGTACGCTATGTATGGCCTGTGTATCAGTTTGCCCTTCCGGAGCGATTGGCGATGATAAGGAAAAACCCAGATTGACATTTCTAGAATGGAATTGTGTTCAATGTGGGATCTGCGAACGGGCCTGCCCGGAGGGTGCAATTTCTCTGAATGCACGCTTGCTGCTAAATGCTGAAACAAGAATGCGGGTTCGAACTGTAAACGAGGAGTCACCTTTTCACTGTATAGATTGTGGCAAGCCGTTCGGGACTCAGGGTATGGTGACCAAAATGGAGGAAAAGCTTAAAGGGCACCCGATGTTTCAAGGAGATAAACTGAAATCACTGCACCGTTGTGAAGACTGCCGGCTCAAGGCGATGTTCTGAACGAGTCATGCTTTGATTGAGGAGTTTGTCGCACAGAACCTAACAGGCCGCCCGTGTTCAGGATGTTGGTTTTCAGTCGACTGTGATGATTCAGTATGTCGATTATTTAGATTTCGAGAAGTTCATTTCAGCCAGGCGGTATCTAGCTGATAGTAAAAGCTGGCCTTAATGCCATCGATATGCGTAATACCGTGATGGGTCGTGCAGTTACAGGCACAAGCTGGTGATAAGATAGCGCACCCGGTTGAAAAATGGAGTGACTATGTGAGCTGTTATCTTTTCGGCACAGTACACGCGCAGAGGTCACCGTGAAGAGAGAAAGCTCGATGTGAAGTACGAGGAGAACTTAGATGGGAAACGAAAGGAAAAAGCACAGGAAAGAAAAGAAAAAACCCAAAAAGCCGAAGAGTCACTCTTTGGTAAGTTTGGATTCCTGGCAACTACATCATTACTAATGTGAGGTTACCCAAATCATGGATGCGCTTCTTTTTTGGATAGTCCGTGGGACTAATCTCCTAAATTTCATTCCCAACTTGTATCGGAGAGGTGGCAGAGGCCGGTCGAATGTACCGCACTCGAAATGCGGCGTACCGCAAGGTACCGTGGGTTCGAATCCCACCCTCTCCGCCATTTATCTAAGAATCAACGGGTTACGGGATATGGTTAATGGGCCATGTTCTTGTAGCTGGTGAAACGGAACTTGTGAAAAAGTACCTCATTAAGTATTCAGTCCATTTCCATTATTACTCTTTTGGTGGAGACAAAAAAAGCGACGTCAGGTCAGGTGAATACGAGATGGAAGGTTCTTCATTGGAAGAGGCATCCAGGTTATTTAAGGACTATTTCTATGGGAAAAAGGAAAGTTACTTCGTGGCGTTACCCGAGTTTGGGTGGAAGCTGACTCATTTGGAGATCGACAAGATTTGGGAGCCACCTGCCGACCTAGAGAATGTTTTTAATGGAGCTTGGGTCTATTACGAGAATCTGATTAATCGGATTGGCGAGGGGCCTTTGGGTAGTATGGACAGTAATCGGATTTAAGAAAACATGCTGGCTTTTCTTTCTTTCAAGCTTGCACGGATTCTGGGAGTTCGACCGGTCGTCGTAAATCTAGTCCTTCTGCATCTTCTCATTGGAATTGGGCTGACCGCTTATGGTGGCATTGATGACGCTGGCGTGGCACAGCCGACCGTTGTGGGAATATTTACTCTCATGTACGTGGTCCTTGTTGGCGGAGTGGTTGGACTGGGCCGATTGGCCAGTAGGAATTTCTTCCGAAAACCTGACGAATGGGAAGATGTTTAACAGGTTGCACTAGCTGCCGCTATCTACACCCACCTTGCCCAGCACCTTTAGGTTATCGAGTGCTGTCACGTCACCCTGTTCAGCAGCACGTCTAAACCACTTAATGGCCATTTCTTCGTCAGGGCTAACCCCGTGGCCATGCATATAAAGCCATCCGAGGATGTTCTGTGCCGGGGCATATCCTTGTTCCGCCGCGCGACGGTACCAGTACACAGCATTCCGATAATTTTTATCTATGACCCATCCGTCATGAAAGTAGTCACCCAGGTCGGACTGGGCCCACGCCTTACCATCACTGGCAGAAAGCTGAACCGGCTGCAGAGCAATTGAGAAAAGTCTCATCGCTTCTTCTTCATCCCGCTGCACGCCCCGCGCTTTGATCAACATGTTGGCAACACGAACCTGAGCCCTGGGGTCCTCTTGGGCAGCCAGGGGCGCGAGAAAGCGGTAGGCTTCGCTATAGGCACCCTCGTAGTAGGCCGTGAGTCCGTTCTGGAGATCCAGATGTTTTTGTTGAGAAGCCAAGTTGTCCGCTTCGGCCTTTTTAGCAGCCGCTTCTGCCTGGAGCCTTTGCTGCTTTTCGGCGAGTTGACGGCGTTTCTGAAGTTGTTGCTGCAGTTGGAGTACAGTCTGATTCTGTGGTTCGATAGCTGCAGCAAGACGCAGGTTTTGCTCGGCAATTCCATATTCACCGGCAGCGAGTTCTCTCCTGGCTTGACGGAGAAAATGTTCGCTGATGCTGCCGATTCCATTTCGGGCGCGTTGATTATTGGGGTCGAGATTGAGTGCTGCCCTGTAGAGAGTTAAGGCATTGTCCCCCTGGGGCTCAACGAACTGGTTGTTCTCGAACGCATTCGAAGCCCTGGTGAGTAACTGTTCAATGCGACGGTGTCGATCCCTTGTCTGTTGCTGGCGGGTTGCTTCAGCGATTGCGTGGGCTTTTGCTGTCGCAGCAACCTGTTTAAGTCGCCTTTGTTCAATCTGATCAAGTTTTTGTTGAACGTCGATGACAGCCTCTGATGCTTGTTTGAGTGTTGCGAGTAACGAAAGCTTTTCGCGGGCTGCTCCAAGATCACCGGCATCGATCAGAGATTCAATGCCACTGATTGACTCGCCAATCAGATCCTTTATGCCTTGTGTGGCTTCTGGATTATCTGGATCTAGCAGCAACACTTCCGAGAATTCTTGATAGGCATTACCTGATTGCGGACCAAAAATACGGCCGGCACGATGGTGCCTTCGAGCTGCCTTAAGGTGGGGGTCAGTCAGTGCGGCTATCTCGGTTAGTTCACGAAACTTTTCGGCCTTCTGTATGTCAGCAGAGTAGGTGATTATGGTTATGCCATCTTCACTCGAGGTATTCGAGTTCTGTTGCGATGGGTTACCACCCGTGCTGGCTGTATCGGATGTTGTGTTGATTTCTATTTTTGCAGGCGTGGCAGAAGGTACAGTATTCGCGTTCTGCGGGCTTAGCCACCAATAGGCAATAATCAGCACCAGAACACCAGCGGCGATTAGACCTAGTGATTTTCTCTTTTTAGGTGGGCCAGAGTTGTGTAGTCGGTCATCCGCCTCAACAGGTGTGAAGTTGTCACCAGACAGTATCTCACCAGCACTCCGAAGTTCGTCGGTAACAGTTTGGTCTACAGACAGGGCAAAATCCTTTTGAAAAGCGCTTTCTTGTATCGCTGATGGGTTGTCTGTGCGACTTGGTGCATGCAAGGGTTCAACGTCCTGTGTTGGAGCGTTACTTGTCGCTGTAAAATCTCGGGGCTGGGTTGCCCTAGCAGCAAATACATTGTGTGGATGTTCGGTATGTTTGGCAGCACTAGTCTCAGAACCTGGCGCCAGACTAGCGGCGGACTTTTTCAATGCGGCGAGCGCAATTGCGGTTGCTCCACGTGAGGTTTTGATTTTTCCGTCCGAGCTGTTTTCCGGTAAGGCTGCACCAGCCGCTTCGCTCTGGTTTTTGATTCTGCCCTGTCGGCGGGCAAAAATGTTACTAGGATTAAGGGGTGCGTCCGGTGCTGTAGCTGTTTGTTGCTTTATGTTGGTTCTTGTTTCTAAAGGGATGTTTCCACGTACAGTGGCCTTTGTATTAGGTTTAGGATTAAGTTCAAGTGGATCAGAATATGTGTCATCGTCGTCAGCCGATTTTCTGGCATCGGGGTCCAGCCAGTTAAATATTACTTCTGTATTCTCCGGTCGTTCGGTAGTTCTGAGGGCGATAAGCCAGTCGATAATTTCCAGAAATTTGCCGGAGTAGTAACCGACACCCGCTTCTACTGCCGGGACAATCGGATCGGGTGTACCGCGATCAATAGCATCCATGCGGGTTGAAGATGGGACCGGAGCTGTGGAGGTTATGCATTCGTAGAGTACTGAGCCCAGGGCGTAGAAATCTGTCCACGGGCCAATTCGGCCCCGGGCAGTGGATAACTCTGGGGCACGATAATCTGATGGTGTTGACTTATCTGCGGGCGGATAATGGAACCGGTCGGTATTGAATCCGCAGATCGCCAGTTGTTCGTTGTCAGAAACAAAAATGTTTTCAGGTGCAATCTCCAGATGAATCAACCCGGCTTCATGTGCTGCCTCCAGATAAGTCAGTGCCGAGTACAGCATTGCCTTTAGGGCATCCTCCGGCAATGGTTTACCAGTTTTAAGAAAATCTCTTATCGAAGCTAGTGGTCTGAACTTGATCGCGTAGTAGGCACTGTCATTGTCTTCTGAGTAGTGGACCACACGACCTGCATGATCAATCTGGCTGAGTACTCTGCCGAGTAGCAGAAAATCCTTCAGCCCTTGTTCATAGTCTTCATTGAGTGAAGCGTCCCAGAGGAGTAGCGACTGGCCATCTTTGTCCCGGACAGCGAGTTGCTTCGGAAAGAACTCCTGAATAATGGCAGATCCGCTGTTGGAGGAGTAGGTGTATCCGCTGTCGGTGGAGGCTAGAAGACGGTTAATCTGGAAATTCCCTAATCGGGCGCCAGGGGGAAGTGGGGCGGGTAAGAGAAGGTCATCCGTATCGGAAGCATCGGGCTTCCGTTGTCGTACCGATGGGCGTGGCTTGTCCGTCACGTTGCGATACGGCCGACAGCGGTTTTCAGGGAGAAGGATGACACCAGACAACGTGCTCGTTGTCCATTGTTGGGCCAATGGCGCAAATCTACTGCGCTAGCCAATTGTGTGTTTCTTTTTCTCAAGCGGTGACCGACCTCAACAGTACCCGTTATTGTTATGGCGAAAGGCATCTACCGACTTCGACCGATGTTAGTCCTGACACCGTGAACTGCAACTGCCGCTTGGCCGTGTATGATACCGATATATTCAGCGCTTGAGAATACTGGTAAGTGGTTTTCTTATGGTTTGTGCAGTCAGCTTTGATTTACAGATCCACACACAGTTCGATGGATCTAAAAATTGATGAAACCGGGTATGCCAAACAGCACTCAGACTCGTATGGCGCACATTCAGCTGCCCATAATCCCGCTAATCGGCGAATTAATTGATCAGAACCCTGGTACGATTTCACTGGGGCAGGGCGTGGTCCACTTTGGGCCGCCGGTTGATGCACTCAAGGCAGTGAAGGCCTGCTGGAATGATCCTGTTAACCATCAGTACGGACCGATCGAGGGAAATGAACGTCTTCGACTGCAAATTACAGACAAACTCCGACTGGAGAATAGATTGCAGACGGATGATTTGGCGATTGTTGTCACGGCCGGCAGCAATATGGCCTTTTTTAATGCCGTCCTAGGGATAACAAAACCTGGTGATGAGATCATCATTCCAAGCCCGTTCTATTTTAATCAGGAGATGGCGGTTCTCACGGCAGGTTGCCGGCCCGTCACTGTGCCAGTTGATCAGTCCTATTTGCCTGATCCGGGGCTGATAGAAGATGCAATCAGTTCTCGGACACGCGCTATCGTTACCATATCACCGAACAATCCAACAGGTGTGGTCTATCCAAATTCTTTGCTCGATGACTTGAACGAGATATGTAGTCGACATGGGATTTATCACATCAGTGATGAAGCTTATGAGTACTTTGTATATGGCTCGAGTCGACATTACTCGCCAGGGTCGGGCACACAGAGCGGCGGGCACACCATTAGTTTGTATTCGTTGAGCAAGGCATATGGTTTCGCCGGCTGGCGTATCGGGTATATGGCTTTCCCTAGACATCTGCTCGAATCCCTCAAGAAAATCCAAGATACCAATGTCATCTGCCCGCCTATTATCAGTCAACATGCCGCGCTTGCAGCGCTCAGGTTCGGTAGGAGTTATTGTCAGCCTCATGTCGAAGAAATGGCTGCAGTCCGGCTGTCAGTTCTGAAGGCGCTGTCAGTTCTGGGCGACCGTATTCGAGTGGTTGAGCCGACGGGTGCATTTTACGTGTTCATTGAAGTGCCGAACACTGCGCTGAGCGACATGGCGCTGACCCAGCGATTGATCGAGGACTACCAGGTGGCAGTTGTCCCGGGCGAGGCGTTTGGTATCTCGGATCGCTGTAGCCTGCGGGTCTCTTACGGCGCATTGCGCACCAAGGATGTGCTCAACGGTATGGGCAGGCTTGTCGACGGACTCGGTCAGCTTATTTGACCGGTCGAGAGTCTAGTCGGTTTACAGGTAACCACTAAGTGGTATACGCTTTCCAGCCGAAGGAGAGGTGGCCGAGCGGTTGAAGGCGCACGCCTGGAAAGTGTGTATACGTTAATAGCGTATCGAGGGTTCGAATCCCTCCCTCTCCGCCAAACCATAGTGGGAAAGATGTTTTCTAGTCTTAAAACCTCGAATGTATGCTTACGAATTAGGTTTGATGTCTTTACTTATCAGCAATAGCGTCATACGCTGTAGAGTTCCTGGAATACGGTATTTGAGTTCAAGATAATGGTGTCGTATCTAGGATGTTGTGGATGACTATCTAATTAAGGACAATGGAGAAATGAATATGATGAAGCACAAAGTTTTGCTGCCTTTAGCAGCATTCGCTGTCGCTATCGGAATGGGTTTTTCAGGTGTTACCTTGGCAGGTTGGGAGCCCAAGAAGCCAGTTGATTTCGTCATTATGGCTGGTAAAGGAGGTGGCGCTGACAAGATGGCACGCTTGATGCAGAGCGTTATTGAGAAGCATGGTTTATCGTCTAAACCGTTTGTGCCGATCAATAAACCGGGTGGTTCGGGAGCGGAAGCATTGTTGCACCTTAAAAGTAAGAATGGTGATAACCATACCGTTATGGTGACGTTGAACAGTTTCTATACGACGCCGCTACGTCAGCCTGGTTTGGGAGTGGACATCTCGACCTTTACCCCGGTAGGGCGGATGGCTGAGGATACGTTTTTATTGTGGGTGAACGTTGACTCTGGCATTGAGAATGTCGATCAGTTCGTCGCTGCAGCCAAGGCTGCGGGAAGTGACTGGCTCATGGCCGGTACAGGTAAGGGGCAGGAAGACCAACTATTGACAACCTTTCTTAATAAGGCTTACGACCTTCAAATCAAGTACGTACCGTTTAAAGGCGGTGGCCGCGTAGCCAAGGAACTTGCAGGTAATCACTGTAACTCAACGGTGAATAATCCCTCTGAGCAATTGGGGTTCTATGAGGCTGGTAAAACACGAGCAATCGCGTCCTTTACCCCCACTCGCCTCCCGTTGTTTCCCGATGCACCGACCTTTAAGGAGTTAGGCAAGGACTACGTCTACTTCATGCAACGCAGCGTGGTGGGTGCGCCGGGCATGAGCGATGAGGCTGCTGCTTATTATCGTGATGTGTTTGCCCGCGTGTATGCAACAGACGAGTGGCAGGCTTATATGACAAAGAAGAGCTTGATGGGCGGTTTCTTGACTGGGGCCAAGCTCAAGTCCTACTGGGCTCGTGAGAAAGCAATCCACGAGGTTATATTGAAGGATATCGGCGAGATTTAATCGCGTTGTTGTCCGTTTAAGGCAGGTAACTGCCATGCGTAGAGCCGAGCTTGTAATGGCCCTGGTGTTGGGGGCTCTGTCCGTTTATTTTATGGTCAAGAGTGCGGAACTCCCCATCGGCTGGATCCCTAATGAAGGACCAGGCGGTGGGGCTTTTCCCTTTTGGTTATCTGCTGGCATGCTCGTCTGTTGTGTTTGTATCACGTTGCGCGGCCTCCTACGGCAAAGTCCCGTGTCGCGGTCTACTGAGTTGTACCTAAATCCTTCAGCGCGGGGCACAATTACGGTAGTGATTGTGGCGCTAACGCTGATGATCGGTTCGATTCACATCATTGGTATCTATTTTGCGGTCCCACTTTTCTTGCTGTACTACGTACGGGTTATGGGTCGTCACAACTGGTTACTCAGTCTAGGAGTATCGGTCAGTGCGCCAGTCGTCAGTTTCTTTTTCTTTGAAATAGCCTTACGTATTACATTGCCCAAGGGTTACAGCGAGCCGCTTTTTTACCCGTTGTACGATATTTTCCTGTAAGACGCTGTGGAAATGCTTGATCTTTTGTTACAGGGTTTTGGCATTGCGCTGGAACCACTGAATCTCGCTCTCGTGGTTTTTGGTTGCGCACTGGGTCTTTTTATCGGTGCTATGCCCGGGTTGGGGTCAGTTAACGGTGTGGCAATTTTGCTTCCCATGACTTTCCTGGTCCCGCCTACAGGTGCCATTATTTTCCTCGCAGCTATTTATTACGGTGCCATGTATGGTGGTGCTATATCTTCGATTATGCTTGGTATACCGGGCGCGTCGACTGCGGTGGCTACTACCTTTGATGGCCGACCGTTGGCGCTAGCCGGCAAAGCCGATCAAGCATTGATAACCGCCGCCGGCGCATCTTTTATTGGTGGCACCGTGTCGGTCATTTTGTTCACATTGTTTGCTCCGCCGCTGGCCGAAGTAGCACTAGCTTTTGGCTCGGCTGAAGAATTTGCACTGATGATGCTTGCATTTGCAACCTTCATCGGACTAGGGGGAGACGATATTCCCAAGACGTTGTTTTCAATTTTTATTGGATTGGTATTGAGTGCTGTGGGTTTGGATATTATTAGTGGTGAACCACGACTAATCTTTGGTGATCTGCCAGGATTTTTCCATGGAATTCATTTTCTGGTGTTGGCTATCGGTATCTATGGAATCGGTGAGATGCTCTGGACAATTGAGTCCAACGCTGATGGAGTGAAAGTCTCCCAAGCCTCATTTGGTGTTAGGAGTATTTTTGTACATCTGAAGGGTTTGAAGAACACGTTGAAAACTATTCTAATGGGTTCGTTCCTCGGCTATTTCGTCGGTATATTACCTGCAGCGGGTGCTACCCCTGGCTCGATAATGGCCTATGGCATGGCAAAGACCATGTCTAAGGACCCTGAGTCTTTTGGTAAGGGCAATGTCGAGGGTATCGCGGCGCCTGAATCAGCAAACAACGCGGCGAGTACAGGTTCGATGTTGCCTATGCTCACGCTAGGAATTCCAGGATCACCAACTACGGCAATTCTTCTGGGCGGAATGGTTATTTGGGGGTTGGAGCCTGGACCGATGCTATTCGTTGAGCATCAAGATTTTGTATGGGGTTTGATCGCAAGTTTGTACGTCGCTAACTTGGTTGCAATGTTGATCAACCTTGCTTTTATACCGGCATTTATTGCGGTGCTCCGCATGCCATTCACGATTCTTGCGCCTATTATATTTGTACTGTGTCTAGTTGGCGGCTATGCGCCGACACAAAGCATGCATGATGTTTGGTTGATTCTAATTTTTGGAGTGGTAGGTTACCTGATGCGAAAATTGGACTATCCTTTAGCACCGGCTGTATTGGCTATTGTGCTTGGCCCTTTGGCAGAGACGTCGATGCGCCAAGCATTATTGATGAGCGACGGGAGTTTGATGATTTTCTTTGAAAGACCTATATCGGGGACGATTATGTGGATAGCGTTAGTGCTATTTCTGTTACCACTGATCAAGATTTACCGGACAAAAATTGCAAATAACAAGAACTGACATGGTAGTTAATCCAATTAAACATGGGGGCTAGTATATGAGTGACAACAAATTTACCGGTGAGGTTTCACGGACAGCGAGTGACACTCTCGCCAAGAAAAGCACATCGAGTGACGTAGTTTCTGGAGGACATCTTGTTGCTAAAGCGCTTAAGAATGAGGGTGTCGACACTATTTTTACTTTATGTGGTGGCCACATTATTGATATCTATGATGGATGCATTGATGAGGGAATACGAATCATCGATGTTCGACACGAACAGACAGCAGCTCACGCTGCGGATGGCTATGCTCGCCAAACTGGGCGACTAGGGTGTGTGGTTACCACGGCTGGACCTGGGTGCACTAACGCTGTGACCGGGGTTGCCACTGCTTTTCGATCCGAAAGTCCAATTCTCCATATCGGCGGCCAAAGCTCTTTGACCCAGCACAAAATGGGATCATTGCAGGATCTGCCTCATGTCAGCATGATGACACCGATTACCAAGTTTTCATCGGGGGTGTTTTCCACCGAGCGCATTGCCGACATGATCTCGATGGCGGCACGAGAATGTTTTTCAGGCGCTTATGGTCCCTCTTATCTGGAAATTCCTCGAGATATTCTGGATGCTGAGGTGCAAATATCCAGGGTCGTGATTCCAAAGCCTGGTTCCTATCGTTCCTCAGTAAAATCTATAGGCGATCCGGCTGATATTGAGAAGCTCGCCGATATCCTCGTGAAAGCCGAGCGCCCAGCGGTACTGCTCGGGCAACAGGTATGGTCCTCACGGGGACACGAAGACGCTATCAACTTTGTTCGGGTACTGGATATTCCGGCCTATATGAATGGTGCCAGCCGTGGTATGTTGCCGCAAAGCGATCCACATCATTTCGACCGTACCCGCAGTGATGCCTTCAAGAATGCTGATGTAATCCTCATTGTGGGAACCCCGTTCGATTTTCGTATGGGTTATGGCAAACGCATTTCCAAGGAAGCAACTTTGGTACAGGTTGATCAGAGTTATGCGACAGTTGGTAAGAATCGGGATATCAGTCTTGGTTTGGTTGGTGATCCCGGTGCAATACTTGCTGCGGTGTCGCAAGCAGCTACGGGTCGTATTGATGATGGAGCGCGTCAGCAGCGGCAGAAATGGATGGTGGAGCTACGAGAGATTGAAGCCACCAAGCTCGACAAATTGATGCCGATGTTTACTACTGATCAGAACCCAATTCATCCTTATCGGTTAGCCTATGAAATAAACGAGTTTCTTGGCGAGGATACAATCTATATCGGCGATGGCGGTGATATCGTGACCATTTCTGCTCAGGCGGTACGTCCGCGCAATCCAGGGCAGTGGATGGATCCGGGTGCGCTTGGTTCGCTTGGCGTCGGGACCGGTTTTTCTATGGCAGCCAAGCTCGCACACCCAAATAAGGAGGTGGTTTGTCTATACGGTGATGGTGCCTTTGGCATGACTGCCTTTGACATGGAAACCGCACAACGATTCGGTGCGCCGTATCTCGCGGTAGTTGGGAACAACTCGGCCATGAATCAAATTCGTTACGGACAGCTCAGCAAGTATGGCGAGGAGCGTGGTGATGTCGGGAATAAACTCGGCGATGTGCCTTTCTCTAAGTTTGGCGACATGATCGGCGGTTATGGCGAAGAGGTTACCGAAGCTAGCCAAATTCAACCGGCAATGCAGCGTGCACGGGAAGCAATTGCAAAAACCGGCAAGTGCGCCGTAGTCAATGTCTGGGTTGACCCCAATGAATATGCGCCGGGTACTAAAGCACAAACCATGTACAAGTAAAAATTCATTTTAATCTTCGATAGCCTTAATAAAAGTAGAGAGTATCAATGTCACAACCACTCGACGGCATACGAATTCTAGATTTTACACATGTCCAGTCTGGCCCCACTTGTACCCAATTGCTCGCATGGATGGGTGCCGACGTAATCAAGGTGGAGCGCCCGGGCGTTGGTGATGCCACACGAAATCAACTCGTCGACGTGGAAGGAGCTGACAGCCTCTATTTCACCATGCTCAATCACAATAAGCGTTCCCTGACTCTCAATTCCAAGACCGAAGCAGGCAAGGAGGTGCTGGAGCGATTAGTAAAAAAATGTGATGTGCTAGTGGAAAACTTTGCCCCAGGTGCACTTGATCGGATGGGATTTGGTTGGGAACGTATCCAGGAACTTAACCCCCGAATGATCATGGCTTCGGTTAAGGGTTTCGGGCCAGGACCTTATGAGGATTGCAAGGTTTATGAAAATGTTGCGCAGTGTGCGGGTGGATCCGCGTCCACCACAGGCTTTCGCGACGGTTTGCCTATGGTTACCGGTGCGCAGATCGGTGATTCCGGCACTGGCCTAAATCTGGGTTTTGGCATCCTGGCCGCGTTGTTGCACCGGGAAAAAACAGGCCGTGGGCAACGTGTGCTTGCCGCAATGCAGGATGGGGTGATCAACCTATGCCGGGTTAAGTTACGTGACCAGCAGCGCTTAAAGGCTGGCCCCCTGAAAGAGTACTCGCAACACGGCGAGAATGTACCATTTGGCGAGGCCACACCGCGTGCCGGCAACGATTCCGGCGGTGGGCAACCAGGCCGTATCCTAAAGTGCAAAGGATGGGAAACCGATCCTGATGCCTACACCTACTTCATTACCCAGGCCGCCGTCTGGAAAAATATTTGCGATGTTATTGGCAAGCCGGACTGGATGGAAAACCCAGACTATGCAACGCCGCTAGCGCGTCTGCCACACCTAAATGAAGTCTTTTGTGCGATTGAGGATTGGACCGTGACCAAGACTAAGTTCGAAGTCATGGAAATATGTAATCCTCTGAATATCCCGGTTGGACCGATCCTTTCGATGAAGGAACTTGCCGAAGAGCCATCTTTGCGGGCAACTGGCACTATCGTCGAATGTGAACACCCTGAGCGTGGGCCCTACCTATCGGTCGGATGCCCGGTAAAGCTTTCGGATAACAATGTCACAGTAACACGTTCACCCCTACTTGGTGAGCATACCGATGAAGTGTTGTCTAATGTGTTGGGGTATAGCGAAGAAGATATTGCAACTTTTAAGGAAGCTGGCGCAGTCTAAATGTACGGTCCCGGGTATCATACGACCGCGAGTGAACTGGAGTAACAAATGAAATTAATTGTTCACGGTCAGCAGGCATTCGGAAAATCAGTTCTCGAAGCACTCTTGGCTCGAGGGGAAATGATCTCTGCTGTTTACTGCGCGCCTGACATCGATGGCGGTCGACCGGATCCGCTCAAAGTGTCTGCACAGGACCAAGGATTGCCTGTTTTCCAGCCGAAAAGTTATAAGGATCCGACTGTGTGGGAACAGATTAGGTCACTTGAAGCTGACTTGTGTGTCATGGCCTATGTTACGTTGATGGTGCCAGAGGAAGCGTTAAATGCGCCTCGTTTGGGGTCAATTCAGTACCATCCTTCGCTGTTGCCTATGCACAAAGGACCCAGTTCAATCAACTGGCCAATTATTAAAGGAGAGAAAAAAACAGGGTTGAGTATTTTCTGGCCAGACAATGGCCTGGATACTGGTCCGATACTGTTGCAGAAGGATGTGGTAATAGATCCGGATGACACTTTGGGATCACTATATTTCAATCATCTGTTTCCTATGGGGGTCGATGCAATATTGGAGGCTGTCGATTTGGTGCGGGATGGAACAGCGCTTAGATTAAATCAGGATCCAGCGAAGGGTACTTATGAGGGATGGTGTCAACGCACTGATGTAGAGATTGAATGGGCTCAGTCAATGGATGTGGTATACAACTTGATTCGGGGTGCCAACCCCCAGCCTGGTGCTTGGACAACACTCAACGGACATACAGTGACAGTCTTGGATAGTAAAAAGGCTATCGGATTCGCTAATGTTGAACCGGGTTCAGTTGTCAAGGTAGATTCCGATGGAATCAGTATTGGCTGTGTGGAGGGTGCAGTTCGTGTCGAAAAATTTAAGCCAGAGGGAGCTGGAAAAATGAGTGCTAAGCAGTTTCTGGAACACTACCATATAGAACCGGGTACTCGGTTCGGGTAGTTAGTTTCCAGGCAACTTTAGACGCTTCCAAAAAAGTCATGTTCAATGTCGCTTGAATCGCATCTTAGGCGTGACTGAATCCTCATTTTCTAGGCAAAAGGATCAGTTGGGTTCAACGGGTGAATCGGCCGCCTCGGTCGCGGAATTGGTACTGTCTGAATTCGATAAGTTCTATCTTGAGTTCCAGCAGCTAACGGTAGCTGCTAAGTCTGCATTCGAGAAGCGCGAATACCAGGTTTCTCTTCGCATCAGTGAGCAGAAACTGGCACTTTACAGTACCAGTATGTACTCCTTGAGCGAGCGTCTCTCTAGCTCATTCCCTGCGGCCTTACAGGAGTCTTCACTCTGGGATGTCATTGAATTCGATTATCAGAATTTCGTAAGCGTTCGCTATGAAGCTGACCTTGCAATTGCGTATTTCCATTCTGTACGTCGAGCAATTTTTCGAAGTGAATGGAATCCAGTGGCATATTCTTTTGGTATTTCTGTCGACATGCGTGCTGCCGATGTTGATTATTTATTCTGTGTGGTTATTGGCAGGGCGATAACCCACGAGGTTGTGGTCGATATTTTATCTGTTCCCAGGTTCAGTGTGCCTTATCGTGATGTAGAAGCAGATGCTGCCAAAGTTGTAAACCGGGTGTCAGAAGATCTTCAACGACTTCACCCGGGGCAAGCAGCGCGAAGTATCGAGGTTATCAAGGGGGGGTTCTACCGGAATCGTGGTGTCTACATCGTTGGTCGAATTGTCCTGACTAATAACACAGTAATTCCACTTATCCTCGCGTTGTTGAATAGTGAGACGGGTGTTTTTGTCGACGCTGTTCTGACAAATGAGTCGACAGCGCATAATCTTTTTAGTACAACGCGGGCAAACTTCAACGTAACAAATGCTAAGTATCACGAGGTTTCTGAGTTTCTGTACAGCATTATGCCTAAACGGCCGTTAGGACTTCACTATTCTACGATCGGATTCAATCACTTCGGTAAAGTAGCGGTTATGGATGAACTGAAATCAGAGCTGTTGTCTTTAAATGGACCTTTTAGTAGGGCGATCGGCTACCCAGGCACGGTCGCCATCGGGTTCCACTCTCCAGATTCAACTTATAACTTGAAAGTAATCAGGAACGAACCGACTGCCCAGTACAAATGGGGTGAGTTCGAGGGGCTTGACCGTGTATTGGCAAAATATAGTCAGGTCCACGATATCAATCGTACGGGTAGCATGCTGGATAATATCATCTACTACAATGTGAAGTTAGAGCGGGAGTGGTTTGACGATGAACTACTGCGCGAGCTTGTTTGTGAGGCGAGCGAGACCGTGACAGAACAGAGTGACTCCATAGTTTTTAAGCATCTTATTGTCCAAAGGCGTATGACGCCGCTGCCGGTTTACCTAGAAACAGCTTCACCAGAAGACTGTCAGATGGCAGTTGTGAATCTTGGGTATTGTATAAAAAATAATACAGCGGCAAATATTTTTAATCGCGACCTGGATGCGAGAAACTATGGTGTTGGCGGTTTTATGCGCGTGTACCTATTTGATTACGATGCGTTGACAGCGTTTACTGAAATAAAGATTCGCAGTAATAGAGACCGGTATGAGGGTGAAGAAGATATTCCTGACTGGGTGTTTGAGGAGGGTGAGGTGTTCTTACCGGAAGAAATAGAGTGGGGCTTGAGGATACCGAGTCGTAGCCTTCGACAATTATTCAGAAAGGTTCATGGCGATCTTTTGCAGGTTGAATATTGGGAGCAGATACAAGAGCAGTTGCACAAGGGTAGGGTGCCTAGTGTTCGTGTCTACCCAGAGCGCGACCAGTTACACCAAGTGATTTAAAAAAACCAATATTTTCCACCTGTCGATCCATACAATTTCTGTGATTGCCGATCGCTTGTGTCGCAAGACATAAATTGTACTTATGAGCACCGTAATACTTTTTTACTGGTTAAGTTGAGCAAAAGCAGTTATTTTTGCGCACACTACTGTGGAACCTATCTAATACTCCGGATCGGGTTCCAGGCTAAAAATTGCTCCGAGGTCTGGTTGATGAAGGTCTGTGTGGTGGGTGCGGGTGCGATCGGTGGCTATATGGCAGTACGTATAGCGGCTGTCGGCCACGAGGTGTCTGTTGTTGCGCGTGGTCCCCATCTTGAGGCCATAAAAGCCCGTGGCATGAAGTTGATTGAAGGTGATCAGGAGACAATTGCCCAAGACCTAATCGCAACCGACAACATCAGCGAATTGTGTACCCAGGATCTAGTGCTGATGGCACTCAAGGCCCATCAAATCGAACCAATTATAGATAATTTATCGTCTGTTATGGGCGCGGAAACAATTATGGTGACCCTCCAGAATGGGATTCCATGGTGGTATTTTCAAAACTTTTCGGGGCCCCATGCAGGTAGACCCGTTCAATCTGTGGATCCACATGGAAAACTATTCGATGGAATAGACTCTGACTGCCTGATAGGTTGTATCGCGTATCCTGCAGCTACTATCGTCGAGCCGGGCGTTATACGGCATATAGAAGGCCATCGATTTCCGGTTGGAGAACTCGATGGCAAGGAAAGTGAACGTGTGCACCGAGTATCGACATTGTTTGAAGAGGCTGGCTTTAAGTCAAGAATTCTCGATGATATTCGCTCTGAAATCTGGTTGAAGTTGTGGGGTAACCTGACCTTTAATCCTATCAGCGCACTGACTCATTCCACACTCGAAGATATCTGTCGGTTTCCACTGACCCGGGAGTTGTCGGCGAATATGATGACTGAGGCACAGGCTATCGGTGAACGACTAGGAGCCCACTTCCGAGTACCGATGGAAAAAAGAATTGCCGGTGCAGAGGCAGTAGGCTCGCATAAAACATCAATGCTTCAGGATGTTGAGCAAGGCAAACCCCTGGAAATAGAAGGAATGCTCGGAGCGGTGATTGAATTAGCGGCGTTAACCAAGATCGAGGTCCCGACACTCAAGGCACTTTATGCCTGCGTCAGCTTACTGGACCAGACCGTACAAACCAGCCGCGTGAAGGTAAAAGGAATCTAGGACGGGTAATAGACTATCGTCGGAATCCCAATGACAGTCACACTTTGGCGTTGATATGCACAATTGGTTACAAATTTGATGTGTGGACAAAACTCAAGGAGCTCAAAGGTCATTAAGTCCCTTGGGGAGTAGTGGGCGCTATGAAATTAGGTTATGGTTTTAGCGAGCTGCGGGTCAGAACACCTTCTGCTTTAACTTGACCTTTGCGTAACTGTTTGAGCTTCACAACCAAATAGTCGAATTTTGGAGACAGCCAGTAGTACAGCTGTCGGCTGGACTTCCGATCTATAAAGTAGCGCAGACTTTTGACGGACTGTCCTTCAATGATAACCGTTTCGGCTTGCTCCAATACAAACTGATGCGGACGAAGCTGGTCACCCTCGTGTACTGTGTAAAGTGGCTCGGTCACACCCTGTCGAAGGTCAATCCGGGCCATGAGTTCGAACGAGAGAGGATCCAGTACGTTGGGTGTCAGTGGGAGGGTCAGTTCGGTACCGCGAAAGTGGACGTGGCTTGTACCTGATGACCAGTCGAATTCAATCCGAATAGCGCGATTACTATCTTTAGTGCCATCGTCGGCGGTATAGAGATTGGGTCGTATTCGACCTGAATCCAGCTGAAAATATGAGTGCTCGACCACTGTGCCGATGCCTGTGAGCGACCCCAATCCCTTGAGTCGAGTCGATGCGGTTAAGTGGTAGTGTTGTCCAGAACGGATCAGTTCAACTTTCCGTTCAATTTTAAGGCCAGAGCGGGTGATTGCGTAATCAGCTGAAAATGGTTCAATACCGTTGCCACCGCCCGCTTGTCCCGGTAGCAGAACCAAAAGCAGCAGCCATAGGGGTGTGCCCTTGGGGCATAAGCAGCGTGCGCTACGATTAATATGGCGCAGTCGATTCCGGAAAATTTCGGAGATCTGAAGCACAATCAGCCGGTGTATTGTCGAGTGATCCATATGGCGGACAAGGCCGGGCGCTCATTGTGTTCAATTTCGACAGAAATATCGTGGTGTAACGTCCATTCACCGGCTGTTCGTTCTTCAGCAAGTTCAAGCGTGAAGTGCGCACGCACGCGGGCACCAGAGCGTACGGGGGTGATGAATCGGATCCGATCAAATCCGTAATTGATGCTCATTCGTACGTCCTTGATGACGGGCAGCGTGGCTTCGGCCATCTGTGTGAGTTGTGACAGTGTCAGGAAACCATGTGCAATTGTTCCACCAAAAGGTGTTTCGGCACCTGCTCGTTCCGGATCAGTGTGTATGAACTGATGATCGTTCGTAATCTCAGCGAACTGATTGACCATCAATTGTGATAGCTGTACCCAGGGAGATATACCGAGCTTTGTTCCCTGCATACTTTGCAGTTGGTCTACGGCAATTGTAGTCAGTTGTGTCATGAAACCTCCCCACAAATGGGGATGCGCCCTGAAGTATCGGCCTGATAGAGTGACGTCGGGTCGATACAGGCCACACGTCTGGCGTAAAATAGGACTTGTCGTCCAGATGTAATTCGACATTCTATCCCGGCCCGCTGGAAACGTGTGGGCTGTGTGTTCGGTACCTAAAACCCAATCTTATGCAAATGTGATGATTCAACTGCTTTACCAGGGCCAGTGGCTACTTTTCTGTGTAATTCTGGCGGCCCTTCTTCTTTCTCTATCGTTTCACGAGTTTGGGCATGCCTGGGCCGCAAAGCGCTGTGGTGACGATACTGCCCAGCGGGCAGGCCGTCTTACACTCAACCCGATATCTCACATCGATCCGTTGGGTTTGATGATGGTTGTGTTTGTTGGGTTCGGCTACGCGAAACCGGTACCGACTGATCCGCGGCGTTTTACATCCCGTTATGCGGAGATGCTGGTTGCTGCCGCTGGTCCAGTAATGAATCTGTTGTTGGCAGTGATTACCGTAAATGTCTTTGTCCAGGGTCTACAATTCGGCTGGTACAGTCCATACGAGACGCTACCACAGTCTATGCTATTTGTTGCCCGGATCAACCTATTGTTGATGGTGTTCAACCTGTTGCCGATCGGTGCGTTGGACGGACACTATATCCTGCCTTATTTTCTACCGCGACAGTTGTCGCAGCGCTATCGCCATTACAACGAACGATACGGGAATCTCGTATTATTGGGATTGATAGCACTGTCGTTTTTGGGTATCCCCGTTTTACAGACCGTTTGGCATATTAGCGATGTTCTCCTACCACTCATTGTGTTTGAATGAACAGTTGCCAAACATGGCGAAATGACAAATTTGATCATGGTTGACCAGAACAGATTACCGTCAGCGGCATCAAAGCGGATTCTGGAAAGGGCTTATGCCCTTAAAACTCCAGACGAAGCGAAGACTCTCTATCGCGATTGGGCTGTGTCATACGATCAGCACCTGGAGCAGGGACTGCATTACATTGCGCCTGCTTGTATAGCGCAGATCTTGGGCAACGTGCTGGAGGATCGTACTGCCTTGATCCTGGATATAGGCTGTGGCACCGGGCTTGTGGGAACGTATCTGGTCGGTCATGGATACTCGGTAATCGATGGACTAGATTTTTCTGCTGAAATGCTTAACCAAGCCAGGAACAAGTGGGTCTACCAGACACTGATTCAGGGCGACCTCAATACCGTGCTTGACATCCCGGATCAGACCTATGATGCAGGTATTTCCTGCGGGACGTTTACCCACGGCCATGTTAAAGCAGATGCCTTGGATGAGATTCTCAGAGTACTAAAGCCCGGTGCCTGCTTTGCATGCACAATTCATCGGGAGGTCTGGCAATCAGCAGGGTTTGACAGCAAATTTGCCCAGCTCATGGCGTCAGGGGTTGCAGAACTGGAAAGCATCAACGAACAGCCTTTTTACAAGGATGCCCCTGATGACGGCCGTTTCTGTGTTATCAGACGCCTGTAGCTCGGTAATTCATATTTGTGCTTGGAATTTGATGCGAGTGCTAAAATGAACGTAGCAGACTGTTTGGTTTAGTGGCTAAGGACTGTTTTTGGCGGCGGCAGTCGGTCTCCCTGGTGGCGATAAATTGTGAACCCGGTCAGGTCCGGAAGGAAGCAGCCGCAGCAATTCATTCGGGTGCCGGGGTCGGGCTGGCTGGCGCCGTCTCCAGTTACCATTCAGTCGGTAATGATCATATACGTCAAAACCTTGTTTGAGCGAGAATAGAAACTGTATGAGCTACCAGGCATTGGCAAGACGCTGGCGCCCTCGGCACTTCAAAGATGTCGTCGGTCAGGAGCATGTCGTATCAGCGCTTACCAGTGCCTTGGACAATGAACGGGTCCACCACGCATTTTTGTTCTCGGGCACCCGCGGTGTTGGAAAAACTACTTTGGCAAGATTACTGGCCAAAGCACTGAACTGCGAACAGGGTGTCAGTTCACAGCCGTGTGGATCTTGTTCTGCCTGTCAAGGTGTGGATGAAGGAAGATTTATGGACCTGCTTGAGATCGATGCTGCGTCTAGGACTCGAGTTGATGATACGCGGGAGATTCTCGATAACGTCCAGTACACCCCAACCCAGGGCCGCTGCAAGGTTTATCTAATCGACGAAGTTCACATGCTGTCAGGCCATAGTTTCAATGCTTTGTTAAAAACGCTCGAGGAACCACCTGACCATGTCAAGTTTCTCCTGGCTACTACAGACCCACAAAAGCTGCCAGCCACAATCATTTCCCGTTGTCTCCAGTTCAACCTGCGTGCTCTATCGCCTGACCAGATAGCTGCACAGTTGGACAAGATTCTGACAGCTGAAGAAATCAAGCACGACAGCGAATCGCTGGACATTATCGCGCGTGCCGCTTCGGGCAGTATGCGGGATGCGCTGAGTCTGCTTGATCAGGGCATTGCTTTTGGCAGTGGCCATGTGAATGCCGATTCAATGCGGGACATGCTGGGAATGATCGAGACAAGACACGTAGAGCATATACTCAGGGGCCTTGCCGCACACGATGGTGCCAGTGTCCTGACTGTAGCAGACGACATGGCTGAGCGGGCGTTGGACTATATGTCTGCCCTTGATGAATTGCTTCTCGCCCTCCAGGATGTTGCTGTTTATCAAGTGTCTCCTCAAGGTTATGCGGCCAAGGGTGAAGTTACGACTTTGACCACTGAATTGGGTGACCTGATGAGTCCTGAGGACGTTCAGCTCTATTACCAAATTGTGTTGTTGGCAAAGCGTGATTTGAAATTTGCACCTGATCCTGGGTCTGGATTTCAGATGGCGCTTCTCCGAATGCTGACCTTCATCCCTGATCTGGTAGAAAACTCCGCTCCTTCCACGGATCCCCCAGAGCGCCCACAGAAAAAAAGTTCTAGCAAAGCCAATGCTGTCAGACAAAAACCTGCCCGAGTGCGCAATGATGTGCGTGGGGAGGTTGGTGCAGAATCGCCTAAGCGAGTCCCGACCGAGGTCAGTAACTCAACTGACACAGATCCGGCGGATCCGGAATTATGGACTGACCTGGTTGCGACTGCTGATCTCACTGGTATTACCCGCGAGCTGGCCATGAATTTAGCACCACAGCGATTTATCCAGGGTGTGCTTGAGGTGTCTCTGGTAGAGTCGCTCGGGCACTTGGCAAATGAAGCTCGACTAAAAACTCTGGAGAAGTCGCTTTCGGCCCAGCGAAAAGACGTTTTGAAACTCAAGCTTGTGGAGCCGATGGAAGATACGGTTTCCTTACCAACACCGGTGCAAACCGAGAAACGCCAGGCGGATGAGGCCAAGCAGGCGGCCTATCAGTCAATGCTCGAAGACCCGGCTGTACAGGAGATGATGAAACGGTTTGATGCAACAGTTGTGCCTGAGTCAGTCATGCCCGCCAAATCGGAAGAGGCTGGAAAATGAAGGGACCGCTGGAAAATATTATGAAGCAGGCGCAAGCCATGCAGGAGAACTTCACGAAAGCACAGGAAGAGCTGGCCCAGATCGAAGTCACTGGGACGTCTGGCGGCGGGTTGGTGGAAGTGGTCATGACATGTCGGCACGATGTCCGGCGCATCAAGATTGATGATAGTTTGGTCAGTGATGACAAAGAAGTGTTGGAAGATCTGATCGCAGCTGCAGTAAACGACGCGGTACGGCGGGCCGAGCAGGCGAGTCAGGAGAAAATGAGCGGGTTGACTTCGGGGCTCAATATTCCCGGATTGAACCTTTCTGGTGGACTATGAAAGAAGGCCACGTAATTGAACAGCTGAAGCGTTCGCTTCGACGCCTACCAGGTGTGGGCCCCAAGACGGCTCAGCGGATGGCTTTTTATCTTCTCGAGCGAGATCGGGATGGTGCCAGTCAACTTTCTGAGGCACTTACCGAAGCAGTGGCTACCATCAAACACTGTGCGCGGTGTAACAATTTCAGTGAAGAGGATTTGTGTCCAATATGTGCATCTGGGAAACGCGATGAGAGCCTGTTATGCATTGTTGAGACCCCGGCCGACTTGGCTACCATCGAGCAGGCGGGTGCCTTCTCTGGCTATTACCTGGTTCTGATGGGGCACCTTTCACCATTGGATGGTATCGGCCCAGACGATCTAGCGGTCCAACACCTATTGAAAGTTCTGTCGACCTATCCAGTACAAGAGGTCATTTTAGCAACTAACCTGACAGTTGAAGGGGAGGCGACAGCTGATTATCTGTCGGATCTTATTGCGTTATCCAAGGTTCAGATTAGTCGTCTGGCCCGTGGCGTCCCAGTAGGCGGTGAACTTGAATATATGGATTCCAACACGCTTAATCAGGCTTTCTCCGATCGGCGTACTGCTCGGGTTGAGTTAGCCTGAGTCAAGAACTGTACAAGTCTAATTTCCAGCCAATAGCGTGCTAACCCGGGAAAGTAACCTCCAACAAAGCCTGTGTGGCCACCTTTTTCACTGAGTTCCAATTGGACACCAGGTCCGAGTTCGTGCTCCTCAGGTAATAGATCTTGCGTCATAAAAGGATCATCTTTGGCCTGAAGGATCAACGTTGGTGTGGTGATCCGCGGTAGGTATTGTCTGCAGCTGTCTGTAGCGTAGTAGTGTTCAGCATCGCGGAATCCGTGGAGGGGTGCGGTGCCAAGGTTGTCGAACTCGCGAAAAGTTCGAGTCTTAACTAGAGCTGGTATATCCAGGCCGGTATCGTGCTGATCAGCTTTCCTGACAGCAGTTTTCTTCATCAATCCTATTAGCCAGTTTTGATAAATCTTGGAGAGGCCTTTGTCCAGTCGGGATGCACACTGTGACAGTTCGAAGGGTACCGAAACTGCAGCAGCTGCTGCCAAAGGGATTCCTGGGTCTTTCTGTCCAAGCAGTTTCAGAAGCATGTTTCCACCCAGAGAGTAACCTACGGCAAACAAAGGCACGTTCGAATCGTGTAGATGAAGCCAACGTATCACGTGATCTAGGTCGTTGGTCTCGCCGGCGTGATAGGTTCTGGGGAGTCGATTATTTTCTCCGCTGCAACCCCGATAGTTCATCACACAAGTGCGAAACTCATGCTGGTTGAGGACTGAGCATAACCCACGTACGTAGTGCGACTGTGAAGATCCTTCTAGGCCGTGAAGTACTAGAACTACGGGTCTGTCATGATTGACAGGGCCCGACCAGTCCAGATCGACAAAGTCTCCGTCTGGGAGTTCCAGACGGTGACGATGATAATCTACCTTGAGCCGGTGGCGGGCAAAAATAGGCCACAGCGTCTGCTGGTGTGGGTTTCGGCACCACCAGGCTGGCTTAAATTTAGAACAGACCTTCCCACGCCTACCCAAATCTATGAAGCTGGCCATTATGGCACCACCCACAAGATCAGGTTCTGGGTTGATTGAAGGTGAGGGGTTTGCCGTAGACGCCCGGTCGGATTCGGCCGGATTCAAAGACCACCTGTCCGCCTACGATGGTATAGACAGGCCACCCCACAAGTTCCAGGCCAGTGTATGGACTCCATCCTGCACGGCTGAACACTTCCTCATCTCTGACCGGATGGTGCTGATCCATATCGACCAGGGCCAGGTCAGCATCAAAGCCCTCACCAATACAGCCTTTGCTGGGAATACCGTATATCTTGGCAGGTCCAATACTCATCCAGTTCTGTACCTGCTGTAATGTGCATTTTCCAGCCTTGAACTGGGTCAGCATTAGCGGAAGGGAGGTTTCCACACCCGGCATCCCGGCCGGAGAGTCGGGATAGGGTCGAGACTTTTCCTCAAGTGTGTGCGGTGCGTGGTCTGTAGCAATGATATCGATAATGCCGTTTTTCAAACCGGACCACAGAGAATCTGCATTTTGGGGGCTACGGATCGGTGGGTTCATCTGTGCCCGGGCACCGAGTCGAGCGTAATCATCAGTATTCAGAAATAAGTGATTGGGAATTACTTCACAACTCACCTGGGCAGACTTGTGCTGACGAAGATATTCGACCTCGATTGCAGTCGACAGATGAAGAATGTGGAGGCGTCGGCCATATTTGTTGGATAGTTCCAGCGCCCGTTGGGTGGCGATAAGGGCGGTCTGGGGATCACGAATTTCAGAGTGAAGCTGATGGGTTACCGAGTTGCTGGAGTCAGATAGGATAGTGGCTGTGCGTTGATTGATACGTTCTTCATCTTCCGCGTGCACCGCGATGAGGCGATTGCCTGAGGAGAAAATGCGGTCAAGAGATTCATCATCATCGACCAGCAGGTCACCCGTGCTTGATCCCATGAAAATCTTAATCCCACAAGCAGGGTGTGTGGTGTTCAGGGATTGCAGATTGTCTCGAGTAGCGCCGATAAAAAACCCGTAATTTGCAACGCAGGTTTCCGCGGCTCGGTTCAGTTTCCAATCCAGCTGTGCCTGATCTACTGTGGCAGGCTTACAGTTCGGCATCTCCAGGAAGCTGGTGACACCTCCTCTGACGGCTGCACGAGAACCTGACCCCAGGTCTTCCTTGTGGGTGGCTCCTGGCTCCCGGAAGTGGACCTGTGGATCGATTACACCGGGAAGCAGCAGATTACCGTGCGCATCAATGGTTTCTCTAGCTTCGTCGCCAATTGTCTGGTCTATCCGTTCGATCCTGCCGTTTTTGCAGGCAAGATCAGCTTCGACGATAGATCCGTCTGGTTGTGCGACCTGAGCGTTTTTGATGACGAGGTCGAACATTTTTCTTATGTGCTTACCGAGTAATATGCTGTCTCGTTGTATTGTACGGCCCAGAGCCTTCTAGGCAATAGGGTCGTGCGATTGATTTTACTGCTGGCTGAAAACGACATCGTAATGCTAAGCGAGTTGTTTTTCCCGGATTTCATCAAGAGTCTTACAATCGATGCACTGGTTGGCTGTAGGGCGTGCTTCTAGGCGCTTTATGCCAATGGGTACCCCACAGCTATCACAATAACCGTAGTCTCCACTGCCGATCATTCCGATTGACTCTTCGATTTTCTTAACCAATTTCCGCTCACGGTCACGGGTCCTCAGTTCAAAGGAACGATCGGTCTCCTGTGTCGCACGATCATTGGGATCGGGCAGATTAATTGACTCATCCTGCATGGACACGACCGTCCTTTCAGTATCGTCGATCAGTTCCTGTCGCCAGGCACTTAAGATCGCCTTGAAGTGATCCTGCTGGTCGTCGTTCATGTATTTCTCCCGCTTCTTGGCCCGATAGGGCTTGATGCCATGGATCAGTTCTGCGAGTTTTGTTTTTGCTGTGGCCATCTAGAAAATCGCTCTAATGAGATTAAATTTCAAGCTCGGGGCTCGATGCTCCGTTCTCTCGAAAGCGGGCCGTTATACCAGAGTGATCTCTGGTACGCAACCATTTTGGTCGGGACCTACAGTAGTAAATATCTACTGAATTGTGCCCATATCAGGTTGGGTCTACGGTTTGACACGTTGGAAACCAACGTGGTGTCGTCTCTCGCTCTATTTACCAGGAAACAGTAAAGTTCTGGCTGCGAAACGGGCAAGTTCAGATATAATGTAATGCCAGTTTGGACCAGATAATTCTAACAGCGAATTCTTGCGATGGTTGTGGCGTTGGCCACCAGCCGCGAGCAATCGTATATGGTGAGTCCCGAAAGAAATCTGATGCCCGTAAAACAAAATGAGCTGAGTTGATGCAGCTTAAGAAACTCAACCTTTCTGGATTTAAGTCTTTTGTAGATGCTACATCTATTACTATTCCGGCCGACTTCACTGGGATAGTTGGCCCGAACGGGTGTGGTAAATCTAATGTCATCGATGCGGTTCGCTGGGTTATGGGTGAGGCATCCGCCCGCAATCTCCGCGGTGAGAGCATGTCGGATGTCATTTTTAACGGCTCCGGTGCGCGGAAGCCGGTGGGCAAGGCTTCAGTAGAACTGCTGTTTGACAACAGTGAAGGCACAGCGCCTGATGCATATGCTGCGTTTGCTGAAATATCTGTCAGACGCACCTTGTCCCGTGATGGTGCTTCTGAATATCTGATAAATCGTGCTCGCTGTCGCCGCAGGGACATAACGGATCTTTTCCGCGGTACCGGTTTGGGTGCCCGCTCTTATTCCATCATTGAACAAGGCATGGTCTCAAGGATTGTAGAGGCCCGCCCAGAGGAACTTCGCAGCTTCGTTGAAGAAGCAGCCGGCATCACCCGCTACAAAGACCGGCGCCGTGAAACAGAAACACGTATTCGGCACACACGGGAAAATCTTGACCGGATCGAAGATATTAGAAGTGAACTCGCGAGTCAGCTCCGCAGACTGCAGCGCCAGTCGCAGGCCGCGCGGCGTTATCAGAAGCTCCGCGATGAAGAATTGGTTGTCAATGGTCAGTTGCTTGCCGTGCGTTATGTCATGATGAAACAGAGAAGTGAAGAGCAAGACAGAAGCACGGCTCAGGCAAGAAATCAGGTGGAAGCTGAACTGGCCCAGCAGAGATCGCTTGAGAGTAAGGTGGAAGAGATCCGCACACAACAGTCAGATGCCCAGAAACAGGTGAATGACATTCAGGCAGGGTTCTATACAGTGGGTGCTGAGGTCGCCTCGGTTGAACAGAAGATAGAGCACACCCGGGAAACCGAGCAGCAGCAGCGATCTGAGTTGGGTCGATTGACAGCTGATTTGGGATCGATCAGTACACAGTTGGAGCAGGATTCACTGGAACGCCAAAAGCTGGAAGATCTGAAGTCTCGCAGTGAAGCGCTGCGTGCCGCTCGGCAATCAGCGCTGCAATCTGCTCAGCAGCAACTTCAGAATACAGAGCAGCTATTCGAGGACTGGCAGGAGCGTTGGCACGACTTTGCCCAACAAGCGGCTGAACCTGCCAGGAACCAGGAAGTGCAGCGAACGCGGATAGAACAGTTCGAATCAGTCGATCAAAAAACACAGGAGAGACTGGCTCGTCTAGATGAGGAAGACCTAAAACTCCTTGAGGAAGAGGAGCGGCTTGATGTGGAGGGAACGAGGACGGTTTCTCAGCAACATGACCAGCAAGTTGAGGACAGGCGGGCTGAATTTCAGAAACTCACGCAAAGCATAGAGGATGGCCGTCGGGCTGCAGAGAGCCTGGCCCAATGTGTTGACGAAGGGCGGAAGAATATGCACGCAACGAACAGTCGTCTTGAAAGTTTGATCGATTTGCAGGAGTCGGCCCTGCAGCATGACGATCGCTATCAGGAGTGGCTGGTTCGCCGAGGTCTTTCGCACGCACCCAGGCTCGCAGAGGAGGTCAAGGTCGCCGATGGATGGGAGGCCGCAGCAGATGCGTTATTAGGGAACCGACTTGCCGGGCTGGGTGTTGGCAGTATAGAAAACACCATTGCCGATGAAACTGCGCTGCCAGCCAGCAATTTGTTTTTTATTGAGTCCGGTCCAATTTCTGAAATTGGCGATGATTTCAAAACCCTGTCGAGCAAGGTGCGCAGTTCACGCTATGACCTGCAGTCGATGTTGGCAGGGGCCTATATTGCTGAAACACTGCCGGAAGCGATGCAAAGGCGAACTACTTTAAAACTACATGAATGTGTAGTTACGCGTTGTGGGACCGTGGTAGGGAAAAACTGGGTTCGAGCACCACGCAGGCCAGATAACGAGACAGGTCTGCTGTCTAGGGAGGATGAAATAGACGGGCTTCGTGCAGACGTTTCCCGTCTTGTACCCGCTACGCAGGCGCTGGAAGATGAACTTCTCACTGTCCGTGACCGGCTTCGCCTTTTAGAACAGCAACAGCAGACCGAGCAACAAGAAGTGCACGGTTTACGCCTTACGCGAGACGAACACCGCCAGTCTCTGGCTGATAAGGAAGCACGGTTTGCTCAGATTGAAACCAGACGACATCAGCTTACCAGCGAAATGGAAGAACTTATCTCTGAGCTTGGTAAAACAGGAGCCGGTCTCGATGAGGCCCGTCGGAATCTTGCGTTGGCAGAAAATGAGACAGGTTCGGTTGATAGTGATCGGGAAGTCCTGCTGAAGGAAAAGCAGCAAGTATCAGATGTGCTGATTCAGGCGAGGCGTGCGTTACAGGATAATCGAGACCAATTGCACCGGGCCGAGCTCGACCTTCAAGGTGTGAGGGCATCGCTTGAATCGCTTCAGGCGGGCCGGGTACGACTGACATCGCAGCATCAACAGACTGCCTTCCGTCATCAGCAACTGGAACACACGTTACGTGTTGGTGTTGAGCCAGAACAGGTTTTGAGACAGCGACTGGACGAACTACTCGATAGTAGGATCGAAGTCGAAACCAGGTTGACTGCTGCCAGAAATGATTACACCCAGTTTGACGAGAATCTACGAGACACACAGGCACTGGTGTCGGAGTGTGAACAACGGGTCGCAGTAGCCAGGGATGCATTGCAAGAACAGCAATTAAAAGCGCAGGAACTCGATGTGCGGATGGATACGCTGCGCGAGCAGATCGAAGCGAGCAAATACATCCTTGAGAAACTGTTGGCTGAGTTGCCGGATGATGCTGAAGAATCTCTCTGGGCGGAGAAATCCCAGCAGCTGGGTGAACAAATAGCCAAGTTAGGGCCTGTAAATCTTGTGGCTATTGAAGAATTTGAAGAGCAATCTGAACGCAAGAGCTATCTGGATAAACAACATGCTGACCTCGTTGAGGCTCTTGACACTCTCGAGAGTGCGATCAAAAAAATCGATAGGGAAACCCGAGATAGATTCAAACAGACATTTGATAACTTGAATGTTGGATTTATCGAATTTTTCCCACGATTGTTTGGAGGGGGAAGTGCTATCCTTGAGCTTACTGATGAAGACTATCTGACTGCCGGTGTTACTGTGATGGCCAGGCCTCCCGGTAAGCGCAACAGTACGATCCACCTGCTTTCAGGTGGAGAGAAGGCACTGGCAGCAGTCGCCTTGTTGTTCGCACTATTCCGCCTCAACCCAGCTCCCTTTTGTATCCTTGATGAGGTTGATGCACCGCTTGATGATGCGAATGTGGTTCGATATTGCCAAACGCTAAGAACCCTTTCAGAACGTTCACAGCTGATCGTAATAACGCACAACAAGATTACAATGGAATCCTCAGATGTGCTTCTCGGTGTAACCATGGGTGAACCCGGTGTATCTTCTATCGTTTCAGTCGATATCGAAGAAGCTGTAGAGATTGCCGCACAATGACATGACTCTGCGACTGGCTCTGTTTGCTCTAGGTCTTGTAGTACTGATCCTGATTTTGGGCCTGTCGTACCTGCGGTGGCGGCCCAAAGTATCTCGTCTGAAAATTCCTGTAAGAGGTTTCAGAAGAATGTTTGTGTTACCAACGGTAAATATTTTTCAACTTCTCAGAGCGCGTTTTTCCCTCAGGCGGAATTCTAAAAGCGGTCAAAGAGAACCATCTCTGGTATCAGCGGCAAACTTTGAGCTGGGAGGGCAACCCGTCTCTGGGAGTGATGAGTCGCCTGTGCCCGGGGAACAAGCTCCAGATCGAAAGCGTGGAGCTGACTATAACAGGACCCGAGATATTGCTGGATTGCTACCTGAGGATGGTGTCGGCTCAGGGCCACTGCGTATCGATTACTGGGCAAGACTTTCAGGAGATGAGTTAGTTGATCGGGATAGCGTCTTATCTCTGTATCGAGAGTATGAAATTAACCTTGAACATCCAAGAGCGGTGCATGGTCGCAGTCACCCCGGAAGGGTTTGGCTAGATCTTGAACAGGCGGGTAGCGATGAGCTGTTCGAAGATCTTGTTGTTAGTCTTCAGCTGGCTGACCACTCCGGCCCAGTAGAAGAAACTGAATTGACACGATTTAACGGACTTGTATTTGCACTTGCGGAAGGTCTTCACCGGAGTTGCCAACTCGACAGTTCAATTGAAGAAGCGCTTCCTCACGCACAACGGCTGGATCGATTCTGTAAAGCCTACGATATGCTTGCAATATTGAATATAGAACCAATCGGTGAAACCAGTTTTTCGGGTAAGGATGTAGAACGGGTGATGCAGAGATCGGGTATGCGACTCGGTGACCAGAACATCTTCCATTATTACGATCCGAGAAATGGAAGCAGTCAATTCAGTTTGGCAAACCGATACCAACCAGGGTATTTTTCCCATACAGACCTGATTGATGGTTCATTCAGGGGAATGACAATGTTTATGAGTATCCCACGCTGTACCGAACCCTCAAAGTCGTTCGGAGAAATGCTGTCAGTAGCCGAATACCTGGCCAGTGAACTCAACGGTAGTTTGGCCGATTCTGACAGCGGGCGGTTGTCACCGGCACATTTAGTGCTTATACAGCGCCAGGTCAATGGCGTTGGAGAGTCTATGAAAAGACTGGGTGTGACACCAGGGGGAGAGGAGGCGTTGCGCCTGTTCTAGGATTGATATGAAGAAAGGTCTCAGAGTCGAGATAGAAGGGTTGTACGGTCAGATTCGACACCATGACTACTGTTACTATGTTCTGGATGCCCCGGAAATACCCGATGCTGAATATGATCGCCTGTATCGTGAACTGGTTGAGCTTGAGGTAAGTAATCCTGAGCTGGTAGCAGTCGATTCGCCTAGCAAACGAGTCGGCAGTGCACCTGTTCAGAGTCTCGACGAGGTACAGCATATGATACCCATGCTCTCCTTGAGTAATGCGTTTGCGAAAGACGAAGTCATTGAATTTGATCGCAGGTGTCGAGAGACTCTGGGATCGGATGTTGTGAACTATGTTGCTGAGCCCAAACTTGATGGATTAGCGATTAGCCTTCATTATGACAATGGCCAGCTGGTGCGTGCTGCGACACGAGGGGACGGAAACCGAGGAGAAAATGTAACCCACAATGCCCGCACAATTCGTTCGATTCCACTGCACCTGGTAGGCGGGAATTATCCTGATCAGCTGGAAGTTCGTGGTGAGGTCTACATGCCTCACGCAGGTTTTGCACGACTCAATGACGTGCAACGTTGTAGTGGCAGCAAACTCTACGTTAATCCACGGAATGCGGCTGCTGGCAGTTTACGACAGCTGGATCCCAGAATTACAGCCAGCCGCCCTTTAGCGTTCTACGGTTATGGTGTTGGACTGGTTAATGCCGGTGCATCTCCTGAATCACAAAGCCAGGCGCTGTGCGCCCTACGCGATTGGGGTATCCCGGTCAATCCACGGGTGAGTACTGTCAGCGGGGCCGCGGGGTGTATGGAATATTACGAGAAAATTCTTGTCATAAGGGAGAATCTGGCTTATGACATAGACGGGGTTGTGTACAAAGTCGACAGTTTTACAGCCCAGGATCAACTCGGCTTTAATGCCAGAGCGCCCCGTTGGGCACTGGCGCATAAGTTCCCTGCACAGGAGGAGCTCACGGTCATTCAAGGTATTGAGGTTCAGGTTGGGCGAACGGGTGCCGTTACGCCAGTGGCCCGCCTTCAGCCAGTATTTGTTGGCGGCGTAACCGTTTCAAATGCGACTCTTCACAATGCCTCTGAAATCAGGAGACTAGATGTCAGAATAGGTGACACAGTGATTGTTCGCCGGGCGGGTGATGTGATTCCCGAAGTGGTCTCGGTCGTACTAGACCGTCGTATAGATGGCACTCAATTATTTCGCTTCCCAAAGCGGTGTCCCATATGCGGTTCAGATATTGTTGGCGATGTCGATCAGGTTATCCTTCGCTGTAGCGGTGGTCTGTTTTGCAGTGCCCAGCGGAAAGAATCTATTAAGCACTTTGTATCCAGGCGGGCTATGGACATAGAAGGCCTTGGCAGTAAGTTGGTAGATCAACTTGTTGAGACAGGACATGTTCGTGATGTGGCTGATTTGTTCGATCTGGATCTTGAGGTTCTGTTGAGCCTTGAACGGATGGGTGAGAAATCAGCTCGCAAGCTGCTCCATGCGATAGATCACTGTAGAAATACAAGTTTAGGGAGATTCCTGTTTGCACTCGGGATACCACAAGTTGGTGAAGCGACAGCCAATACATTGGCCGAACACTTTGCAACCCTCGATGGGCTTCGAGTTGCAGGTCAGTCGCAACTTGAGGAAGTATCAGATGTTGGGCCTGTCGTGGCTGAAGGAGTGTTGCGGTTTTTTTCTCAGACTGATAATCAGCAGGTGCTTGATCGTCTTCTGGCAGTCGGTATCACCTGGCCAGACAAACAGAATCCAGCAACGAGCCAGAAACTCGCAGGTAAAACATTTGTCTTGACAGGGAGTCTGGATCAACTTACACGCGATGATGCGAAACAACGTCTAACTAGTCATGGTGCCCGGGTTACTGCAAGCGTTTCAGGAAAGACAGATTTTCTGGTCGCCGGTTCTGATCCGGGATCGAAGCTGGTCAGGGCGGAAAAACTGGGTATTCCGGTTCTGGATGAGATTGCATTCCTGCAGTTATTGGAGGAATCTGAATAACTTGATGTCGGGATAAAAAATTCAGCGCTAAGATACAATCTACCTTGTACCGCCATAGGGCGAAGGGTGGCTCGCCCAGCGCCATAGTCAACCCCATTGTCAGGAGATATGATGAAAGACACGTTCGGTTCACGTGAAATACTCGATGTCGGGGACGTGTCCTACGAGATCCGGGCACTCGATGCGCTTAATGATGAGTATGACATTGCACGTCTGCCTTACTCGTTGAAGATCCTGCTGGAAAACCTGCTCCGTAACGAAGACGATTCCAGTGTCAGTGCAGAGGATATCCGCACCCTGGCCGGATGGGATCTCCAAGCAGGTGTAGCATCTGAAATCGCTTATACGCCTGCCAGAGTATTGATGCAGGATTTAACCGGCGTGCCTTCAGTAGTAGACCTAGCTGCCATGCGTGAGGCTATGACAGAACTTGGCGGTGATCCTGATCGTATCAATCCATTGTCGCCGGCTGACATGGTAATAGACCACTCTGTCATGGTAGACCATTTCGGGTCAGCTCAATCCCTGGATCTCAATGCGGAGCTTGAATATAGTCGTAACCGAGAACGGTATTCTTTCTTGAGATGGGGTCAGCAGGCTTTCAGCAACTTCAGCGTCGTTCCACCGGCAACAGGAATTGTTCACCAAGTTAACATCGAGTACTTGGCTCGCGTGATATTCAGTCGAAAGGTGGACGGTGTGCTTCAGGCCTATCCCGACACGGTTGTGGGTACCGATTCGCATACCACCATGGTCAATGGACTTGGCGTTTTGGGCTGGGGGGTCGGCGGTATTGAGGCTGAAGCGGCCATGTTGGGCCAGCCCATCAGTATGCTGATACCCCAAGTTGTGGGGTTTGAACTGCAAGGAAAACTTCCTGAAGGTGCCACGGCTACTGACCTGGTACTGACAGTGGTGGAAATACTGCGCCAACATGGCGTGGTCGGGAAGTTTGTTGAATTCTATGGCTCCGGACTCGATTATTTATCTCTTGCTGATCAGGCAACGATTGCGAACATGGCACCTGAATACGGGGCAACCTGCGGCATTTTCCCAATTGACTCTGGAACACTGAACTACCTGAGGCTGACAGGGCGACGTGAGTCGGACGTCGCGCTGGTCGAAGCCTATGCTCGGCGGCAGGGTATGTTCAGAGACGAGAATATGTCTAGTGCACAGTACACAGACAGTCTTTATCTTGAATTGTCATCTGTTGTACCCAGTATTGCTGGTCCTAAGCGCCCCCAGGACCGAATCAACCTGTCAGAAGCGAAGAGGAAGATCGCTGAAGCCTGTACTGACCTCTCATCCGGTAAGTCCGGTGTCCCACAATCTGTCGTGTTAGAGGGACAACAGATCGACCTTAAAGACCAGCACATTGTTATCGCTGCGATCACCAGTTGTACAAACACCTCAAACCCAGGTGTTATTGTGAGTGCCGGGCTAGTAGCAAGAAATGCGCTGGCTGCCGGTCTTAACGTCAAGCCCTGGGTAAAGACATCGCTCGCACCGGGATCAAAGGTAGTGACGGACTATCTGACCAAAGCCGGTCTGCTCGATGCGCTTGCTCAGATAGGGTTTGATGTGGTGGGTTACGGCTGTACAACTTGTATCGGGAATTCGGGTCCTTTGCCCGTCCCAGTGAGCGAAGCCATACAGGCGGGTGATCTTGTGGCCTGCTCAGTGCTTTCAGGGAATCGTAACTTTGAAGGCAGAGTGCACACTGAGGTCAAAATGAATTTTCTAGCCTCTCCACCGTTGGTGGTTGCGTATGCCCTGGCAGGGACCATGGCTGTGGATTTTGAAATAGATCCGCTTGGAACCACAGCCAGTGGGCGTGACGTTTATCTGCGCGATATCTGGCCTGCCCAGGATGAAATTGACCAGGTCATCAGTAGCAATGTGACCCGAGAACTATTTGAAGCGCGTTATTCGGATGTATTCAAAGGGGATGCCCGTTGGTCGGGGATTAAGGTTGATTCTTCAAGCCTGTTTAAGTGGGACACTGAGTCTACCTATGTACAGCATCCGCCGTATTTCGAGGGCATGACCCGGGAAGCGCCCGGTATCCAGGGTGTCCGTAGAGCTCGTGTTCTGGCCAAACTTGGAGACAGCATCACGACCGACCATATTTCTCCTGCCGGCGCTATCAGTCCAGACAGTCCGGCGGGTGATTATCTTCAATCACACGGTGTAGCCCAGGCTGACTTTAATTCGTACGGGTCACGTCGCGGAAATCACGAGGTGATGATGCGCGGTACATTCGCGAACATTCGTCTGCGTAACGAACTAGCTCCTGGTACGGAAGGCGGATGGACCTGCCATCAGCCAAGTGGCGAGCAGTTGACGATTTATGATGCGGCGATGCGCTATAGGTCTGAGGGCACGCCGCTGATGGTAATTGCCGGCAAAGAATACGGCACAGGGTCTTCGCGGGACTGGGCAGCCAAGGGCTCCTTATTGTTAGGCGTGACAGCTGTGCTGGTTGAAAGCTTCGAGCGAATTCATCGTTCGAATCTGGTCGGTATGGGCGTACTTCCGTTGCAGTTTCAAGCAAGCGAGGGGCGTGAGGTTCTCGGACTATCCGGGCACGAACTGTACGATCTGGATTATCTTGAGCCCGGTAAGCGTGAAATCGGTGTAACAGCGACTGATATGGATGGCGGAATAAAGCAATTTTCGGTGATTGTTAGAATCGATACTCCCAAGGAATGGGAATATTTTGATCATGGTGGAATCCTGCAATATGTGATACGTAAGTTGGTGAACTGAACTAGGTTTTGATCAGGTTTCGATATTCCGTGCTTTATTTTTAGCGGTTCTGCTGACGATAAAGATTCCGCTGAGTACCAATACAAGTGCAGTCGGCATTCGCCAGTCAGGCACCTCATGCAGGAGAAGTATCCCCCACGCTGCACCAAAAACCGGAATGATGTAGTTGACCTGTGAGAATGTGGTTGCGCCAACACGGTGGATCAGATAGTAGAAGATCAGAGTGGCGAGCGCGGTGGCAACAATACCCAGGATAAGAACCGAAATAATTGCCATTCCATCTGGACGCAACGTCCATGGTTGTTCCAGTAGGATGGCCATCGGTAGTACCCAGATCAGACCAGCCAGTGTAGAACCGGTCGACATGACTGGCCCGGGCAGGCGTGCAAATCGCCGTGCGAAGGTCGTTGAGATCGCGTAGCTTACCGCGCCGATAATGATTGCAAACTGTGCGATGACGCCTGTGTCAAGGCTATGTAGTGCATCAGCGCCTATTAAAATGATCAGACCACCGAATCCGATCATGATGCCCACTCCGGTGCCAAAATTGAAACGTTCATCGGCAATGAATAAGTGAGCAAGCATTGCTGTTGCAACGGGCATCGTTCCCATCAGAACGGCGGTAAGGCCACTGTCGATATAGACCTCGCCCCAGCTGATCAATGTAAAAGGTAGAGCGGTACCAAATAATCCGAGTACCGCGAAAATCGTCCAGTTCTTTATATCGGTGGGCAAACCCTGTCGTTTAAATGTGAGGTAGCCGGCCAGAATGACCACAGCGATCGCAATGCGTGCTGCTGTCAATGTGTAAGGTGGAACTGTCGAGATCGCGAGTTTTATGAAAAGAAATGAGGAACTCCAAATCAAACCTACACTAAGGAGCAGTAAGTAGTCTCGCGGCGAGACAGCCGTGTTCATGGCTTATCTGGGGTCATACTTGGCTATAAAGGTTAGTAGGTAGAACAGCAGCGGTTTATGCCAAGATGTGTGGTTCCTAATAGTGTAAAGCCTGTTGTACTACTGTTCTGAATGTGATTTTTTCGTAGCACTCGAAAATTGTTCCAATCTGTCCAGATACTGGCGAGTACTCTTTGGCATCGGCACTCTTACGCCAGCCATATAGGAGATCAGATCAACCCCTTCAGATAAGATTCTTTTACCCCAGCCATGCACTTCCTCAAGATTAGTTTTGTCGGAATTGATAGATGGTTCGTACTGTTTTATGCGTGCTGCCAGAGTGACGAATTCCGGCCAGCTATAAAAGAAATCTGGATCGCTTTTCATGATTTCGCTTTCTTGGCGTGCGGCCCGTGCATAGTCGAGAATACCATCTTCGGCTTTGTCGAAGCCAGGAATAGCCTTAAAGGTGGACACCATGTGGTCGGCGACATTGTCGATGGCTGCCATCGCTTGGGCAATTTTGACGTATCGACTTTCATAATACGCGGCGATCGACTGAGTGAAAACTTTTAACGGTTCACCCCAGAGTTCATCTATTCCCTCATGCCCACTTGAATGACGTACCTGTTTTCCCAGTTCCAACGCTTCCTGAAAGCACTCACTGCACTGTGTCATCAACTCGTTGTCGGTATCGATACGAATGCCGCGCTCCTCAAGGTCGACAATACTGGTGAAAAGATCAGTCGCCCGATTAAACAGCGCGCCTGCAAGCATCGCGGCATTAACTCGTTTCCGCTCGGGGGCACGTTCACTTTCGTAGGCTTGTCTGGCTGTCTCAACTCTATTTCCAGGTGTATTGATTCCGGGTTCAGTATGGTGGAACGTGCGACGTGTCAGAACAAGAAGAAGGTCGCGCTTGGCCGACAGGGTTTCATCGGGAGGTGGGTAATAACGGATCCAGTAGCCATCATAGAAGATGTGGGGCTTGCCGTTAATCTCTTTTCGAGATCCGTTTGCGATACCTGTATTCATATTTTGAAGCGCCATGCGGTGTCTGGTCCAGTTAGACAAGCAAGACGGTCAGAACGGCGCGGGTCTGTTATCAAGTGTGTTACGGCGGGGTCGTTTGGGAAGAATCTGCTTCAATGGAGCGGGATTGTACGCCGACCGGTTTGAAAGGCAATAGCCGGCAGTCGTTTCATTAACCTACCAGGGTATATAACTGAGAAACAGAAAGGCTATCGCCTTTTCACTGTGAATATAGCGTTATTGATTTTCTGACCAGGGTGGCTCTTGGTTAGCAGGGGATGCGACCGGACGACCGGTCGAGGTGGCTGTCACACGACCCCCAAAGAAGACATCATTGGAAAGGTCGTCGGGAGATACTGTGTTTTCATAACGATTAACAACAGTAGCGATAGCGGTTGCCCCTGCCTTAACGGCTTTGTTTTGAGCACGTTCTGATGCGACAGCCTCAGCCCATACAAAAGCGGCGGAACAATCTGGAAAATCGACTGGACCATCTAGGCTATGGACTCGAAAAGTTCCCTGACTGGGTTGAGTAATCGTGATGTGTTCGCGTTGAACAACACTGCCTACAACGGCACCTATAGCATTAGCGACATCGCCGTGCTTTGGTATCTTCAATTTGAGCCCAAGCATGCGGCCCGCTGTGGGGTAATAAAATGAGGCAGGCGCCCCCACGGCTACTAGAGATCGACCTGGGTCAAAATTCACAGCGAACAAACCACCGTCAATTGTCCCGTCGTCCATGATCCATTCAGTGAGTAATCGATTGATTTTGTTGAATACCGCAGTTTCCTTCCAGGAATCACCGGTCGCCATACAGGCTTTTATAACCGTTCCACAAATAGTCCTGACAACCTTGTCATGTACAACCTGGCTGACGGCAGCAGAATCATAGGGATCGAATTTGCCCCAGCCGTATACGTGGCGCATCTGTTTTGCCCAGATGACCGCCGCAAGGTGAGCCGCTTCTGTCGACCAGTGGTTGCTTAAGCCAAGCACATGGGCTGCGTCCGATGGGGTAAAGCCACTGTATATCACCATCCCTTTACGTACCATGACAGCGGCAGCTTGGGCTTGTTCGCGTGCACTGCGATACAGGGTTTCGAGTTCGAGGGGGCGTTCAGCTAGACGCTCCCAAACTTTGTTTTCAACAGGCGAGAGCTGAGCGATTTGATTACTATCGGCGAAAAGCGGAAGAAAAAATCGGTTACTTCGAGGTGTCGGATTGGCATTACGTTGACGCTTGAGGGACTCAATCACCCAGTCATTTTCAAATGCAAGCAAGCTCATTGGCACTACGCGACGAGGTCCAATTCCCAGGCCTTCGCCGCCACTGAACCGCGCTTCGCTATCACCGCCAAGCCCCACCGAGAAAACCCGGGTAGATTCAATCATCGGTCGCCATTCTCCAATCACAGTAGCGTCCGCACTGAATGCAGGAAGGCCATCGCTTACGATGGCGACATCAGTTGTAGTACCCCCCATGTCGGCAACAATAGAGTTTTCTGTCTGGGCGAGGAATGCAGCGCCTACAACACTTGCAGCCGGGCCTGACAGTACGGTCTCTACCGGTCGTGTCAGAGCAATTTCTGCCGTAATTAGAGAGCCGTCACCTTTAACCACCATGAGCGGTGCAGTGACTCCATAGTCGGACAGGAGCGCCTGCATAGTGCGAATCAGTCGGTCTATATACGATATTAGTGAGGCATTGAAGGCCACAGTCACGGCCCTGCGAGGTGCACCAAGAGATGATGCGAGTTCATGGCCACAGGTCACAGGTTTATCAGACAGCGAGTGAATCAGATCGCGCAGGGCAATCTCATGGGCGGGATTGCGAACGCTGAATATGCTTGAAACACCAAATGCCGATACTTGATTTCCGTGCTTTTCGATGGTGCGACTCGCCGTATCCAAGTCTAGTGTACAGTGCTCTCGCCCACCGGCATCGTGACCTCCCTGCAGCGTAACGCAGGCTCCACCACGGACGATATCTTCGAGCTTCGCCCGTTCTATCTGGCTGGTGCTGTAGCCGGGGAGCAGCAGACAAACGGGGGTACCACGGCCTTCGACAACGGCATTGGTTGCGAGGGTCGTTGACAGTGAGGCCAGCGTAACTTTTGAAAGAAGGTCGGGAGGAAGCTTTTCGAGTACAGCGCTGATCCCAGTTTCGAGCTGGCGGTGCGTGGTTAGGGATTTACCACTGGCTACGACCTGGTTCTCAGCATCGACAAGTGCGGCATCCGTATAGGTTCCGCCTGTATCAATCCCTAGGCGGAGTTGCGTCTGTCCAGGGCCTTGTTCAGTCATGTAACTACTGGCTGTAGTCGAAGAATCCCTTACTACTCTTTCTACCCAGATAACCTGCATCGACCATTTGTTTTAGGAGTGGGCACGGCCTGAATTTCGAATCTCCAAACTCCTCTAACAGAATATTCATGACATAGAGGCAAACATCGATGCCGATCATGTCAGCGAGTGCCAGAGGCCCCATAGGGTGACCGGCACCCAGTTTCATCGCTGCGTCGATCTCATCTGCACTGGCAATACCCTCGTAAAGTATGAATACGGCTTCATTTATCATTGGGACCAACATACGATTAACCACAAATCCTGGGCTGTCTTTTACGCTTACAGGTGTTTTGCCCAGCTCTCGGGTCAGTTGATCGACTCTAGAGAAGGTGTCATCTGAGGTCTGTAATGCTCTTATGACCTCTACCAACGCCATCATAGGGACCGGATTAAAGAAGTGCATGCCGATTACCTTGTCTGGCCTGTTGCTAACGGAGGCTAGCTTTGTCAGTGACAGTGACGACGTGTTGGAGGCGATAATGGTCTCCAGACGGGTAACTTTATCTATCTCTTTAAACAGGTCGAGTTTGAGATCCATGTTTTCTGTAGCAGCTTCTATGACGAGATCACAATCAGCTAGGTCCGATAGATCGGTGGTGGTCGTGATTTTGCTAATTGCCAAATCTTTCGCGTCAGCAGTAATCTTTTCTCGGGCTGCTAGCCTTTGCAGGCTTTTATTAATTGTACCTAGGCCACGATTGGTCGCTTCCTCCGACACATCCTGCATGACGATGTCGTAGCCAGTGAGGGCAGCTACTTGAGATATTCCGCTGCCCATCGTGCCGGCGCCAACTATCCCGATGCTACTGATTTTCATTTGTCATACTCCAGTTCTGATCTACGGGTATATTTCTAAAGGGGCAAGGCTAACCTAAACCGGTGGCGAAACCAATGCCCGGCTGCGTTGGCGAGATCGTCGGTATACACTCCCCATTAGACGACAACTATGGTATTGATCATGAACAGTAAACAAATGATCGAGCAACTGGTTGGATTCAACACAGTGTCTCGTGACAGTAATCATTCTCTTATCGACTTTGTTCAGAATTACCTGGATGACTACGGTATCCCATCTACTCGTGTTGTCAGCGATGACGGTGAGAAATCGAATCTTTATGCCACCATCGGACCGCTTGAGGAAGGTGGTGTAGTTCTATCAGGACATACTGATGTTGTGCCTGTAGACGGCCAGGACTGGCACACAGACCCATTTTTATTGACTGAAGACTCCGGTAAACTTTACGGGAGAGGCACCTGCGATATGAAAGGTTTCATCGGAATTGCTTTATCCCTTGTGCCGGATATGAAATCACTAAGGCGTCCTATACACTTTGCGCTCTCGTATGATGAAGAAATAGGGTGTCGAGGTGCGCCGTCGATGATTGAGGAGATGGTGACCGGTATCCCTGCACCGGAAGCTGTCATTGTTGGCGAGCCTACGAGCATGGGTGCAGTCACAGGACATAAAGGCATTGTTGGTTTAAAGACAACTGTCCGCGGTTATGAGACGCATTCGAGTCAGACCAACCGTGGGGTGAGTGCGGTGATGAACGCTGCCAGACTTGTCAGTTATCTTGGGTCGATGGCGGAGCGACTCGAGCGCGATACGCCGTCGGATAACGGATTCAACCCCCATAACACCAGTATCCATGTGGGTGTTATTAATGGTGGTACTGCAATGAACATCGTTTCACGCCATTGTGAGTTTGTTTGGGATGTACGCAACATCCCTGGAGATAATCCCGATGTCCTAATTGAGGAGTTTGAAAAATATTGTAAGGAAGAGGTGTTACCTGAGATGCGGCGTCGATGGTCAGACTGCTTTATTCGGACTGAAGTTATTGCACGTGCGCCGGAGTTTGCACCAAAAACATCTGCAGCGCTTGAATTGGTGCAAGCAATTACAGGAACTCAAGATACAGGCCGAGGTGCGTATGTTGCCGAGGCTGGGTTATTTCAGGCTGCAGGGTTTCCAACGGTAATGTGTGGACCGGGTTCAATTGATCAGGCGCATCAACCTGATGAGTTCATAAGCCTCGAGCAGGTTGCACAGGGTGAGTCATTCCTACGTCGTCTGATCCAAGACCTGTCGACTTGAGTAGTGATGGTTTAGCTTGACAGCAGTTCTGAAACCAACTGAGCGGCCTGTAGGCTGCCGTTGAGAGTCTGCTGCCGACAGGCAGGTTGGACAGCCAGCAAATTCTCCACTTCACATAGCCAGTCACCCGACATGTAGTCTTGTGCTGACAGCAAGAAACCGTCTGTGTTGTGTTGAAGAAAATTTACCAGTGCTTGCATTTCAGGATAATCCTCCCGCACGAAATAGCCAAATCGCACCTGGCTGTGGTAGATCTCAGCGATGGTGCTGTAACCTGCCTTGCCGATTACAGCATCGGCAGCTGTGATCAGGTCGGGGTGATAGTGGTCACTATTTGCAGGAAGGAGAAGGACATTCGGTGCCACCCATTCTTTTTTGCTTCCAATGCCTGCAATCACAAAGTCTATCGTACTGAAATCTCGGTGGAGCCTACTTACGAATGGGTATTCCTGGGGTACGCCACCCATGGTTAGGAAAACCATGGGGCAATTTCTTACTAGCCCTAGCGTTTTTCGAGTGTTGTCCCTGTTCTGATGTGGGGCGCGAGCAATCGGGTTGACATGAACCGCGCTACTCGCGGGATTACACATGGGTGTTGCTTGGATGTGGACTTTGGCATTGGCAAATATCTGTTCTAGCTCGTCAGCGTATGTCAGGAATGCCGGATGACCTTGAGCGAGTGACCTATAGATCCAATCCCAGGTGAAGTTTTCGATTAGAACACTGGGCAGGCCAGCTGCCTGTGCGACTGCTATGCCCATCGGTGCAATATCGCAGATGACCAGTTCACAGTGTGTATCGGTTAGCTTGTTGGCTAGAGCATTAATTTGCCTGGATTTGAACGGTATCTCGTCGGCTAGTGCTTTCAGAGTGCCGGGAATATCTGTATTCAATGCATCATGTTGAACTAAGCCACTATCGCAGTTCAGTTGATGAAATCGGAAATCATCGACGGTGCCAGAGAAATACCACTGAGGGATTGAGGAGAAGATCTCAAACCGCACTTCCGGCCTGATATCGGTCAGGGCTTTGGCAACCGCACAAGCACGAGACGCATGACCAAACCCGTGAGAAGTCACGAACAAGGCGACCGAGCGAAAGCTGTATTGTTTTACCACGCCTTAAACCAGGCAGATCGACAAGTTGCTCTATTATTGATTGAAGTATTGAGCCAGAAACTCAGTAAACCCTATGCGATCTGCTTGTTCCATTGCCCGTTGACGGTCGATGGAGTCCATGGCGTCCTGTGACATCTGGTCGAGTTGTTCCGCAGGAAGGTTAAGATTGTCAAAGTATTCTCCCGTCCTAACAGCCTGCGCCAGTGCAAAATTGAAGAAGTTGTCGTCGTGTTTTCGCATGGCTTCAAGGACCTGAGCTGAAGGAGTGAGGCTTGAGTCGTTGAACTTATCCTGCTGTCTACGTACGGTATTGCTGTAACCCTTGCCGCCATTCTGATCGAGGAATTCGGCCAAAATTTTGAAATGACTCATCATGTTGCTGCCCAGTCTGGTCAGTTTCTGATTTCCGATGGTCAGGAAAAGATCGGGATCACGGCCTCGTTCGACAACTTGTTTTAGTGTGGTATGGCAATTTTGCTGTTCAGCGTCAGACATTGGTGGGCTATCTGAGAGCAAACAGTAAAGCAGGAAAAGATCGAGGAAGAGAATTTGTGAGTGGTCAATGCCAATCGGCAAAAAGGGGTTGAGGTCTATACTTCGCAGTTCAACATATTC
>Ga0315336_1001322_pt1 | contig 50019 bp, 29 predicted proteins | sample ASW5metaG_FD_204512 | JGI IMG/M metagenome (GOLD analysis project Ga0315336, IMG submission 204512) | Ammonia-oxidizing marine archaeal communities from Monterey Bay, California, United States - ASW #5 | ecosystem: Environmental > Aquatic > Marine > Intertidal zone | place: USA: California...
GTACCCACCGCGCCCGTCGCCATCGCCAGGAGAAGGACGGCCGCCGCCAGGAGCGACCAGCGGTGCTTTCGGGCGAGCTTGGTGGCCAGATACCGGGTGCTGGGCGGGCGGGCGGCCACCGGAGAACCATCGAGGTAGCTCTGCAGGTCGTCCGCGAGCTCAGCGGCGGTCGCATACCGCCGGTCGACCGTATCGATGGCCTTCATGACGATCCAGTCGAGATCGATCTCGAACGCCCGTTTCAGCGTCGCAGGCCGGCTATCGCGGAGGTCGGCGATCCGCACCCGCTCGTCCAGGGCGAGCTGTGAGAACCGGATGCTCGGTCTGGGGATCGCGTCGCCGGTCGCCAGCTTCTCGACCTGCTCGACGAGATTCGCCCCGTCACCGGGCAGCGGTGCGGCCCCGACGAGCAGCCGATGCAGCACCAGCCCGAGGGAGTACACGTCGCTTCGGGTGTCGAGCGCCTCGCCGCGAAACGCCTCCGGGGCCATGTACATCGGTGTGCCCAGCAGGCCTCCCGTCCGGGTCAGCGTCTCGTCGGTCAGGGGCGCCGCGGTTCCCTTGGCGATCCCGAAGTCGATGATCTTCGGGACCTGTCGTCCCTCCCGAACCATCACGAGGATGTTCTGGGGCTTCAGATCCCGATGGATCAGACCCTTCTGGTGCACGTGTTGCACGCCGCGGCAGACGTCGATGAACAACCGTATCCTTTCGTCCAACGTCGCATTGTCGGCGTCACATGCTTCGGTGATGGCGACGCCGGGCACGTACTCCATGGCGATGAAGGGCTGCCCGTCCTCGGTCAGCCCCGCGTCGTAGACCCGAGCCACATTGGCGTGGTCCAACCGCTCCAGGGCACGGGTTTCCGCCAGGAAGTGGCGCGCGACGTCGGCGGTGGTCGCCTGAGGGTGGACGAGCTTCAGCGCCACCTGCTGGTGGATCGGGTCGGTGCGCTCCGCGAGGTGCACGACGCCCGTGCCGCCCTCGCCGATCTGCCGGACGATTCGATACGGTCCGATGTTTGGACCTCTACGCAACGCACCTCCAGGCTATTCTACGACGAGCCGGGCGACCTCGATACGACAAGTGCGGTGCGGAGGTGTCGATGCGGTTTGTGAGCGCAGGGTTCTTCGCGTTGGTGGTTGGCTGCAGCGGTAAGGCTGACGAAGCTCCGACCTGGGATGACGTCGCGCCGATCTTCGAGGAGAGCTGCACGACCTGCCATCAAGAGGGGGGAATCGGTACCTTCGCGATGGAGACCTACAAGGGCACGACTCCGTATGCCGCCCAGATCAAACAAGAGGTCGCCGACAGGACCATGCCCCCGTGGCTGGTGACGGACGACGGCAGCTGTCAGGAGTACGAGGCCTCCACGACCCTGACCGACGAGGAAATCCAGACCATCTCGGATTGGGTGGACGCCGGCGTACCCGAGGGCACCCAATACGCGAAGCTGGTCCCGGCACCGCCACCGAGCCTCGACCGTCGAGACATCAGCTTCCAGACGCCGCTCTTCGAGCCCATCCCCGAGGGCATCCTCTTCGCGGAGAAGGACGAATACCGGTGCTTCGCCTGGGTAAATCCCACGGAGGAGGACGTGTTCATCACCGGCTTCGAGGTCGAACCCGGCAACGAGGCCATCGTGCACCACGTGATCGGCATGCCCGTCGATCCGTACGGCCTTTCCGGCACCGGCGAAACGACCAATGGCGAGGAGATCGCGACCCTGGACGGTTCCGACGGACGCCTGGGCTGGGGCTGCAAGGTGGGGGCCGGCGGCAAAGTCAAAGAGCGGGGCATGCCGGTGACCTGGGCACCGGGACAGGGCGGCGTCGAGTTCCCGGAGGGCTCCGGTTTCCGTCTCGAAGCGGACGACATCATTGTCTTCCAGGTGCACTACAACCTCGCCGATCCGCGGAATCTCGGTGGATCCGACACCTCTGAGATCTTCCTGCGCATCGAAGATCAAGTCGAGTCGGAGGCCTACATGGCCATGCCCGACCCCTTCCTGGATTCGATGGGCGCCTTCCCCAACTCCGAGTCGCTGCCACCCGGTGAGGAGGCCACCACCTTCACCTGGGAGATGTCGGTGCCCGAGCTGCTGGACACCGCATGGCTGTATGACCACGACGGAATCGAGACAGTGACCGTGCACAGCGTCGCCCCCCATATGCACGAGCTCGGTACCGAGCTGGAGCTCACCTTTATCCGAGAGGCGGGCGACGAAGAGTGCGGGGCAGAGGTTCTGGCGTGGGACTTCAACTGGCAGTTCCTGTACTTCTACACGACGCCGGTGACGCTGACGATGGCAGACCGGGTCCGAGTGAAGTGCACCTACGACACCAGCGATGTGGACCTGCCAACGCTCCCCGGCTGGAGCACCAAGAACGAGATGTGCTTGGCGGGCATGTACGTGACCACGAACTGACTGGCCAGGCGTTCGGTTCGTCACAAACGGAGGGTACACAGCCCCCGGTTACAGATAGTTACGGTCTGCAACGTCCGCGCGAATCGCGATTCTGAAGACGCTACCCTGACGGAAACAGGGGGCTCCATGAGTGTAGAAGTCAGTGGCAAGACGGTTGTGGTGACGGGCACCTTCGCGCAGAAACGAGGGGAGCTCAGCGCTCGCCTCGAGGCACTTGGAGCGAACGTCACCGGGTCGGTGTCGAAGAAGACCGACATCTTGTTCGCCGGCGCCAAGGCCGGTTCAAAACTCGCGAAAGCCGAGAAGCTCGGCATCGCCGTGTACGAGGAGTCGGCCCTGATGGCGCTTCTCGGTATGGGGGCATTGGGTGCGTCGGCGGTCGCCCCTCCCGAGGCGACCAAGGGCGTCTCGCTCGACATCAAAGGCAAGACCGTCGTCGTGACGGGCAAGCTTCAACTCATGACCCGAGACGAGGCCCGCATCGCTCTCGAGGAGCGGGGGGCGAAGACCTCCGGATCGGTGTCGAAGAAGACCGACCTCCTCATCATTGGCGAGCGAGCCGGTTCCAAGCTCAAGAAGGCCCAGGCGCTGGGCATCGACATCCTCACCGAGGCCGAGTTCAACGAGATCATCAAGCAGGAAGCCTCGGTGGTCGTGGCGCCAAAAGCCAAGAAGGAGGCAGCGGTTCCCGAGGGTTTCCAGGGCAAGACCTACCCGATCTTCGACGGCAAGAACATGTGCATGACCGGCAACCTGCAGACCTTCAAGCGGGCGGCACTCAAGAAGCTGCTCGTCGCCTCGGGCGCCAAGGTGAGCTCAACGCCGAACGCCAAGACCGACATCATGATCAGCGGTCAGAAATGGGGCTCCAAGCTCCGCGATGCCATTGCCAAGGGTGCGACCATCTGGAGCGAGGGCCAGCTGCTTCTGGCGCTGGACGGCCGCGATGTCGACGAGATTCCTTCCGGCGACGGGGTTCCGAATGGCGAGTTCCTCTCCGGCCTCGATGTCATCGAAGAGGGCGAGATCCCAGTCAAGTACGCTGATGGCGACCTCGTACTGAAGTGGAAGAAGGTCGCGCACAAGCCGCACCTGCGCTTCTGCGAGATGTTCGGCCACCTGTACGACACCGACCACCAGTACCTGGGCAAGATGTTCCTGGACGGCGAAGAGCTGACGGCCGCTGCCAACGAACTCTACGAGCTCTATGGCATCGAGACCTGGCGTCGCAGCCACTTCTGGGAGGACGGCAGCGACTTCCACGACGAAAGCCTCGAGTACGACGGAAAGCACGGGTTCAACGCCACGCCCCTTGTCAGGCGCGAGCACGACATCAAGGATCCCAAGTGGGACACGAGTGGCCGCCAGGGTGGAATGTCCAAACGCTTCGAGATCTCCGCCGACAGCCCGTGGTTCGGCGATGTCACCTGGGATCAGTGCAATATGTGGGTGATGGTCGACCCGGTGCGCAAGACGTACGCCACGGTCATGCACACCGCCCCTTACATCATTCGTCCCGAGCGCCCCTACGGCGACTGAAGAGGCCCCCATGGCGCTTCGCAGAGGCCTGGTCAACGGCCTGGCATCCCAGAATCCCCGCACGGTGCGAAAGACCCTGCTCGGGATCGCAGAACCCTCGGAATGGAACGCACTGCTCGAGGGCGCCGAGTGGGGTCGCGACGGCGTGCTCGAGAGCGGGCATCCCGAGCTGCAACGGTTCCGCAGGGTCGGGCGGAGAGTCAGCGATATTCTGGCTCTGGTCCTTCTCTATGCGCCCCCTGACGCCACGCGGGTAGCCGAGCTGATCGCCAGCGCCCGCGAGTTCTCCCTCAGTCCCAAGAACGCGTTCAGCAGGCGGGAGAATCGCTGGAGTCTGGAGGCGGAGCGCCTGGACCGGTTCGAAGGACTGCGGTCGTTGAGCCTCGGCGGACTGACCCTCACGGGCACCACGACCGTCGGCGTCACCCACATCGGCCTCCGCGACTGCATCGTCGGAGAGCCGGACTTCATGGCGAACTGCGTCGGCTTGACCTCGGTCTCCCTTCGATCGATGAATCTGAAGGGGGTGGCGTTGGCCGAGACCGTCGAGCGGCTCGTCCTCATGAACCTGAGGCTGCTTGCCGACTTGAGCGACCTTCCCGGCGCCGCGGCCCTGAAACATCTCTCGGCCTTTCGCTGCTGGGACCTCAAGCGCATGGACCTGAGTCAGCACTCCGCCCTGATCGATCTGCGGCTCGAGAGACTGTGGGAGCTCGATACGCTGTGCCTTCCAGAATCCCCGTCCGCCCTCCGAAAACTCTTCATGCGCGATGTCCCTCGCGTCGCCCTGGATGGCATCACCGGCAAGGTCGAAGGCGCCACCATCGAGCGCGTGGGAACCAACGTCAGACGTGCCAAGGCTAAAAAGGTGGCACCGTCGGTGCTGAGCGATGAGCTCGCCGACAACCTTCATTCCGACGACGGCCCCTTCGTCTCGTCCGCGCTTCGCAGCATGGACAAGGAGGCCTTCAAAGAAGTGCTCGAAGGCGTCAAGTGGGGGAGGAGCGACAAGCTCGAGACCGATCACGAACTCTTGAGTGACCTCGAGGACCCGCACTCCCTGCTCCTGGCCGTCTTGCTGCACGCGCCCTCCATGGGGGTTGCCACCAAGCTCCGCAACCGACTGAAGGGAACCCTGCAGTGGTCGCCACCCGATCGCCAAGGGCGTTGGCCGCTCTCGGCGAAAGCGCTCCTCGCCTGGCACCTGGACCACATTGCGCTGTCGAATGTCGCGCTCACCGATCTCGAAGCGCTTGCGAACTCCGGTCCACGAAAACTGACCCTGAACAACTGCGATGTCGATGTCGCGAGCCTGCGCGCCCTCGAGGCCATCGAAACGCTCGTGCTCACCGACATGCCCGTCGAGTCCCTGCGTCTTCCGTCCGGTCTCAAGGCCCTGCATCTGGGCGCGCACACCGGTGTCGAGGGTCTCGATGGCTACAGCGGAGGTGCGCTCGAGGAACTCCACTTGAGCGACCTGTCGATTGCGAGCCTGGATGGAATCGAGCGGTGGCCCACGTTGAGGGCGGTCACCCTGTCGCTGCTGGATGGGCTGACATCACTGGAGCCGTTGTCGCGATTGCCGGCCCTGGAACGCGCCGAGGTCCACTCCTGTCCCGACGTAGTCGACCTTCGCGGCCTGCCGACGGGTCCACAGATCGCTCTGGACGGCCTGGGTATCACCGATCTCGCTGGGCTCGGCGCCGACGAAATCACCACTACATTGTCCCTTTCGAGCTGTGCGGAGCTGACAACTCTCCGCGGTATCGCGGGTTTGAGCCGGTTGACGAGCGTGACCATTCGCTCCTGCCCCAAGCTCGTCGATGTGTCGGCACTCGCCGTTCTCCCTCGGCTCAGACTGCTCGACCTACGCGATGCGAGCGGGCTCACCCACATCGGCGCACTCGTGGGGGGCCCGGTCAAGGCTGTGGCGCTTCACGGAACGGGCGTGGTGGCGGACTCCGTGCACCCCGATCTGGTCTGGCACTGCACCTGGGACGAGGAAGTGGAGATGGAGGAGGTGGCGAAGCGATTCCCTCCCCCACCCGAGCACTTTGTGCTTCCCAAGGGGGAAAAGAAACAGGTCTCGGCGCTGCGGAAGCTGTTCAAGAGCAACAACCTCGAGTCGATCAAGTACGCGCTGGAGCTGGTGAGGGCCCTTCAGAATCCGATGATCTACGAGACGCTGCTGGCCGGCGCGGCACTCCGAACCAAGGGCATCTGGAGTGGTTCCCGGGTGGTCTCGAAGAAGTTTCCGAGGGCCTACGGTCAGTATGCCTTGATGGGCATCGTGGCTTCGGCGCCCGATGACTGCGCGATCGCCGCCCACATTCGCGCCGAGGTGGTCGAGCTCGACATCACCGGCAACGACACGCAACACTCCCCCTTCGACTTCATGCACCTCGAGGCCTTTTCAGCCCTGGAGATCCTGCACATCGACCGGGTCGGGCCGATCCTGACTGGACGCTCGGCCCCAGCGCTCCCGTCCCTGCGCAAACTCTATGTTCGCAAGCTGGAGGCCCTCGAGGATCTGCAGTGGATCACAGCCGCGCCGAAGCTCGAGGTCTTGTCCTTCAAGAACACGCCGCTGAAGTCGATCGCCGGAATCGAGAAAGCGAAGGGGCTGCGCTCCATCGAGTTCTGGTCGAGCCCAGTAGAGGACCTTGTTCCTCTGTTGTCGCTGACCAAGCTGGAGAGGGTCTACATCCAGGGTCACTCGGGTGGCGAGGTGGCAGCCGAACTCGCCAGCCGCGGTGTCAAACTGCGCTGAGCATTCGACGGAGATGGCATGAGCGAGGAACTACTCCTTCACGGGGCAACCCTGGACGCCGAGGCGCTGCAGCGCTTTCTGGGCCACGTCTTCGGCGCGAACGCGAGCGCCCTCGCCAATGGCGAGGCGGCAACGCCGGTGTGCATCTGGGGAACCCACGGCATTGGCAAGACCATGCTGGTCGAGAAGTATACGGTAAAGAACGGGTGGAAACTGGCCTACTGTGCTCCGGCCCAGTTCGAGGAGATGGGAGATCTGCACGGTCTTCCGGTCATTCAGGAGCGGGAGGATGGGACCACCGAGACCGAGTTTGCGCCCCCATCCTGGGTTCCCCGCGAAGCCGGCCCCGGCATCCTCCTCCTCGACGACCTCAACCGCGCCGACGACCGGATCCTGCGCGGTTTCATGCAGCTCCTGCAGCGAGGAGAGCTGGCCAGTTGGGGGCTGCCGGAAGGGTGGCAGATCGTCGCAACCGCGAACCCCGAGGGCGGCGACTACTCGGTCACCCCGATGGACGACGCGATGCTGACCCGAATGCTGCATGTGAGCATGGAGTTCGACGCCAAGGCCTGGGCGCGCTGGGCGGTCGATGCGGGGGTGGACCCGCGCGGCATCAACTTTGTCCTCACCTATCCAGAGGCGGTCACTGGCCGAAAAACCACGCCCCGCTCCCTGTGCCAGTTCTTCGCCCAGATCGCCAACATCCCGGATCTACGCACCCAATTCGACCTGGTGCACAACCTGGGCATGAGCGCCCTGGACGACGTGACGGTGCAGATCTTTGCGTCCTTCGTCAACGACAACATGACCTTGCTCCTCGACCCCGAGGAGATTCTCGACCAGTTCAGTCCGGGCGAGACCAACGAGAAGATGAAGGCGCTGGCGTGGGACGACGAGACCCTGCGCGTGGACCGGTTGGCGACCGTCTGCACCCGGCTGTACCTCCACCTCGTGCATCCCTCGTACAAACCGCAGGACCGCCATCGCGAACCCCTGGTGAACTTCACGATCTTCGAGGATCTCCCGAATGATCTGCGGTTGACCTTCCACCGCGACTTGATCGCCGAGGCCCCCGAGACCGTCGTCCGTTGGCTGCGAGACCCCCGCCTGGCGAGCTTGGCCCTGGCCGGTCTGTGAGCGACAAGAAGCCGACGAAAGCAGCTCGGAACCTCGCGAAGAAAGCCCGGACTGAGCTGTCCCGTGCCATCACCACCCTTATCCTCTCCGAGCCCTTCTATGGCCATGTGCTCTCCGGGGTCGTGCGGGAGACTCGGGACATGGGCACTGCAGGAGTCGGGCTTCGAGCTGGCCGGGTTCGCCTTGCGGTAGACCCGACCTTCTTCGTCAAAACACTACGCAAAGGCGGGGAAAGAGTGGCCGTCGTCAAACACGAGGTGCTGCATCTGGTGCTCCGCCACCTCTTCCGGCGCGATCTCGACCGCCACGACCCACTCCTCTTCAACATCGCGGCCGATCTGGTCGTCAACCAGCTCATCGGGCGTTGGCCTCTGCCCGAAGGCGCCATTCTTCTGTCGACGTTCCCCGATCTCGGCCTCGAACCCGACCAGACCGTGGATTGGTACTACAGCAAGCTGCGCGGCATCGGCGACAAGAGTCCATTGAGTGCGGGGGCTGTTCGCGAGCGGCGCGCCGCCGATGAGGCCTGGCACTCCGACCACTCGCATTGGGGTGACTGTGGACCGGCGGAGCGAAAGGTCGCCGAGGTCGATCTCGGGGGCCAGATCGTGCGCGCCGCGCGACGGACCGACGCGGCGCATATCGCCGGGCTACCGGGACTGGTCCAGGGGGCACTGCAGTCGTGGATCGAGTCCCAGCAACCCTCCATCGACTGGCGGCGGGTCCTGCGGATGTTCGGTGCCAGCAGCCGTCGGTCGCGGATCAAGTCGACGATGCGCCGGCCGAGCAAGCGGTACGGGACCTTTCCCGGGCACCGGGTTCGTCGATTCGCGAAGCTCGTCGTCGCCGTAGACACGAGCGGCTCGGTGCACGACGACGAATTGGGTCGCTTCTTCGGCGAAATACACGGACTCTGGAGGAACGGCGCCGAGATCCAGGTCGTGGAGTGCGACGCGGCGGTGCAGCGCACCTGGACCTACCGTGGAAAGCGGCCGGCGACGGTCATGGGTCGTGGAGGAACCTCTTTTGACCCCGTTTTCCGCTGGATGCGGGAGCAGCGTGACTCCTTTGACGGCTGCATCTACCTCACCGATGGCGAGGCGTATAGCCCCGTGGTGAAGTCGCCAGCCAAGGTGCTGTGGGTCATCACCCCAAACGGTACGCAGAGTCTGGAGCACCTGAAGGGCCGCACGATCCGCATGCCGCGTCTTACTCCTTATGATTCCAGGGCGCCGCTGGGTCCGCCATGATCGGCTCTGGGATCCTCCCCTTTACGCTCACGAGAGCGGGCATTGTGAGCAGCACCTCCGGATTTTCGCACCCTTTCCGCAAGCGGATTTTCTCCAGACCTGGATGGCTGGCGAGGGCAGCGAGATCTGCGGGCTCGTGGCACTCCAGCTCCCGAAGCCACGGCATCTCGGCGACCGGGGCCAGGGTCTCGTATCGAGTCTCGAGGGAGCGCAGCGTCGTCAGCAGGGCGAGATCCTGCACATCGTCGAGCCTTCCCCCATATCGGATCGACAGCGTGTTCAGGCCCAGATGCACCAAATCGGCAGGGGAGGCGCGGACACCCAGCTTGAGAGTCGCCAGCGAGGGAAGACCACTGAAATCGTCGATGTGAGTGGAGATGAGCTCGAGCACTTCGAGGTTCGAGGCGCCCGCGAGCCAGTCCAGGTTGGACACGTGCGCTTGGTAGAGCTGCACCTCGCGTAGGCTCGGCCAGTCCGGGCCCGCGTCGACCATCGGACCCGCCCGTGACACAGTGAGTTTCTCGATACCCAGGGCCGCCAGATGCTTCGGGTGAATGTCGGCCATGCCCCAATCCGGTCGCTTCGCCGTCAGGGTCAGCTGGGTCAACCCTTCGCGGAGGGCGTGGGCCTTGGTGCCCAACGGTGCCGCTCCGATGAGGCCAGTCAGGGCATAGACACCCTTGATCCCGGAGAAGCCCGAGCATACGAGGCGGTTTCCCCAGGCGTAGGGCTGGCTGTCTTTGTGGGGTACGACTTTGGCCTTTCCGACGAGACTGTCGAAGACCTCAACAGTTCCGAGGGCGCGGGCGAGCTCGATGCCCTGGTCGATCATCTCCACGGACTTGGAACGGAGGAGCTTGCGAATGGCCGCAAGGTGCTGCTTGCGTGTCGGAGTCTGGACCGGTGCAGACTCCGGAGGCTGCCGTGCCGCCAGCTCAGCGAGGTCGGCGCGCATGCTCCACGTGCACTTCCAGCGATGTTCCTTGGGTACATCGCGGCGAGCGATGGACGTGTCGTTGATCTTGATCGCCCGCACATTCGGGTGACCCACCAGTTCTCCGAGTGTCTGTGTCGCCTCGTTGTAGCTGAAGTCGACGATCCGAAGATTGGGTATCCGTCGGAGATCCGAGAGGTCGGAGACCGGCACGCGGCGCACCTCGATCGTGTGAAGTTGGGTGCAGACCTCCAATCCGTCCAATGACTCGAGCTTGTCGCACTCATGCAGCGTGAGCTTGCGCAGAGACGTTGGGACGCCATGGAGCGACGTGAGAGCGCTGCCGCTGAAGAACAGTTCCTCGACATCGTCGGGAATGCCGTGCAGCGACTGCACGAGAAAACCACTGAGATAGGGACTCTTGTTCCCGAGGAATGGATAGTCTACGAGACTGGTGAGCCCGACGTCCCGGCAGTTGAAATGCAGATCGGGACGGGGGTTCCAGCCGCTGCAGCTCTTCAATTGGGGGCAGCCGGCAATCTGAAGAGACGTGAGCTTGGGGCAGTCCGAGAACGGGTCGAGCTCACCGATGTCGCTCCATCGTATCGACAGCCTCTCCAGCGTAGGCGGCAGCTTGCCGAGGGCTTCCAGTGGACTCTCGATGAGACTCAAGCCGGTCATCCCACTTGCCGCGATGTCTCCGAGGCTCCGGGTGGGGGTTCGGCGAAGGGTGGCGCTCGCCAGCTTGCGAAGGTGGGCCCAACCTCGAAACTCCTCGACTGGACAGCCGGTGATCTTCAGATCTTCCAGAGCGGGAAAAGCCGCGCCGAGGATTGCAAGGTCCGCAACGATCTCGCACTTCCGCATCGTCAGCGAGAATACGGTGGGACACCGCGGGAACTGCACCTTCTTCAGATCGAAACCTTCGAGATGCAGCTCGGTCAGCTGCGTGAAACGACCGAGGTCGAGGTCGTCCAACTCGCCGTCCGCAGCGGTCCACTTGAGCGATGTACGGGATGCAGCGTGCGCGCGAACGAGCGGTCCCGGATCGGGCGCTACCATGACCCAATAGAGCTGAAGTTGGGCGGCCTTCTTCTGCCATTGGCTATTGTCCCAGGCGGTTCCGAGGCTTCGCTTGAGCGGGTGCTTCTTCGCGAAGATCTTCTCGAGGAGGCCACTGTCGAGCGCGATGGCGCGTGCCGCCGGCCGCCAGATCTCCTCGTTTGAATCCGTGAGCGCTTCTCGCAGTGGCTTGGGGACAGACATCATCTAGGCCTGCGCGATCTCCACCCTCGACGTCCCCAGACGCAGCTGGTGGGTGAGAGGCCGGCGCTCGACGAGGTGGGCCGCCCCGCTGACACCCTTGCCACTCAGCAGCTTGCGGGCGCGAAACACGTGCATGTTGAGCTGGTCGTTGTCCAGAAGCAGCATGCGGCACAGGTCGTCGCGGTAGATCCACCCCCGGTCACTATCCAGGACCTCCGGCAGCTCGAGATCCGCCAGGCGCTGCCGAGCCAGGGTGAGCAGCAGGTAGTTGTAGACGCTCTCGGCGTGGGCAAGCAGGTCGTGCTCCAGCAGGATGTCCAGGGCTATCTGCTCCTCGTCCTTGCTCACATCGAACCGGAAAGTGAGGTCCTGCAGCATCACCGCTCGCTTGCCCATCGTCAATGTCGAAACCGCGATATCAGGAAGTCGCACCCGCCACTGCCGACCGGCGCATTCCACACGGCCCATGTCGCTGACCTCGAGGGTCCCGGCGTGATTCTCGGCCACCCAGCCGCCGCGGAGGTCCCGATAGATCGTCAGGAGCGGCTGATTGTCAGAGGGCAGAACCAACAAGCCATCCTCCCCAACGCGAACCTCGCCGTTGTCATCGGCGCGAGCGGAGATGGTCGGCGGGTCCACGGTCTCGACCAGCCAGCCGTCTCGGGCGTGGCCAAATGAGAGCGCCATCCCGGCATGAATGTCCACAGCTCGGCCTTGGGAAAGCCGCTGGCCGTCGATGAAGGTGCCGTTGCTGCTGGCCAGGTCCCGCAGCTCCCAGGCGCGACCGGTCCAACTCAGGCGCGCGTGCTCCCAGGAGACCCGCTCGTCGGTCAGGGCCAGGTCACTGTGGGGAGAACGCCCCACCAGACAGCGAGAGGGCAGGTGCAAAGTGTGATTGCCTATCGAGGAGCGGAGGATCGCCATGGGCCTATGGTAGATCCGCGCGCTACGCCGGGCAAATCGCGCCCGCTACAATGCCGACGCACCCTTCGCCCCGGACCCCACTGCGTGCCCAAGGACCTCGGCCCCACCGGAACCCTCAAGGCCAGGGCAACCGACGAAGCCCCGCTCTACACCGGCGATGTCCTCGACCTGCCAGAGCGGTACACCGATCTGGGTCGCATCGCCGAGGGCGGCTCGGGAGAGGTCCGGCGGGTGCGAGACAACGTGCTCGACCGGGTTCTGGCGATGAAGATCCTGCACGTTCACCACGTGAGCCGGAAGACCCGAAAGCGCTTCGAGGCCGAGGCCCGGGTGATGGCGCGGCTGCAGCACCCCGGCATCGTCGCCGTGCACGATGTCGGCGTGCTGCCGGATCATCGCACCTGGTACACGATGAAGGAGGTTCGCGGACGGACATTTCTGGAGGTCATCGACGAGCTCCACGACACCACCCAGGACCAGGGCTGGAACTTCCGCCGGGTGCTCGCGAACTTCCAGCGGGTGTGCGAAACCGTCGCCTTCTCCCACAACCGCGGCATCGTGCATCGTGATCTGAAGCCGGCGAACCTGATGGTGGGGGAGTTCGGCGACATCCTCGTCATGGACTGGGGGCTGGCGCGCGACATGAGCGTCTGGGCCGAAGAGGAGGCGGAGCCCGACTCGCTCTCCGACGGAGACCACACCCAGGATGGCGATGTTCTCGGCACACCGTCCTACATGCCTCCCGAGCAGGCCTCTGGGGACAGCGAGATGGTCGGGCCATCCTCCGATGTCTATTCACTGGGCGCGGTGCTCTATCAGTTGCTCGCCGGTCACCCTCCGTACCGCGGATCGACGGCCTACGAGATCCTGCTCAAGGTGCTCTCCGGCCCCCCACAAATGCCCTGGGGACCGGGGATCGGCGGACCTGAAGCCGCAGATCTGTGGCCGCTGGTCAACCACTGCATGGAGCGGGAGCCCGAGAAGCGACCGTCCGCGGCCCAGCTGGTGCGGGCGCTCCAGGACTGGCTGGATGGCGCCCGACGCCTGGAGCAGGCCCTGGAGATTGTCGACGACGCCCGCGCCCTCGAGCCGCGCATCAACAAGGTGCGTTCCGAGGCCACGGCGCTCCGGGCCGAGGCCACCGAGATGCTCGAGGCGATCAAGCCCACCGCTCCGGAGGACGACAAGCTCCCGGCCTGGACCCTCGAAGATCGCGCCGCCGAGCTCGAGCGCGACGCCACCCTGGTGGAGACCCGCTGGCTGCAGACGCTCCGCTCGGCCCTCAATGTCGCACCCGACCTCCCCGAGGCCCACGCCCGCCTCGCACAGCACTACCGGGGCCGACTGCAGGATGCCGAAGAGAGGCGAGATCCGCACAAGATCGCCAGCTTCGAGGCCCTGCTGCGGGATCACGACCGCGGTCAGCACGCCGCGTATCTGAACGGTGCCGGCGCCGTGACCCTGGTGACGACCCCGCCCGGAGCCGAGGTGCTCCTGCATCGGTACGTGCCCTACGGTCGCCGCCTGGTGACCGAGGAGGTCCGCAGCCTGGGCACGACGCCCCTGGTGGAGGAGCCCCTGGAAAAGGGCAGCTATCTCCTGGAGCTTCGAATGGATGCACACCACACTGTTCGCTATCCGGTGAACATCGAGCGGGGTTCCCACTGGGCAGGCATCCGCCCCGGGGACAGCGAGCCGACGCCCATCTGGCTCCCACCCGCGGGCGCCATCGGTCCGGACGAGCTGTACATCCCCGCGGGGTGGTTCATCGCCGGGGGCGACCCCGAGGCGGCGGAGGTCCTGCCCCGACAACGGGTGTGGGTGGACGCCTTCGCCATCGACCGGTTCGCGGTCACCAACCGCGCCTATCTGGCGTTCCTCAACGATCTGGTCGTCGCCGGCAGGCCCGACGAGGCCCTGGCGGCGGCCCCCCGGGACAAGACGAGCCACCGGGACGACGGGGCGAGGCTGGTGTACAACGTGTGCGACGATGGGCGATTTTCGCTGAAGACGGTCGACGTCGACACCCGCACCCGGCTGCCCCCAGGTTCGCCGCTGATGTTCGTGAGCTGGCACGGCGCGAGGGCCTTCTGCGAGTGGCGCAGCGGCAGGGAGGGTGGGCGCTGGCGCCTGCCCGACGAGCTCGAGTGGGAGAAGGCGGCCCGGGGGGTCGACGGTCGCTTCTTCGTGTGGGGCGACCACCCGGAGTCGACCTGGGCCTGCGTACTCGGCGCTCACACCGACGACCCGACGCGGATGGACGTCGACACCTTCCCGCTGGACTGCAGCGCCTATGGTGTTCGCGGGATGGCGGGGAATGCCCGGGACTTCTGCGAGAACCTGTGGCAGGCCGACGGCCCCGACACGCCGGGTGGGCTGCTCCGACCCGTTCCGGCCGACGACGACGACGACGAGTACCGCTCCGTCCGCGGGGGTGCGTGGGCGAGCGTCATCCATCACTCCCGGGTGGGCTCGCGGTTCGGGGCTCGACCGGGAATCGGCTTTGCCAACGTCGGCTTCCGGTGCGCCCGCAGTCTGGACTAGACCACTAGAGCGCCTGGTTGTACCCATCCCAATCCGACAGCGGGTAGGCATTGCCCGTACTCACCCGCTCGAAGGTGATGAGGTTGTCCTCGGACGACTCGATGTCGTTGAACGTCGCGCCGGTGATCGACTTGTACCACTTGACCCGCTCGACCTCGTTCTCGCCGCTCACGAAGTCCACCACCATGTAGCGGTCGTCGCTGTCGGCCTCGAAGTGCCGGTCACCGCTCGGCGTCCCCGAGTAGTTCGTCCAGGTCGCGGTGGCGCCCAGGGTGAAGTCGTGGCGCTCGCCGGTGGTCGCGATGCGGTCGCCTGTCAGCGAGTCCTGGCAGTAGCTGTCGCACTCCGGATCCGCGCCCGAGGTGCTGCAGACGTCGTCGCTGCCGCAGTCGATGGCGGCGCCGATGACCAGGTTGTAGCTCTCGGCGTTGTCGAGGCCCTTCCAGCTCTCGGCGTCGACCTTCCAGTACTCGGTGTCTTTGGTCAAGGTGTAGCCCCCGATGCTGAGGTCGTCCTCGCCGACGACCGCGATGGTCGCAAAGATGTCGCCTCCCGTTCGCAGGGAGTAGATCCGGAAGCCGTTCACGTCGGGGTGCAGCTGCCGATCGTCCTTCAGTGCGCGGTTCGGATCGTCGTCGGTGGCGACGCTGGACTCGGTGCCAATGGACAAGAAGGGCATATCCTCGACGCCGTCGCCCCCGTACACCTCGGGGGTCTGCTCGAAGCCCAGGACCTCGAGCATGCGGCCGGAGCGGTCCACCAGCTCCCCGTAGCTCACCGTCGCCAGGCTCCTGTCGTCCTCGCGACTGATCTCCCACCGCTCGGTCAACGTCACCATCGACCAGGTGAAGGCGCCGTGGGCCATGCCGCCTAAATAGGCCTCGTAGGACGGATTTCCCTCGGAGGCGGCGGAGAGGATGCGCTCCTCCAGCTCGCTGAACTCGTTAACGGCGTCAGCCGGGGCTTCGGCTCCGACCAGGGCGCGGCCGGTGATGGTCGGGTCGTCAGAGTCGTCCTTTGCGTGACAGGCATCGAGGATGAGGGTCACCTGGTCCTGGGCGTCGGTGGCGCGCAGCCGATCGGCGATGTCGGCATAGGAGATGGCGTTGTCGAGCTCGGAGCCACTCAAGTCCGAGGGCCCGAGAGCCTTGCCCACACCCTCTTTGTAGAGCCCATGCCCGGAGAAGGTGATGAGTCCGTTGGCCGTCGGGTCCTCGCCCAACTTCGCGGCCAGCCAGTCGACCCCTTCCAGGATCTTGTCGTGGGTGGCGTTGCCGAGCTCACTCTTTTGGCCCCCTGGCCCCAGTTCGAACGGGGCGTCGAGGATTCCGGGCGTGGTGAGGACCCGCGTCCGCGGTGCCGGGACGCCAATAGCCTGCGTCATGCGCCACCATAGGTTCGCGTCATTCACAGCGCCCTTGAGGTCCGAGGTCTCCGCCTCGTTGCCGACGGATTCGTCGAAGATCTGGTAGTCGTTCACCCCGATGATCAGCGCATAGGTGTTGGAGGGTTCTCCCTCGTAGACATCCAGATTCAGGGCGCCCAGCGGCGTCTTGTCGATGATCTGCGCCGGTATGTTCTTGGCCGCACAGCCTCCGATAAGGGCGGTCAGGCCGATCAGGGGAAGGTAGTGACGCATGGGTGCTCCTGGGTCGGGACGGGGAGTGTAGCGACAGTCTCTGCCGCGCGGGCAAAGCCGGGCCATTGAACGCGCTTGCAAGCTCTTGCATCGCCGGAGGCAAGGGCGATGCAAGAGCTTGCAAGAGCACGCAATGGTCGCGCATCGCCGCACTTCCGAGAATCGGAAGAAGCAGCGGGAGCGGTAGTGGACGCCCAAAAACCCCTGTACAAGACCGTCGTGCACGACACCGATCACTCGGCGTTCCGGCTCGCGGTCATGGAGGCGACTGCCGTCATCGGCCGCGTCTTCGCCTTCGACAAGAACGCCCGTCGCGCCCTCGAACACGTGGTCTCAGCCCGCAGTGTGCTCCGGCGGGTCGTCATGCTCCACCGCCGCGGACGCCGCACGGTCGGCTACCATTTCCTGACCTACGAGACCGTCGAGCTCGAGGGGCGCAGGGTCTGTGTCTGTCGTTCGCTCGCCGGCTTTCAGCCCGGAAGTCGCGGCACGCACAGTCTTGTAAGAGAGGCCTTCGTCACCACACTGCGAGTGCTTCTCCAGGTGCGGATGCCGATGTACTTGATCACGGTGAGCGCGACGCCGTCGGACTACAAGTCGCTCGCCACGGCCACAAATCAGCTGTACCCCTCACCCGGATATGGTGGCGACGACCTCACCCCCGCGGTCCTCGAGGCCTGCATGGCCGATTGGCAGGCTCCATCCTCCTATGTTCCGCGCATCGGTGAGGTCACGAAGCCCGATCCGGACGTCGATAGCGACTTCTTCCTCGCCCGACGTCCGCACTACCGCGACGGCATCGGGCTGCCGGTGTGCGTGCCCTTGAACCTCCGGACCGTCATGTCGCTGGCATTCACCTCGGGAGAGACGCGAACACTGAGGCGGTAGACTGCCGGCCCGTGCGGTTCTACCTCGGCTCTACCAGGAGCACTTCGACGCCGGGGAATACGAGCAAGCCAATCTCCCACCCCTTTGCGTGGGCGGCGTTCATCGTGTCGGGCGACGCCCGCGAGAGTCGGGCACGCCAGTTGCCACGACACCCGCCCAACCCCACGCCGGGGCGTCCTCGTCGATGAGAGACCGCTGCGCCCGCAACAATGCGTCCGCTGGACTTAGTTTCCCGCGCAGCCACTGATCGTAGAACCGCTCCATGATCTCTGCGGACTGCTCGTCACCGACCGCCCATAGGGTCATGACCAGCGATCCGGTACCGGCGATGGCGAACGCGCGTCGCAAGCCGAGCACACCCTGACCCGAACGGATCTCCCCAAGTCCGGTCTCGCAGGCCGACAACACCACCAACTCGGTCCCCGAGAGGTCCAATGCAGCCACCTCTGCCGCGGTCAGGATCCCATCCTGCACCGCTAGCGGCTCTGGGGGCCGGTTGGCACCCGCCAGGACGATGCCCGACATCAACATCGGGTCGTAGCCGACACCACCAGAACCATCGAGAGCGGAGATACATCCTTGGTCTCGAGCGAAGAAGCCGTGGGTGGCGATGTGCACGACCCGCTTGCCAGGCAGGCCGTTCTGGATCGCCTCCTCTGTGGCCTGGTCCCCGGTCAGGTGGGTGGCCGGCTCGACGCGACCGCCAAGCCGTTCGGCCTCGGCGACGGTTCCGGGGAGAAAGGACCAGTCGCTGCGCGTGCAGGGCGCGGCTGCGGAGCCCCTCACCCCTTCGTACTCGCCAACGGCGCCCCCGAAGTCGACGCCCCCCACCACCAAGGACCCCTCACCTCTCGGCATGGGTAGGAACAGGTCCTGGGCGCGGTCGAGCATGCCAATGTCCACGTGTTCCAGGAGGTAATCGCCGTCCGACATCGGAAGGGCCCCGAGAGGAGCGGCCGCCAGCGTTCCATCGGGGATGAGGAGCACCCGCCGGGCTCGCCCCACCGATGGGGCGATGGGGTCCCAAACCAGCGCCGCGAGCGCCTCCCCACGGTCGCTGATGCGTTGGGGAAAGCTGTTCGGGTTGGCCAGGACGTCCCGCCAGCCGGCGACGGCATCGTCGATGTCTGCGGCCAGACCGAGGTCGACGCGATGCACCTCACAGCGCCGGTTCGTGACGACGAACGCGACATAACGGGCGGCATCATCCTCGAGTATCCGCAACACATCCACCAAAGCGGTGTGGGCTGGGAGCGCCTTGCAGACGCGCTCCGGGGTCGCCCGTTCGGTCTCGTGACGACGCGCGTAGGTTGCGCTCTGATCGAGCAGGATGCGTTCCAGCCCTTCGGCCTCGCTGGCCAGAGCAACCAGCTGCTCCCGCCGACGCTGCGCAGTTTCTCCGCTCCCGCCGTCTGCCAGGGCCAGGCGGGCAACCTGGGCGCGCTTGGCCCGCAGCATGAGGGCGGTCTCTGCCAGCCCCAGCTCGTCGAAGGCGAGCGCGCGCGCCGAGCGCTGCTTGGCCGCCACAGAACCCTTGAATCGGAGGACGTTCGCCCACGCCTCGCGGGCATCCTCGGGCCGATCGAAGACCGCGAGCCACCGATCGAGCATCTGGGTCAGCGTCGGCAGGTAGCGAAGCGCCTCGCGTTCAGTGAGGCCATCGAGCAGGTCGAGCCGCCGCCGGGTGAGTTTCATGACCTCGCGCATCGACACTCTCGCTGCGTCGTCTTCTCCCAGCTCTCGCTGCGCTCCGGACAGATTGGACAGGCCCCCGATGAGACGGGGATGCCCGCCGCGCCGGTCGGCCCTCCAGATGGCGTTGGCCTCCTCGTACAGCTCGAGCGCTGCGGTGGTATCGCCCTGGGCCCGCCTCACGATTCCCAGGTTGCTCAAGCTCTGAGCGACGTCGGGATGGCGATCCCCGAGGGCCGCTCGTCGCAGGGCGAGGCTCTCCTCATTCAGAGATTCTGCGGTATCGAGATCGCCGAGCTGTCGGGCCAGGGATGCCAGATTGTTGAGCGCAGTTGCGATCGCTGGATGACCGGGTCCGCGCGCCGCCCGCTGAATGGCGAGACTCTCCCGATAGAGCGCCTCACCGGCACCGAAGTCACCCTGCACTACCCGCAAATGGCCCAGATTGGTCAGACCGGTGGCGACGTACGGGTGTTCGGGCCCGACGGTTGATCTCCAGGTCTCCAGCGCTTCCTCGAACAGGAGCGACGCGCCATCCAGGTCTCCGAGGGACTGCAGCAGGTGGGCGAGATTGTTCAGGCTCCCTGCGACGGCCTCGTGATGGTCCCCAAACGCGGCTCGGCGGCGCTCCAGGCTCTCCTCATAGAGCGCTCTAGCCGACACCAGATCTCCTGCCGACTCTCTCAACACGCCGAGATCGTTGAGGCTGGTCGCCACCAATGGGTGATCGGGTCCCAGGACCTGTCTTCGGATGGCGAGAGCCTCCTCGTACAGGGGCCGGACCCGATCGTTGTCGCCCAATGCGAGCCAGATTCCTCCCAATTCGCTCAGGCTCTCGGCGACCCGGGAATCGCTGTCTCCGACTGTGCGTCGGCGAATCTCCAAGCGCTCGGAGTAGGCGACCCGCGCGGCTTCGAGATCGCCCTCCTCTTCGGCGATGTGGCCCAGGGTTCCCAGGCCGTCAACGAGACCGGGATGGTCGAGGCTGCGCCATATCTGTATCGCTTGGTCGATCCTCTCCCGGGCAGTGGCCCAGTCTCCCTGCCGACGCAGGACCGCAGCGAGGTTGTTGAGCGTCAGCGCGACGTGTGGATGCCCGTCACCGACGGTCGACATCAAGATGCGCAGCGCCTCATCGAACGACGTTCTCGCCGCGTCCAGATCCCCCAGCTCCAGCCAGACCGTCGCGATGTTGTTGTGGCTCTCGGCCAGGTTCCGGTGCGAATCTCCCAGGGCCGACCGGCGAATGGCCAGCGCCTCTTCGAAGAGAGCAAGCGCCCCGTCGAGGTCGCCGGCCGCCTGCTCGACACGGCCGAGGCCGCTCACGCAGTCCGCCACTTCGCTGTCATCGTCCCCATACGCCGCACGGAGGAGCTCGCGGCTCTCCTCGTAGAGCGACCGAGCGATATCCAGGTGGCCGAGCCCCATGTGCACGGACGCGAGGTTGCGCAATCCGTTGGCCCGGTCGGGGTCATCGGGCCCGAGGGTGGCCAGATCGATGGCGACGCTCTCCTCGTAGAGGGGACGAGCGGCGTCGAGGTCTCCGGCGGCCTGTCGGAGATTCGCCAGATTGTTGAGGCTGACCGCAAACTCGGAGTGTCCCGGGGAGAGCTCGGCGCGTTGGATTCGCACGATCTCCTCGGCTGCGGCCGTCGCCCCAACGATGTCACCCACCCCATAGGCCTCCATCAGCTGGGCCTCCAGGCTCGGAACGGCCTCCAGCCCAAGCTCCTCGGCGGGATCGGCCCACCCGAGGGAGAAACTGGCGAAGAGGAAGGGCAAGAGCGCTTGCACGGCGCCAGTGTCGCTCAGATCGAGCCGGCGGCGTCTCCAGGGACGCGAACGCCCACGCTGGGGCTATCATCTGGCCGTGACCTCCCTGCTCCTGGCCGCTGCCATCGCCACCGCCGCGCCTGTCGCCCGTTGCGGGGAGGCGGACGTCGACGCCGCCTATGCTCACACCGTGGCCAAACTGGCGGCCTTCCTGAAGGTCGACCCCTCGGACTGCGAGACGCTGCGCGAGAAGCTCCTGAAGGCGGACTACATCAACCTCAACGGCGACGGCGTGAGCGACCTGTCTCCGCTGGAGGGCCTCACGAAGGTCGAGCGGTTCTACGCCGAGGACAACGAGATCTCCGACCTCTCTGCACTGGCCGGATTCTCGAAGCTTCGCCAGCTTCTGGTCGGCCGGAACCAGATCCGCGACCTGTCCCCAATCGCCGGCCTCCCACTGCAGGAGCTGGACGTGCACGACAATCCCCTGGAGGCACTCGACGGTCTTCCCCTCCTCCGCGAGCTGAAGCTGTCCCTGTCCCAGGAAACCGTCTTCCGAGCTGCCGGGATGCCGCGACCGGAGATGATCTCATGGTGGCACGCCACGGGCACCCTCAAGCACCGGCCCGTGGGCACTGAGGCCGGAGAGCGACCCGCCAACCTCAGGATTCCGCTGGTTGTACGAACGAAGGCCACCCCCAGAGACACCTGGGATGCCCTCGAGGTTCTCGACATCGCCGGAGGCCAGGCGGCCATGCGACTGGTGTGGCACGACGAGTTCGGGATGACCACCCGCGACGGGTACACGATTGTGCGCAGCCACAACTGCAGCTACGGCGGGATGGGAGCGCATCCCCACAGCGGCGTGCAGCTCGAGCGGCAGCCGCTGGGAGGTCCTGTTGCCGAGACCTGGACGGTCTATGGGGTGGCGAGCTCGGCAAAGGAGTGCACACCCCACGAGCAGTCCACTGAGGCACTAGCCGCTGCCAAGGCGGATTTTGCGGCACACAACCTCGACGTAAACGGGAAGCCTACTTTCGTGGAGGCGGACGCCGACGGGACGCTGACGCTGGATTCGGACGGCCGCCAGTGGGTGCTGAAGCCCTGGCGACGGGGAGCCTCCTGGGGCCATCCCCTGCACGCGGATCTCGCCGAGGTGGGTGCGAAGACGAACGACTGGTTGGTGGAGTTTGGGTTGGCTGCGGGTGACGAAGCGGTGATTCGGCTGTTGTATGGGATCGGTGAGGATCCGGTCACTTCCGTGACTTTCCAGCGTGCGTGGCTGCTGGAGGAGGGCGTGGTTTTCGCCGTTCGCGAGGGACAGGGCGAAGCCGGTGATGCCTGGCATCTGACCGCTCCGGTGCCTCTCCCGACCCGATGAAATGCAAAAGGCAGGGATCGAGACGCCAGATCGGCTCCTCGAGCTTGCCGACACCGGGATGAACAACGGGACGGCGAAGTCGAGCCTCCTCGGTCGGTCGATGGGTGCATCTCACCACGAAGACGCTCTTGACTCAGTCGGACGTAGGTGTGGAGTTGCGCCTTATGGATAGGATGTACCTTGGATACTGCTTTGATCTCCAGGACAACCTCGCCATCGACGAGGAGGTCGATCCTGTAGGCGTTGTCGATGAGTTGGCCTCGATACGGGATGGGAAGGCGCACCTGGCGCTTGAACGGGATCCGCCTCGCGTCGAGCTCGAGGGCCAGGCACGCTTCGTAAGCGGACTCCAATAGCCCCGGCCCCAGCTGGCGGTGGACGTCGATAGCCGCGGCCTGGATCTGGTAGCAGAGGTCTTTGTGGATAACATTGGACATGAGGGCCTCCGAGTCGAGAATCTGCCCCCCATACTTCATGCCAACGAAGCAACCTAAGGAATCGCCAGGAAATGGTGACGGTCGTCTTGACAACCGTCAGGTGACGTCCGTCGGTCCGACACTTCGTGGCGGCCCGTTCTCCGTTGCGCGCTGATGGCAACGCCGCGCGCCGGGCCTTCGTGGTCCTTGGTGTCCTTCGTGGTAAAATGTGCGGTTCAAACCCCCTGAATGCGTCCCCATCGCCGCATCGCCTGAGAGTGCCCGGATTCCTCCGGCACAATCCCCGCCCTGTCCCCACCGGAGGGACTCACGAAGGGTCGAGTGGTTCTACGCCGAGGACAACGAGATCGACGGCCTTCCGCACCTCCGCGAGCTGAAGCCGTCCTTCGTGGAGGCGGACGCGGACGGACCGCTGACGCTGGATTCGAACGGCCGCCAGTAGGTGGTGGCGCGCGCGGGCACGAGGAGCTGCTCGCCGAGGTGGGTGCGACGCGCAACGACCGGCTGGTGGAGTTTGGGTTGGCTGCGGGTGACGAGGCGGTGATTCGACTGCTCTATGGGATCGGTGAGGATCCGGTCACTACGCCTGGCATCTGACTGCTCCGGTGCCTCTCCCGACCCGATGACCCGCCGGTGAATCGGCCACAACAGGTGATCAGCATTGGGCCCGAAGCGTCAGGTAAGGGCTGGGGTAGACTTCGCCTCGCCACCTGAGAAGCCGTGGACCTCGACTACTACCCACCCCACAAGATCAACGAGCCCTTCCGCTTTGGGGACTACGAGCTCGTGTCCTTGCTGGGCGAGGGCGGCATGGGGCAGGTCTTCAAGGCGTGGAAGGTCAAGGAGGTCGGGGGCGAAGTTCTGCGAATGCGCAGACCGTTTGCGTTGAAAATCCCGTCCGTTCACCTGTTGCGGGCCGACCCAACCATCGCTCGGCAAATGGTCGCCGAGGCGAGAGCGGCGCTGAAGGTGAACCACGCAAACGTGGTCGGACTCGAGGATGTGGGAGAAATCCACGGCATCCCGTATTTGGCCATGGACCTGCTCGAAGGCGAAGGACTGGAGGTTGTGCTCACACGAGGTGCACTGCCCGGCCCCGAGGTGTTGGACATCGGTATCGCGGTTGCAGCTGGTCTTTCGGCCATCCATGCCGCGGGTCTGGTGCATCGGGACCTGAAGCCCAGCAATGTCTTCATGTTGCGTAGCGGCGAAATCAAGATTCTGGATCTGGGTATCGCCAAGGCTATCGATGCTCAGACCAGACTTACAGGCACCGGAATGAGCAAGGGGACGCCGGGCTACATGGCCCCGGAGCAGCTCGTCCGCGGTGCGCAAATTGACGCCCAGGTGGACGTGTTCGCTCTCGGAGCGCTACTTGCTGAGGCTGCCTTGGGCGAGCCGGTATTCTATGCCGAGAGCCTGGTTGATTTGCTGATGTTGATGCCCATGGCCGACGAGCACGTGGCAACAACATCGGTGGCGGGCAGAGTAAACGCCGTGCACCCAGGTCTGGGCGATATTGTCGGACAATGCATGCGAAAGGCCCCGGAGCGGCGGCCGGCGGGCGCTGATGATGTTCGAACGCAAATTGCGGAGCTAAGCGCCGGAAAAATCGACAGGACACCCATTGAAGTCGTACGGCGACCGGAATCTGCCGGCGTCAAATCGCCGCGGACCGAGGGGCCGCAACTGGTTCGAACGCGCCGGGTCGAGACGCCTCTGGAACGACTCACCGAAGCATCAAGCGCCAGAGGAACTCGGCCGCTGAAGATTGATTCAGAAGCCGCAGACCTATCCCGTCCAAAAGCGGTCCCCAAGCAAGTGAACCGCGACACCCCCCACGCACCGTCAAAGTCAAAACGCAGCTTGTTCGTTGCCGTGGGTGGGGCGGCGTTGATGGGAACGTTGGTCGTGGCAAGCGTCGCAATCACTGTGACGCTTGGAATCGGCACAATCGGAGATGACCTGTGGCATCTAGTCGATGGCAAGCCACTGGCTGCGGCGTCTACTCCGGACAATGAATGCACCGCTCCAAATAGGAGTTGTACGAGAGAGGGTCTGAAGTTGGCCGCCGATGGCGACCACACCTCTGCCGTTGCCCGCTTCAAGCAGGCTTGCGACAACAACGAAACTGAGGGTTGTGTCCACTTGGGCATCCACTTGAAGGAGGGCCGGGGACACGCCACCGACTTGGCAATGGCGGTGTCGCTTTTCCGAAAGGCGTGTAACAACGACGATGCCTTCGGTTGCAGGCGCTTGGGCCTTCAGTACCGGACGGGAGAAGGAGTACCCAGAGACCAAGATCGCGCGGCCGAGTATTGCCAAAAGGCCTGTGACTTGGGCGACAGTGACGGTTGTTTTTGGGCGGAATCACTCACCAGGACGGCGACGCCCAGAGAGTTGCATGACATTGGGGAAGCCAACCGCGATGCTGGAGCACATGCCAAGGCAGTCGGGCCCTTCAAGCAGGCATGTGACGGCGGGCACGCACCGGCCTGCGAGCAACTGGGCCGCCTATATTACTGGGGGTACGGCGTCGCCCTTGACCAAGCTAAGGCGGTGAGCCTCTTCACGCGCGCGTGCAACGGCGGGAATGGGGCCGCTTGCCATCTATTGGGGATCGCATATCTCGACGGCAATGGTGTTAAAAAGGACGAAGCGAAGGCAATCGAATCGCTCCGGAAGTCGTGCAACTTGCAATACGAGAATGGCTGCAAAGATCTAAAAGGGCGGCAATAGAAAGAGCGAAAGGGCATCATCGCTTGAGCTCAATTCAGCCATCGGGATTCCGGACAACCTATGCGCAAATGCAGCGCCCGGGGTCGCCCGCAAATCCCGCAACAAGGAAGTCGGATCGGCGCTGCCCGATCACCCCTGTGCGCCGCTATCGGCCATAGGCCGGCGATTTTGCCCCCGACTGGCTTGACGAGAGCGTGAACTTCTTCGAGCTCTCTCTCATGTCCTGCAGATTCTTGATCAACGGCTCGATCTTGAGATCGTCCTTTGTCACATCCGGATCTCTAACCATCGCCAGCAGGAAATAAGGCGGCAGGTTGCGAAAACGCAGCTTGGCCGCCACCGCAGGTCTTGAGACAACGGTGCCTGAGTTCGAGGGGTGTATGAAAAACGCCGTGGAGAATTGGGAGTTTCGACCTATTGCCCGCCCCCAACCAGTAAAGAAGACATTCACGTTCCGTAAGGAGTGAAGTCATCGGGACGCCTGCGGCGTGTTCTCAGAACCCCGGGCCTCCCATCACCACAAAGAGGCAGTCGTGGCCGGGCGCGCCAATCAGAAGCTCGGAGGTACCGTCGCCGTTTCGATCTCGCGCCGAGGCTACGGATGCGCCAGCCTGGCTACCACCCGTCGGTCCAAGGAACACACCCGTCGCGCTGGCGATACTCAGGGCACCTGAGACCGGTCCCGGGAAATAGTAGCTCGCACCTGTGTGAATCCCCTGCTGGTAATGTGGGCCGCCGATGAGCAGGTCCGCAACACCGTCGCCGTTGGAGTCGTCGAGGATAGCCACCGCGGCTCCGAGCTCCAGCTCGTCGATATTGCCGAAGATCTGGGCGGTCGAGGCTCCCAGTGCGTTCAGCCCGCTGGGATCCCCAGTGACCAGATACGCGACTCCGCCCTCCGTCGCTCGCTCGTCGTTGCCCGAGCCGCCGATCAGGATGTCGTCGAGCCCGTCCCCATCCACGTCGGCGCCACCGGCCAGTGACTCACCGGTGCCGTCTCCCGGCACACCCAGGAAAGTCGCATCGGCGTCCGTCGCCAAGGACGCGGCGGGAATGGGGCCGTGAACCAACCAGGTCGAGCTGTTACCCCAATTCACCTTCCCGTTGGAGTGCAGCACGTCGTCGAGTCCATCGCCGTTGGTGTCTCCGGCGCTGGCGACCTGGACGCCGACGCCATCTAGACTGGAGATCGTGGCATCGGCTACGGCACCGCCGGGGCCGAGGAACACGTGCACCGACCCCGAACCGGGTTCCCCAACCAGCCAGTCCATCAATCCGTCGCCGTTGGTGTCTCCGGCGCCGGCCACAGACTCGCCCATGTCGCCGTTCATCTGGGTGGCCCCGTAGATGCGATCCGCGTCGTCGGCCATTCACACACCGGGGGCGGCGACGACGAGAAAATTGCCGGACGGATCGAAGGCGGCGTCAGCGATGTAGTGGGCATCGATCGGATCCGCCGCGTTTCTCTCCTCGAGCGGGCCGCGAAAGACGACCGCCCCGCCTGCGTTCCACCCCAAGGTCAGATCAGACGGCGCGGCTACGAGGATGTCGTCGATGCGGTCCCCGTCGAGATCTCCTGCATCCACCACCGTGTCTCCGGTCTGGCCATTCGACAGCGAACACAGCCGGTAGTCCGCTTGTGACCACAGATCGAGGGTCCCGAACGGCCCACAGCCGAGGGCGAGCCCGTCACAGTCGTTGTCGATGCCATCCCCGCAGATCTCGTCTCGTCGCACGGTGTGCCGGTGTCGGTCTCGACCACAATATCGGTGTCGGTGTCGGTGTCGGTGACCACGACAGGCGGTGTGTCGTCGGTGTTCTGCCAGAGAGCGCCAAGACCAGCAGAAAGAACATGCCCAGGACTATAGCAATATCCTCTTCATCGCCTGTAGGCGGACCCTGCCTCGCTGGTCGACAGCGTGAACTCCCCGGGGCTGGCCGTCTTCATATCAATGACCTGCAGGTTCTTGATGAGCGGCTCGATCTCGGGGTCCTCCTTAGGTATCACATCAGGGTCTCTCGCCATCGCCAGCAGGAAATAGGGCGGCAGGTTGCGAAAACGCAGCTTGGCCTCAACCGTGTACGACCCTGCCTTCAGCCCACCCTTGTCGATTTGATACGTCCACGTCGCCTTGTTGGCCCCTTCGAACTCCGTGCCGACCTTCGCACTCTGGACAGCCAGGAGAGGCACGATTTTCTTGCCGTCGATCGGTCGCGTTCGCGCGACAGCACCGGCACTGATCTCCTGCACGTAGATCTCCTGGGAGGTCTTGGACCGCTGCAGGATGATGTTGCCCATGTGGTCGACGTCTTTGGTGCCCTCGACGTTGTTGACCAACTGCAGCTGGTAGCTCACCAGCTGGGGATCCGGCGCCGCACAGCCCTTGACGAAGGCCTTCAGCTGCGGTTCGGCCATGGTCGCGGCATCGCAGAGGTCTGAAGTCGCATCATCAGTGAGAACGCCGGAGGAGAAGACGATCTTGTCTCGGCTGTCCGTCACGATGAGCTCGACCCACATCTGGCGGGCGAAAGCAAAGCCCGAAGGCAGGTTGTGGCCCATGCGCAGGCTCTCGATCTCCACGTCGATTTCGACCTTGTCGCCGTCGGTCCGGGTGGCGGCGATCTTGAATCGAGCCGCTTGTTCGAGCAGTTTCTGTCGCTCGGGGCGCTGGGTCAACAGGTCAAGGGTCTTTTTGGGGTCGTCGTTGTCGATGTCGGCGTCGAGCAGATAGTCGACCCCCGCAAAGTGATGGGACCGCGTCGTTCGGGTGTTGGGGCGGTCCTGGTTCAAGAGCGTCCACGCTTCGTCCACCGTGGGAATCCGTTCCTCCATGTGGCAGTCGGCGCAGGTTTCATCACCCCCGTCGGCGGTGTACTGCTCCCACTCCTGATGCAGGGTCTGCAAGACCAGGTCTTCGCCCTTCTTGATCACATTGTCCGGCGGCGACGTGCGATCGACGTGAACGTTGTGACATGACGCGCAGAGCTCGTGAGGCCGATCGTCGTACAGGGGATGCGCCTGGTTGATGTGCTCGCTGTTCCCCGAGGCGTCGGACTTCCCGAGATACGTCCACCCGGGCAGCAGATTGTCCTGGAAGTCGTCGAGTCCGCCCAGACCGGAGTTCGGAAAGACGAAGCCGACCTCAGTGCCAGAAAGGGGATTTCCACGGCCGCCCCAGACGTCCATCTGGTTGGGATAGCTCTCCTGGGCATCGAACTGGTGGCAGCTTCCGCAGCCGACGCCCTCGTTCGGGTCGAAGCTGCTCAGGAGCGAGCCTTTGAGCGGAAGCAGCGCCTGCTTGGTGACCGCCACACCGGCGGGTCCGTGGCAGTTGACGCAGACCCGCTCCACATTGGGATCCTTGTTCTTGCGCACGAACAGGTTGTTCTGCACGATGGTGACCGGCGACTTGAGCGCATGGGCGTGCATGCTGTGGCTCCACTCGTCGAAGATCTGCGCATGGCAGTCCGCGCAGCTCTCCGAGGGCGCATAGCCGTAGGTTACCGACGATAGAACCGGTTTGACCTCCAATGCCGAGAGCACGTGGATTGGAATCAGGACGAGTACAGCGAGCACGGCGGGCAGGTGCAGCAACCGCCACCCCTGCAGCCAGAGGGTTGCCCGCTGCTGGCCTGGGATCCGGTCCAGGTGCGCGCTTCTTCTCTGCGCGAGATCGGCGACTTTGGCCAGGGTCGTCCGGTCCTCGTCGGTCCAGCGGCCCTGGGTGACGGACGAGAGATCGGCGCCGTCGAGCAGGCGTTTCGCGGCCTCCTGCAGATCGTCCCCGGCTCCGGCCGTGAGGCGATGCACCTCCGCCAGGTGGCGCTCCGCCCGGGTTCGGCTGTTCTTGACCGAGTAGTTGCGCAGGGACTTCGAGAACCGCGCGGGCGCGACTTCATAAAAGATACGCCAGACCACGCCGGAGCCCATGAGGACCGCGAACGCGATCATCAGGAGCCATCCGGTCGAGGGACGAATCATCAGAGCGCCAAATCCGGCGTGCGCCAGCGCCGCAACCAGAGAGAGCACCCCGAACCATACGTGCAGGTGGAGCCAGGTCACCATGCTGCCGCCCGCCGTCTCCTGCAGAGCGCGCTTTCGGGCCGAGTAGAACGCCGAGGCGAGCATGAGAAGGATGGCCAACAACCCCAGCGCCAGGCCGAGGTAGGTGTGCCCGCGCCAGGTCCAGTAGCGGAGGAAGTTCCCGACCGCGAAGGCGATGATACCCCCGGTGCCGACCATGCCGATGATGGCCCAGATACCGCCTTGCTCCAGCAGTGTCCGCTTGCGTCGAATCGGGCTACTCATCGCCGCGTTCCCGCTGCATGGACATGCCGATGTGGTTTTCGCCGAGCTCGGTGATGGGGTCGAATCTGAAGGCCGCGCCGGTCGGACAAGCCGTCACGCAAGCCTCGTTCTTGTAGCCGGCGCACAGGTCGCACTTCACCGCGACCCAGTCCTCCCCTCGCCCGTCAGTCTCGACCTCGGGACTGCGCAGCCAACCGAACATCTTGTCGAGGAAGGAGGCGTCTCCATGGGAGCTGGTCGGCGCGAGCAGTGCGGCGATCTTGTCCCCGAGCTTGGGCTTGGGCGTCTCTCTTTGGTGTAGGACGATGTTGTCGTAGGGACATCGGTCGGCGCAGCCACCGCAGCCAATGCAGGTGTCGTCGACGATGGCGATCTCTCCGTCGGGCTTGCGCACGATGCCGTTGACCGAACACAACAAGCAGACCGGGTCGTCGCAGTGCCGGCAGGCGGCCGGGAACAGCAGGTTGTCGAGCTGCAGCCCGCGCCTCTCCAATCGGGGAATCCCGTGACGGCGGCCGCAGGCATCCACACAGTTGTTGCAGTCCGTACACCGGGTCTGGTCGATGGCGAGCACGCGATGGCCCTTGAGGAGCCCCTTCTCAAGCATCGATTCCCAGTCGAGGGCCATATTGGTGGTGTTGCGGGTCGCCGGTCCGGAGTCGTCGGCGTGAAGCGCGACGCGCGGCTTGTGGTTCAGCGCATCTCGCTCGGCGCGGGCCTGCTCGGTGAGCGCTTTCTTGACGCCGGGGTACTGGGCGAAGACCGGCTTGAACGCCACGGCGGGGATCCGGAGCACGTGGCTCACGGTGGTCGCCCGAATGGTGACGCGGCTGCTCCACCCGGCCTCGAGAATGGACAACCCTCCGAAGTCATCGCCCTCGCGGTAGTACAGGAGCACCCGCTCGCCGTTCGGATCGGACTGGGAGACCTTCAGAAATCCCGAGAGCACCATGGTGAAGCCGCCCTCGGTCTCGTCCTGCTTCTGGACGATTTCGCCGGGGCGGTAGGTGAAGGGCTGGGCGGCCGCGAGGAGTTGTCCGTGGGTCTCGACGGGCAAGGCGCCGAGCACTGCCGATCGGGCGGCGTAGGTGGACAGCGCCCGCTCGGCGTGCAGCCGGTCCATCGCGGTCTTGAAGGTCGGCGTCGACTCCATCAATCGCCGAATGGTGGCCTTGGGAATGGCGACGACGATCGACGACGTTCGCGCCGTCACCGAGTACGGCTCGGGACGATCCGCCAACACGGCCATCTCCCCGAGGAAACTCCCCTCTCCGACCGAGATGAGGTCGATCTCCTCTCCGTACTCATCGGTGGTGTGCTGCCGGAGCACGCCACTCACGATGACCAGGAGTCGCTCTTGATACGCCCCCTGGGTGAGGAGGCTATCGCCGCGGTCGAGGCCGAGGAGCGTGGACGACAGCAACATCCGCCGAAGCGCCAGCTTGTCCACGCCCGCGAAGAGCTGCAGGAGGCCCAGATGTGCGGCGAGGGCATCGAGAGTCCAGTCCGAGTCCTCGACGTGGTCTCCGCGCTGCAACCGAAGGTGTTTGTCGGGGACGATGTCCTCGACCTTCTGCTTGTTGAGCAGCACCATGTCGGCGCGAGAGAGGTCCGCGGGACACACTGGAACGCACTGTTGACACTGAGTGCAGGCCCCCAGAAAGGCCTCGACCATCGGATCGTCGACCAACGGGCTGTAGACGGTCGCATTGAGCTGGGCGATGGTCACCATCGCCTTCTCGGGCACCGGACAGGCCAGCATGCAGTCGTTGCAGCCGATGCAAGCCTCGACCTCTTCGAGGACTTTCAGGGTCAGGGCGTCGAAAGCCTGGCTCATTTCTGCTCCCAGGCCAGGGTCAGCGTGACCTCTCCGAGCTTGATGTCAGAACCCGGACGAATGTGCACCGGATCGGCTCCAACGCGCTCACCATCGACGAAGGAACCGTTGGTACTGCCGTGGTCATGCAACAGAGCACCGTCGTGGATCGGTCCGATGGAGCAGTGTTTTGACGAGACGGTGTCGTCCTCTAAGAGAAGCGTTGCCCAGTCGGGATTTCTGCCGATGCGGACCTCGCCGTCCAGCACCTTGCGCGACTTCTTTCCGCTCGTCTCGCTGATCAAGGCCACCAACACCCTCTGGATCTCGATGTCCATCGTCCCCTTTGGACGCTCCTCCTTGGCGACGGGAATCATGGGCCGGGTCTGCCCGACATTCAGATCCACCGTTCCGATGGTGAGCTTGTCTCCGTCCTCGAGCGCCGTCGGACAGTCCAGCAACTTGCCGTTGATGCGGATGTCGTCGCGGCCGAGTCCGCGGGCATACCAGGTGTCTCCCATGCGCACGAACTGGAGGTGTTCGAGCGCCACCCCCTGCCCGCGGAGCTGAATGTCGGCTTCGTCGGACTGTCCCAACACGGCGGACGCCTTGTCGATGGTGAAGGACTCCTTGAGTCCCGTGAGATTCAGAGGCTTCGCGCCATCGATTCGGACGGAGGCGCGCACGGCCTTCGGGATGCCCGCCATCGTCGCCATTGGAGCGTGTTCTCTGACCTCGACCACGGGTTTGATCCGCCCCTGCCGGAAGCGGACGACGACCTCGCCGAGCAGGAACTGGGCACCGTCCGATAGGGGCATCTTGTTGGCAACGGGCTCCCCGACAATCGAGGCCGGGTTGGTCTCCGAGAGGTTCTCCAGCCACCAACGTCCGCGCTCCGGCACGATCCGCACGTGGTTGCGGGACACCGAGTCGTTGTCGATCTGCACGGTGTTGTCCTGGACGCGGCCCAGGGTTGCGGGGCCATCCAGGACGGCGATGACCTGCCCGTCGATCAACAGGGTGGCGTTTTGTTGTGCCGCACCGCGAGCCTGACGCGCCGCCTCGCGCACGTTGACCACGCGGCTCCGACGGAGCACCGCCGTCCGCGCTCCCACGGGCCCCGCACTGCGCGCCCGCTGGGCTCCACCGAGGTGAGGCATGGCCCAACTCTTCAGGTCAAAGGCGGGATCCATCAGCCGGTCTCGAACCGGGGCGATATTGCAGTCCGCCTCCATCATCCGGCGCAGGAGACGACCCCGGCGACGCACACCCGTTCCCCGCTCACCCATCAAGGTCAGGCCGACGAGCTTGCCGTTGTGCAACCGCAGCTGCTGCGAGGAGAACGGGCTCCCGGCGGGCGCTTCACGGTTCTCGATCTCCGGATCGGTCGGCGCGTCCGAGATCTGTGCATAGGCGAAGTCGAGATCGAACAGGCGCGTCGCCATGTAGTGAACGCCGGGGTTGTACGGCGCCACGTCGCCCATGAGGTTGCGGGCGATGCGTTTGCCGTGTTTGCGGGCCGGCTCCCAGAGTCCCAGGTTCTCGCCGTGTACGACCGCGACATCCCCGCCGGCATAGATCCCGGAAACTGAAGTTTCCAGGTGCGCATTCACCACGATCCCGCGCCGCTCCACATCGATACCGGAGCCGCCGAGGAACTCGATGTTCGGCTGGTTTCCAATGGCGTACCCGACCATGTCCACCGGCACAGTCGCGCCGTTGCTCAGCGCGACCGACCCGACCTCGTTCGAGGCGCCTGCCCGAATCTCGGAGATCTCGCCCTCTTGGATGTGCACCCCCGCTCGCTGCAGTCGGGCGAGCACGATGTCCGAGCGGCGGCGATCGAGGATGTTGGCCAGCAGGTGTCGACGGCGGAGCACCAGCTCGACCTCGACCCCGTGTTCGCGCAGTCCGTGCACCCACTCGAGCCCGAGGGGGCCGCCGCCGACAATCGCCGCGCGGCGGATGCGTTTGCGCCGGATCTTGTCGAGGATCTGCTGCGCATCGTGAAAGGTGCGGAGCGCGGTGACGCCGGGGAGCTGGCTGCCCGGGACCGATGCGGTGCGCGCGCGGGCCCCGGTGCCGATCACGAGAGCGGCGTAGTCGAAGGAACGCCCGTCTTCGGTGTGAACCGTGCGTTTCGTCGGATCGATACGGGTCGCGCGCGCTCGAATTCGCTGGATGGCGTAGCGGGAATACCAGTCCGGAGTGACCGAGAAGAGCTGTTCGGCGCGCAGTTCTCCGATGAGGTAATTCGTCAGCGCGGCCCGGAAATACGACGCGTCGTGGTCGTCCGAGAGGATCTGGATCGGAGCGGCCGGATCCATACGTCGCAGGTGCTCGGCGGCGGAGGTGCCGAGGGCACCGTCACCGAGGATGACGTAGGGGCGAATCATTGGGGCTCCGCGACAGGGGCGCATCCTACTAGACGCCGCCGATCCGGTTTCGATCACACGAGGATGGCGATCAAGAAAATGTGATCGATCGTTCCGCAGCCGCGTCCAGTGCCCAACGACGACGGGCACCTCGCCCGAGGAGGTCACATGGGACGGTGGATTTTGGTGGGTGTTCTGGCTTGCGGTGCGTGCGCTCCTCCCGGAAGCGCTCCAAGCGACGACAACACGGAGGAGGTCTCCGATCAGGACCTCGATGGAGACGGCATCCGCGAAGACGTGGCCGTCTGGATCCAGGCCAACATAGACGACGAGGAAGCCCAGGCAGGCGCGAGAATGACCGCCCGCGGCATGCTGGAGATGGTCGACAACCCCGACGATTCGCAGGCTGTCCTGACCGCCGGGGAGCGCATCCTGAAGGGCACCGAGTGTCTGGCCTGGGCCCACGATGGCTCGGTCTACGACGTCATCATCGAGATGCAGTCCATGCACATGGACACCTCCGAGCGCGGGGAGGCCTATCTGTCGGCCCAGTCCCACCTGAGCGGACGCAGCGCACCGGCCTGGTCCGGTGATGAGCGGAAATCCGCCTGCATCGAAGAGGTGGAGTGATGCGCGCCCTGATCCCCATTGTTTTGTTCCTGTCCGGACCCGCGTTCGCGTCTCTGGACTGCCAGGAGCCCGGTACAACGGTCATTTATGGCAACGGCATGTTCAACAGCTATGCCGCGGCAATGGCCACTCGCGTCGAGCTCGAACGCGAGATGGGGCCACAGCTGGAGGCCCGATACCCGGAGGAGACGTTCCGATTCGAGCTGTCCTACCAGGCCGACGAATTCGTCACGACCCAGCTCGAAGAAGTCACAAACCAGTGGATTGGCGGGAGCTACGCAAACCTGCTGCGATGGCTCGCAGGCGGCCCAGCTGGGCCCTCTCTGGATTCAGAGAAGCTCGCGGACACCGTCGAGGTGATCTTCAACGCCGCCGACGAGGACTTCAGCAGCCACATCGATCGATATGACACCCTGCTTCGCGAGGGCAACAAGGTGCTTCTGGTCGCCCACTCGCAGGGCACGCTCTACGCCAATGCCGCGCACGCAGCGATCGGAAACGAGGACAGCTTCAAGCTCGTCTTTGCGGGATCTCCCGCCCACTACGTCAACGGTGGCGGCTCCTGGGTGGAGAACGAGCGCGACCCGGTCGGATGGCTGGGCAGCCTGCCCGCGACAGCGGACAATATCGACAAGTCAGCCGACATCTCGCAACACGCGTTCGTGGAGTCCTATCTGCGCGGCGACGTCGCCGGTCCGCAGCTCCAGAACGCGATCCTGACCACCGCTGGCGCTCTCGAGAAACCCGAGGCGGAGCTGCAGAAGGGCATCATCACCGTGAGTCTCACCTGGGGTGCGCAGCCCGATGTGGACCTGCACGTCTTCGAGGCGGATGGCGGCCACGTGTACTACAGCAATCCATCCAATCTGGGTGCGCTCGATCGGGACGACACCAATGGCTACGGGCCCGAGCACTACTTCCTCGACTGTGAGGCATTGGAGGCCGGGAGCTGGGACATCGGCGTCAACTACTACTCGGGCCAGGGTCCCGAGCTGGCGAGCGTTCTGGTCCAGGCGGGGAGCATTGTCGAGTCCTTCGACGTGCCTCTCAATACCCCTCTGGGACCGGACGGCGATGCCATGCCGATTGGTGTGGCCAGCGTCGAGACGACCTTCGAGGACGGCGCCTGGACCTTCGCGGTGACTGGCCACTGACGGAGGCATGGTTGAGCTTGATTGCAGGCTCTGCCATGCTGCAGATTCGCTCGACACGCCCATCCGCGGATGGTTTACGCGAGGCCCATGGACTTCAACCACTACCCCTATGAACTGCCCTGCGACTTCGGCCCCTATCGCCTGGAGTCTCGCATCGGTGAAGGCGGGATGGGCACGGTGTTCATGGGGCTCGAACTGGAGAGCCTGTCCTACGACGTGCGCGTCGAGACCGCGGTCAAGGTGCCCGACGCCAAACTGCTCCGCAATGACCCGACCATGGCGGATCAGTTCATTCGGGAGGCGCGGGCCGCCGCGACGGTTCGCCACCCGGCCGTAGTGGCCCTCAAGAAGGTCGGCCAGGTACACGGCATTCCCTACCTGGCCATGGAGTTTCTCCAGGGTGAGGGTCTCGAAAAGGCCTTGGCCAGAGGTCCATTGCCGCCCGCCGAGGTGTTGCACATCAGTGTGGAGCTCTGTCGCGGGCTGCAAGCCGTCCACAACGCGGGCATGGTCCATCGCGACCTGAAACCCAGCAACGTCTTTCGCACCAGCCACGGCGAGGTGAAGTTGCTGGACCTGGGCATCGCCAAGGCGATGGACGCCGCGACCCGAATGACGGGGACCGGCATGAGTCGAGGCACACCCGGCTACATGGCCCCGGAACAGCTCGAGGACGGCGCCGAGCTCGACGGGCGCACCGACCTGTTCGCGCTCGGCGCCACGATTGCAGAACTCGCCCTTGGAGAGCCGATTTTCGTCGGCGACACCCTGATCGCGCTGATGATGATCATGTCCAACTCCGAGGCCCACGTGGCTCGCCAGTCGGTGGGGTCGCGGGTCGACATCGCTTGCCCGGGGCTGGGAGACATCGTCGTCCAATGTCTGCGGCAGTCGCCCGAGCAACGGCCAGCTTCCGCCAATGAAGTGGAGTCACTGCTGCGTGCCTTGGGTGGACTGGAGCCATCCCCTCCCGTTCCGGCGGCGCAATCCAAGCCATCACCAGAGGTCGCGACCGCCCCGGCTCCGACCTCGGTTCCCCCGAAGGCCGTCGCCGCCACCCGCGCCATTCAACGACCCTCGGCGCAAGACGTCGCCGCCGCCGAGGCCAGCGTGCCGCGTCCCAAGCGGCCTGCCCGAGGGCCAGTGAGAACGGTGGCTGTACCTTCTGTTCAGGCGGCAAAGACGGCTGACACTCCCGTCCCAGGCTCATCGGTGGCGTCCAAAGCTGGCGCGGCTGGCCTTGTCATGGGAACTGGCATTGCGGGCGTTGCGGCCGGTGGCCTCGTGGTTGCGCTTGCCATGGTTGCGGGGTTCATCGGGTTGATGATCATGCTTCCACCACCCGAACCGGACGCCTCTTCGGTCGAGCCGGAAAAGGTCGCCATAGCGTTGGAAGAGGGCGAGGAGGCTCCGGTGGTCGACAACACCGATGCCGCAACTGAAGCGCCTTCGGAGCCCAATTCACGGGGATGGACCAACCAAAAGGGTGACGAGCCCGCTCCGCGGCCAACGACATCTGCGGCCTCGGTCGAGGACGTCGAGACCCCTCCAGCCGAGGTGGGGATGGGCCAGCTGCGCGTGTGGACGGATCCACCGGGCGCAACAGTGACCATCGCCGACAAAGTCATGGGCCGAACTCCGGTGGCCCTGGATATTGCCCAGGGCCAACACACCCTCAACATCGAGCTGGACGGCTACTCGCTGATGACCAAGAAGGTGACCGTCGCCGCCGAGCGCGACCCGGATCCGCCGATCTATGAGTTGACCGAGAACAGCAAACCCGGCACCCGGCTCTGGACGAAGGGTGAATCGGCCAAAGGCAAGAATACCCTGATCTTTCAAGGAGGGTCAGCGCGTGGACACGGGGACACAGGGCCCACACAAGCGGCAAGCACCGTTGGTGCCGACTGCCCCGGATTCGTCGAAAAGGAGCCCTCGTTTCGCATTGAACTGACGAAGCACTACCCGAGTCTGAGGCTCTCTGCGATCGCGGATGACGTGCAGCTTCGGCGGGACATCATCTTGGTCGTCAGCCCGCCGACCGGGCCCGTTGTCTGCGTCGACGACAGCTCTGGGAAAGGGCACTCCGCCATCACCAAGGCGTTGGGTCCCGGCATCGTCACCATCTGGGTCGGCAAGTTCAAGAAGGCCGGCTGGACCAAATACGATCTCACTGTCACCGAGACCTGAGAGGAGCGAGCCCGCGTGGATCTGAGCAAATACCCTCACAACCTCCCCTGCGATTTCGGGCCCTACCGGCTTGAATCTCGCCTTGGCGAGGGCGGAATGGGTGCGGTCTTCCTGGGGATCGAGCTCGAGAGTGCCTCATTCGGGGTCCGAGCTGAATCGGCCATCAAGATCCCCGACGCCAAGCTGCTTCGGAACGACCCGACCATGGCAGCTCAGTTCGTTCGTGAAGCGCAGGCGGCCTCTCAAGTGCGGCACCCAGCCGTCGTCAAGCTCGAAAAGGTCGGGGTTGTCGGCGACATCCCCTATATCGCCATGGACCGGCTTCACGGAGAGGGCCTGGAGAAGACGTTGGAGCGCGGGCCGATGCCGCCCGCGGATGTGCTCGCCGCCGGGATTGCGATCTGCGGCGGTCTCGACGCGGTCCACAAGGCGGGCCTGATCCACCGGGACTTGAAGCCGAGCAACATCTTCCGGACCACCCATGGCGAGTTCAAGCTCCTCGACCTGGGCATTGCCAAGGCGATGGACGCCGCCACCCGCATGACCGGCACCGGCATGAGCAAGGGCACGCCCGGGTACATGGCGCCGGAGCAGCTGGAGGACGGCAAATCGCTCGACCAGCGGACGGACTTGTTCGCTCTCGGTGCGGTCCTCGCAGAGCTGGCCCTGGGTGAGCCGATCTTTGTCGGCGAGACGCTGATGAGCCTGTTGCTGCTCATGTCCAAGGCCGAGGCCCACGTTGCGGATTCCTCTATCGGGCCGCGAGTGAACTCCGTCTGTCCGGGCCTCGGGGATGTCGTCGTGGCCTGCATGCGGCAGAAGCCATCCACTCGACCGGCATCTGCCGCGGAGGTTCGCAGCACGCTGGCCGCGTTGTCGACCGCGCCGGTTTCAGTGGCCCCTGTTTCCCAGCCTCCCGTCGTGCCGGAGCCCAGGGAGCCCTCGCCGGCCCCTCCGCCAAAGAGGGAGCCGGCGGCAACCCGAGCGACTCCGACGCCGAAAAAGGCTCCGCCAGCGACGACCCCAGTCAGCCTGGCTGACAAGGAAACGCCGCGCCGTACACGGGCGGTGCAACGACCTGCTGAGTCGCCAACGCCACCACAAGCGTCATCTGTCGACACGGACGAAGTCGAAATCGGCTCGAGGCGGTCCGCCGGCAAGGCCCTCGCTTTCGCCGGATCGTCGGGCGGCTTGGTCGCCCTGGTTCTTGGGGTCCCAGGAGCCATGTTGGCGTTTGGCAGCCTCGCGTTTGTCTACTCCATGGGATTGGTGTCGTGCCATCCGAACGAGCTAGTCATCAGCATCGACCCGCTGGCGGAAACCGTCTTGGTCGACGGGGTCGAGGTCGGGTCTGGCGCAGAAGTGGTCATCGATAATCCCGGGCGGCCAGTAGTCATCGAGGCCAGACATCCGAGGTTCAAGAACGGCAAGCACGACCTCTCCGTCGACGATTGGAGGGAGGGACGGGTCGACCTGGTGCTGGATTTGGCGGAGCCCCTCGACTTCGAGCCGGATGACTCCATGAGGAGAGCCTCCATCTCGGCAGACAAAGCGCAGCAGGTCATGATGGAACGCGCCGCCGGCTTCGATCGGTGCATTGCGCAGACGGCGTCCGAAGGCGAGGTTCTGACAGGTACGGTTCGCGTGTTCCTGGGCTCCGATGGCCGTGCAGTCGGGATGAACGCGGAGGGAAAGAACACCGAGCGTACCGAGCTACTCGACTGCTTCGCTCGGCAGGCAGTTGTCGTGGACGTGGGCAGAGTGGACGGAGATTACGCGACGATTCGATATCAGTACTCGGTCGTTGCCGATTCAGGCGCGACCGCGACAAGCCCGGCACCTGGACCGATTGCCAACTCAGTACCGGCACCTCCACAGGTGGTCAAGGAAATGGACGCCGAGCAGTTGCGGCGATTTAACGCGGGCATATCCAGCCACATGAACGCAATCAAATACCTCAAAACGCTCAAAGAGGAACATCTTTCGGTCGACGTGAACGACGAGAAGAAGGCAACAGAGATTCTGTTCTGGGCCTATCGCGCGGCCACCACGGCCGATTCGGATGTCGCCGCTGAACTTCTCGACTACGTCGAATTTCCACCTGACGGCCAGGCCTGGCGAGTTCAAGCAACGCGGGCTCTCATCTCTGTCGCCGACGGGAATCCCGACAGCGGCATGCGTATCCTCGACGCACTGGCGGACGCTGGAGCGCCGGCGGAAGAATTGGCCAGCGCCCGAACGGCCGCTTGTGCTCTGGTTACCGACAAGGCCAAGGCGAGAGAATTCGCGTGCCCCATGGTGTTCCACCACTCCGAGCTCGAAGTGAAGAAACGGGTGGCGGCTATCTACCCAACGCATGCCGAAACCCATCTCGGCGATCAGAGATGCCTGGCCGTCGTCCAGATCGAAGAGACCGGTGTCCCTACATCGGTCGACGTTTTGGACTGCCCCGAGGTCTTCCACGCATCCACAATTGCGTCCGTCATGAAATGGCGATGGTATCCGCCGAAAGACGGCGGACAAAAGGTCAAGGCGCAGACTACGGTGACAGTCAAGTACACAAAGCGCTGATAGATTCGCAGACCCGTCGACGTGCTAGCGTGCGCCCGTGGATCTGAGCCAATACCCCTACAAACTCCCCAGTGATTTCGGTCCGTATCGGCTTGAGTCCCGCCTGGGCGAGGGCGGCATGGGCGCGGTCTTCCTGGGGATCGAGCTCGAGAGTTCCGCGCTCGGTGTCCGGGTCGAGTCGGCCATCAAGATCCCCGACGCCAAGCTGCTTCGGAACGACCCGACCATGGCGGCGCAGTTCGTCCGCGAAGCCCACGCGGCCTCCCGGGTGCGGCACCCGGCTGTCGTGAAACTGGAAAAGGTCGGCATGGTCGGGGACATCCCCTACATCGCCATGGACCTGCTCTATGGGGAGGGGCTGGAGAAGACGCTCGAGCGCGGGCCGATGCCACCGGCGGAGGTCGTCGCCGCCGGGATCGCGATCTGTGGCGGACTCGACGCGGTCCACAAGGCGGGCCTGATCCATCGGGACCTGAAGCCGAGCAACGTCTTCCGGACCACTCACGGCGAGTTCAAGCTCCTCGACCTGGGCATCGCGAAGGCGATGGATGCGGCCACGCGCATGACCGGCACCGGTATGAGCAAGGGAACGCCGGGGTACATGGCGCCTGAGCAGCTCGAGGACGGCAAATCGCTCGACGAGCGGACCGACTTGTTCGCTCTCGGTGCGGTCCTGGCCGAGCTGGCCCTGGGGGAGCCGGTGTTTGTGGGCGAGACGCTGATGAGCCTGCTGATGGTCATGTCCAAAGCCGAGGCTCACGTTGCGGATTCCTCAGTCGGGCAGCGAGTGAACTTGGTCTGCCCAGGGTTGGGGAACATCGTGGTCGACTGCTTGCGACAGTCGCCCGGGGACCGGCCCAACTCGGCGGCGGAAGTCCACTCGGCCCTATCTGACCTGGCCATTGATACGCCCACGGCACGGCTTTCCTCATCGATTGTGGCGCCGGAAGAGCCGGCTCCACGGAAGACTCGGCCGAAGCCGGAGCAAGCGCCGCCGGATTCATCGGTCTCGTCCCAACCCAAACGGCCACCTCCGGCCACCAGACCCCTCGCAACAGAGAAGCCCTCCGCCGCTACGCGCCAAAAGACGCGGCCTGTTCCCGCACAGTCACCGACGGCGAAATCTGCTCAAGACGCGCCGCCCAAGGTCACCCGAGCGGTACAAAATACGACCTCGCGGCCAACACCTGTAGCCAAGCCGAGCGAAGATGAGGAACAACCTCGAAACCGCTCTTCGACGACTACGATTGTCGCAGCGGGTTCTGGCGGGCTGTTGGCCTTGGGAATAGGCGTCTCAAGCGCTCTTTTCGCTATTACACTACTGGTGTGTGGCTACAAATTCCTGTTGATGAAGGGCCCCACCGACCTGGAGATCAACATCGACCCGATTGCCGAGGAGGTCCTCGTTGACGGTGAGAGCGTCGGCTCAGGTGCGCGGATAGTGACCAAGAACCCTATCGGCGCACGGACGCTCGAAGTCCGTCACCCGAGGTTCAGACCCATCGTGCGCGAACTGGAGAAGTCGGAGTGGGAATCGGGGAAGGTCGACGTGACGCTGGAGTTATTGGAGCCCCTCGATTTCAGGCCCGACGGGACGATGGTGCGCGGCTTGGTCCCCCAAGAAAAGGCCGCGGAGGTCTTCGGCGCGCGCGCAGACGCTTTCGACCGCTGCATCAAGCCCACAGTCGAGAAGGGCCAGATCCTCACCGGCACGGTCCGGGTGCACGTGGGCGGGAGGGGACAGGCGATCGGCATGGCAGCCGAGGGCAAAAACACGGACCGGGCTGATGTTCTCGATTGTCTGGCCCGTCAAGCGGCGGTCATCGAGATGGGGCCGCTGAAACAGGGCGATTTTGCGACATTGCGCTACGATTATTCTGTCGCGTTCGACGGGGAGAACCAGCCATCGCCTGCATTAGTCCTTCAAGAGCCCATACCGCCTCCGGCAGCCGCGCCCACCCGCAAGCCGGATCCATCACCGGCCTCATTGCAGATTTCTGCGCCCGCGCCACTCGCGGAGTCGGGAACCGTGAGCGTTCGAGGTTCCGTACCCGTCCAATTGCGAGGCAAATCCGCCATCTTTCTTCCAGGAAATGGCATCCCGCCAGGCTCGTATGAGGTTTGGGCGAACTTCGGCGAAGGCATGACACACGCGACCATGGATTTGGCGGTCGTCAAAGTCGGCGAAGAGATCAACATCAAATGCAGTTCCCTTCGGCAGGACTGCAGCATCCAATAGTGACTGTCGCTGCAGCCGGCCTAGTGCGCCGTTTTTGGCGCCGCGTCCGCCGGGTCTGAGTGCCTTTGCGAACTGAAAGAAGAGTGCCTGCGCTTCTAAGTTCGCAGACGCGTCGACGTGCTAGCGTGCGCCCGTGGATCTGAGCCAATACCCCTACAAACTCCCCTGTGATTTCGGGCCGTATCGTCTTGAATCCCGCCTGGGAGAGGGCGGCATGGGCGCGGTCTTCCTGGGGATCGAGCTCGAGAGTTCCGCGCTCGGTGTCCGGGTCGAGTCGGCCATCAAGATCCCCGACGCCAAGCTGCTTCGGAACGACCCGACCATGGCGGCGCAGTTCGTCCGCGAAGCCCAGGCGGCGGCGCGGGTGCGGCACCCAGCTGTTGTGAGACTGGAAAAGGTCGGCATGGTCGGGGACATCCCCTACATCGCCATGGAACTGCTCTACGGGGAGGGACTGGAGAAGACGCTCGAGCGGGGCCCGATGCCGCCGGCGGAGGTGGTCGCCGCAGGGATTGCGATCTGCGGCGGCCTCGACGCAGTGCACAAGGCTGGCCTGATCCACCGGGACTTGAAGCCGAGCAACATCTTCCGGACCACCCATGGCGAGGTGAAGCTGCTCGACCTGGGCATTGCCAAGGCGATGGATGCCGCCACCCGCATGACCGGCACCGGCATGAGCAAGGGAACGCCCGGGTACATGGCGCCTGAGCAGCTCGAGGACGGCAAGTCGCTCGACGAGCGGACGGACTTGTTTGCTCTCGGCGCGGTCCTGGCCGAGCTGGCGCTGGGGGAGCCGGTCTTTGTCGGCGAGACGTTGATGAGCCTGTTGCTGCTCATGTCCAAGGCCGAGGTCCACGTTGCGGATTCCTCGGTCGGGCCACGGGTGAACGCCGTTTGTCCGGGGCTGGGTGACGTTGTCGTGGCCTGTATGCGGCAGCAGCCATCCACCAGACCGTCATCCGCCGCGGAGGTTCGGCGCGCACTGTCGGCGTTGTCGGCGCCAGCGCCAGCTCCTGCTCCCTCCGTTTCCTCCCCTTCTCCGAACCCCGAGCCCGTGGAGTCGCCTGCTCCGCCGAAGAAGCCGGCCGCCACCCACGAGATTCCGGAGCCGCAATCGACGGCGGTCGAGCAACAAATTAAGGCGCCGCCCACCGCGACCCGTGCGGTGAAGCGGCTGTCTCCTGATTCGCCGACAACACACGAGTCGACTCCGTCAACCCGGCCGGTCGAGGTCCCAGGTGCTCGTCCTCCGGCACCGGATCCCGCAGTGGAATCGCGTCCGTCGCCTGTCGACATCGACGAACTCGAGTCCGACGAGCCCCAACAGAGACGGTATTGGGGTGTCCTTGTAGCGGCCGGGTGGGGCGGTGTAGCCACCTTGGGGATCGGTACTGTCGCGCTGATGATCATCACCATTACAGGACTGGTCACCGCCTACAATTTGGGGTTTCTTCCATTCAACAACGACTTTCCCGCAAGTGCGGATATCTCGGCGTCGCCTTACCCGTTGGTGGATGCATGCGACGACTATGAGGACAACGACCGCGATGGCCAATTTGACTGCGATGACCCTGGCTGTTCAGGTTTCCGCGTCTGTGGAGGGCCGTCAGACGCGCCTGGGGACGAGGCGAGCGACACCCCCAAAGATGCCTTTGAAGGCGACAATGACGGAGAGTGTAGCGACGGCCTGGACAACGACCACAACGGGTTGTTCGATTGCGATGAACCTGATTGCTCTTGCTCTTAGATCTCCTGGGGATCTGGCCCAAGCAACCCGAGCGACGGTCAGGTCGTGCTAATCTCCGGCCTCGATAGCGAGGGTGAAATGGGCCAGAAAACGACGAGTGCAATCGCCGGCGGAGCCGCTGGCATGGCGGGTGGAGGCGCGGCGGGCATCGCCGGGGGCGCCGCCGCCGCAGCCATCATCTCCGAGCAGATGCGAGGCCAGATCGAGATCGAGGTCGCCGCCCTCCTCGAAGCCCAGTCTGCCAGCGTCTCGGCTACCCTGCAGGCCGAATCGGAGTCCGCGCGAGCGGAGCTCCAGTCCAATCAGGACACCCTAAGGGCCGAGCTCGAAGGCGTCGGTGCCGAGGTCCAGGGCCTCGTCCAGAGCCTCGGCGAAGAGCTCCGCGCTGGCATCCAAGAAGCCGGGGCCGAGACAGAAGGACGACTCGCCCAGCAATCCGAGGCGGCCGACCAGGCGCTCATCGAGCGAACAGATGCCGCCCTCGCCGACCTCGATCAGCGAACCCAGACCATGCTCGACTCCATCCAGGAGCGCATGGACGCCGCGATCCAGACCATGGACGAGCGACAGGAACAGTCGAATCAGGAAATGCAGTCCCGGACCGACTCCAGCCTCGAGCAGCTCCGCGAAGAAGTCGAGGCCTCGGTGTCCCGGATCGTCGAGCAACACGACCAGCTGGCTTCGGCTTTCGAGTCGTTGGTCGGCGACAACTCGTCGCGGTTCCAACAGCTGGGTGAACGGGTGACCGACGACCTGCGCACCCTCGGTGACGGCTTCCGGCAGGAGGTCTCGGAGGAGGGCGCCCGACTGCGCGATGGGAAGTTCCGGCTCCGCGCCGCCCTCGAAGATGTCGTTCAGACCATCGCTTCGACCGTTCCGGCGGTCGGACCTCTCCTGGCCAATGTCGCCGATCTGATCGATCCGTCGGACAACTGACGTGCAGGTACGCAACTCTCCAGAGGCCGACAAGGCGCTGAGAGATCTAGGCTCGGTGGCGCGACGCCTGGAGCCGCGCTTTGTTCCACCAGCGCTGAAGGAGCCCGCCGCCACCCGGGCCTGGCTCGAGGGCGTCCGCGGCGAGTTCAAGACCGCACGCCGCTCCGCCGATGCCGCACTGTCCGCCGCCCAGGCCCAGATCGACGCAGCGATGGTCAAGCCGGGAGAGTCCGAGGCCTCGTGGCGGGCGCTGGAAGAGGCCTGCCGTCGGATCGAGCAGGAGCTGGCCAAGCCCACCCAGCTGCGCAGTCGGCTGGAGGAGGGCCGGCGAAGCCTCTTGCCCAAGGTCGAGAAGGTCATCGTCGAACACCTCACCGCGCAGATCGCCACCCGTCGAGGGCGATTCGTCGGCACCCTGGATCCGGCCGGAATCGAGCAGCTTCGCCGGCAGACGCCGCAGTGGATGTCGGCCTGGGTGGGCTACGTCTACCCCCGCCTCGACGAGGATCTGACGCGGTTCGTCGAGGACCTCTGGAACCCGCGACAGACCGATCTGCCCATCGCCGCTCCCAGGTTCGAGGCCTTTCGACAGATCGACGCGCAGAGCACACCCGACCTGCCGAACATCGAGATCGTGAAGGAGGCCTCCGGTGGCCTGGGCGGCCTGCTTCGCCACATGCGCTCGGTCATGTACTCGGTGATGTCCCTGGGCTTCATGTTCGGCATCAACCTGCGGGCTTCAGCCGATGGGGAGGGGCCCTCCATCGGCCTGATTCTCGTGATGATTGCCGTAGTCGTCGCTGCCTTTTCGTTCGGTATCCTCCAGAACAGCACCGAGCGCGCCCGACTCGAGGAGCGCCTCACCGAGGAGGTTCAGCGCCGCGGTGAACAGGCGGTTCGCGAGAGCGTGCGGGTGTGGCTCGACCGCCGGCAGGACAAGATCATCGACGACGCCCTCGATCAATATCGCGAGCGCCGAAGGGCGTTCATCCGGTGGTATCGGGAGACGGTGAAGCCCGCCGCCGATGTACGGGTCGAGGAGGCCCAGGCGCGTGCCCGGAGAGGCGACGCGGCGCGAAAGTCCATCATCCAACTGCAGGCCACGGCGCGGGACTTTGCGACGGCCCGCAAGGCGATGAAGGCCCTCGATGAGGCCCTCGCAGGTCCATGACCCTTGTCGCTGATCGGGAGGAATCTCGAGTCGGAAGTGACGTTTTCACCGCAAAGATGCAGAGGTACGCGGAGGTGGTGGGGCGGATGGCGCTGAAAGTGGCGCAGTGCTCCACCAGCTCGATCACATCAGCCTCGACGGTTCCGCTCCCGGCTCTGCGCACCTCTGCATCTCGGCGGTAGAACATCGGGCCTGTCGCCTCACCGCACCCGTTGCGCCAGTTCAGTAGGGTTTGGGAGAAGGTGCCGGACTGGGCGTCGGATACATCGGTGCAGGCTTCGGCTCCGCACGGGGTGGCTTTGCGACCGGAACGGGCACTGGCGCGGGCTTCGGAGGTGGCGGCTGCGCCACGGGTTTCGGGTCGGGCACCACGGCGGGCTGGACGATCTTCGGTGAAGGCGTTGCCGCCGCGTTCACGCCCAGGGCAACCAGACAGAGGACCGCTCCGACCCCCACCACGCCGATGGCAATCCAGGGGGAGCGCAATGAACCCGACTTGGACGCGGGCCGAGGCGCTCTGGGCGAGGGACGTTTCTTCACCACGGAGCACCGAGAGCCACGGAGGTTGAGCGTCGACCCCGCCTTCACGGCCGAAACATCGGCGAGTTCGAACGCCGACATCGCTTCCGGCGCGGAAACGAACAACGCACGCAGCGCGCGACTTTCCCGCTCCCGGCTCCGTGGCCCTTCGTGTCCTTCGTGATGAACCTGGCGCCTCGGCTCTCCGGGAGGAATCTCGAGTCGGAAGTGACGTTTTCACCGCAAAGATGCAGAGGTGCGCAGAGGTGGTGGGGCGGGTGGAGCTGGAAGTGGCGCAGTGCCCCGCCAGCTCGATCACATCAGCCTCGACAGTTCCGCTCCCGGCTCTGCGCACCTCTGCATCTCGGCGGTAGAACATGGGGCCTGTCGCCGCACCGCACCCGTTGCGCCTGTTCAGTAGGGCTTGGGAGAAGGTGTCGGGGCAGGGCTCGGATAGGTAGGCGCGGGCTTCGGCTCCACAGGGGGCGGCTTCGCGACCGGAGCGGGCGCGGGGGCGGGCTTCGGAGGCGGCTTCACAACGGGTGCGGGCGCGGGTGCGGGTTCCGGCTTCGGCGTCGGCTTCGCCACAGGATTCGGCTCGGGCACGGCTGCGGGCTGGACGATTTTCGGTGTTGGCGTGGCCGCGGCGTTCACGTTGGCCGTCCCGGCTCCGCCGAACGAGGAGACCACCACAATGGCGACCGCCGCCAGAGCCACCAGGCCGAGGACCCCGCCGACCCCGACGACGCCGATGGCAATCCAAGGGGGGCTCGATGACGCCGGTTCGTACTTGGGTCGAGGCGCTGCCTTGGGTTTGGGCGGCGGCTTCGTCTTCGCCTTTACCTTTGTCTTCTTCTTCTTCTTCTTCGGAGGGGGCGGCGCCGGGTCCACACTCTTCGGCGGCGGCGTCACCGGGATTCGGACCTGCCGCGTGCCCTCCGGCTTGGAGCTCGATGAAGGCTGCGGGGGCTTGGGCGGTGGCGGCTTCGGGGCCGGCTTCGGTTGTGGCTTGCGCTGCTGCACCTGTTGAATGGGGCGCGTTGCGGGAGTCGGTTTGGCCTTCGGAGGCGCCGGGGGCTTGGGCGACGGAGGATCTTCCTTGGGCAGCTTGGGGAGCTTGAAGCTGACCGTTGGCGGCGGCTGGCGCGGTTTCGCCGGTCCTGGATTGGCCGGTGCGGCTGAGGCGGCATCCCCCCACGAGGACTTCAAACAGGTGCGCGCGTTTGGCCGGTCGCCGGGCTCCTTGGATGCCATCTTCAGCACCAGCGCGGCGAGAGCCTCGGGGCAGTCCGCTCGCAGAGTGCGGGGGTCGGTGACGCCGACGCCCATATGCCACCCCATCTTGGCGCCGGGAGGGCCCTTCGGGCACGCCGTCTGGCGGGTGAGCGCCTCCCACAGGACCAGCCCCAATGCGTAGATGTCGGCGGATGCACTGGGCTTCTTGCCCATGAAGATCTCGGGCGCCAGGTACTCCAGCGTGCCGCTGATCTTGCCGGTCGATGCCGCCTGGGACGCATTGGCCGCTCGGGAGATCCCGAAGTCGATGAGCTTGAGGCCCCCCTGGGTGACGAACATGTTGCTGGGCTTGATGTCGCGGTGGAGGATGCGTTGCTCGTGGGCGTAGGCCAGGGCTTCGAGGGCCTCGCGCCCCAGCTTTGTGACCTCGGCAATCGACAGCTGAGACCGGGCGATACGGGATTCGAGGTCCTCGCCATCGAGGAGCTCGACGACCATGGCGGGCGGGTGGCTGTTAGTGTCGCTGATGACGAGCTCGCGGAAACCGACGATGCCGGAGTGCTGGAGCTTGTAGAGGTGTTTGCACTCGGCCCGGAGGGCATCGACGAAGTCGGGGTCGGTGGCGAGGCTGGGGTGCACGACCTTCACGGCGGCGAGCAGCTCTTCGTCGTGCACGTGGATGCCGCGGTAGACCTCGCCGAACGTGCCTGCGCCCAGCTTTCGGTCGAGGCGGTAGTGGCTGACTTGTTTCCCGATCATAGGTGGCACCATAGCGCCTTCGCGGGGTGACAGGTTGGCCGTCTAGACGTCGCGAGCACTAGAAACGATCATGATCTGCCGAGGCCGAGCCACGCTCGACGGTCGTGACACCAACCGCTACACCACTCTCCGCTGACGGAGCCGACCGTGAACCTGAACCTGTACCCGCCTCACCAGCTCGACGAACCCTTCTACTTTGGGGACTACAAGCTCCTCAGCTACCTGGGGACCGGCGGCAGCAGCAATGTGTTCGCCGCCGTCCGCCTGCAGCGGGTCGGCCACGACGTCCTGACGCTGCCCGATTACGCCGTCAAGCTCCCGCTGCCTCAGTTCCTCCGAACGGGCGCCGACGCGGCGATTGAGCGCTGCTTCGCCGAAGCCAGGCAGATGGCGGCCATCAGTCACCCAAATGTGGCCACGGTGCGCGACGTTGGCATTGTCGGCCAGATTCCATACCTGGCGACCGACCGGCTCGTCGGCCGCACACTGTTCGACCAGATCCAGAGGCGTCCTGAGACGCCGCCAATCGCGGCCCTCGAAGTGGGAATCGCCCTCTGCCGCGCACTCACCGCAATTCATCAGGCCGGATTGGCTCACCTGGACATCAATCCGGGCAATATCTTCCTCACCCATCATGGGATGGTGAAGGTGCTGGACCTGGGTATCGCGGAGGTGCTCGGCAGCCGGAAGACTCGAATAACGGGCTTCGTGAGGGGGACAATCGCCTACATGGCATCGGAGAGACTATTGACGGACAGCCTCCCGACGACGAGCGACGACGTGTTTTCGATGGGACTTGTGTTGGCTGAAATGGCCCTGGACGAAGTCGTGTTTGACGGCGAAACACCCAACGACGTGTTTCGTCAGCACCTGAACGTCGAGGCACACATGCAATCGCGGGAGGTCGTCTCCCGAGTCGATGACTACTGCCCGGGATTGGGGCAGGTCGTGGAACAGTGTCTGCGTAGATCCCCTGAAGAGCGGCCGTCTGCCAAGGAGGTCGAAGGCGCCTTGTTGGTCCTCCTG